>Ga0208519_100084_pt1 | contig 93856 bp, 83 predicted proteins | sample LakWasM130_HOW14_2_FD_183940 | JGI IMG/M metagenome (GOLD analysis project Ga0208519, IMG submission 183940) | Freshwater sediment methanotrophic microbial communities from Lake Washington under simulated oxygen tension - Sediment Metagenome... | ecosystem: Environmental > Aquatic > Freshwater >... | reverse complement strand
AAATGGCTGGTCTGGCGGTCCAGCAGCGCGAAGCTGGCGATCAGCGCGCCCAGCAGCAAGGTGTTGGCCACCAGCACGCGGCGGTAGCCCTGGCGCTGGATCAGCCGGGTCGCCAGCGTCTTGGTGAGCATCGCGCCCAGCACCGTGGGCACCATGGACAGGCCCGCTTCCGAGGGGCTGTAGCCCAGGCCCAGCTGCAGGTACATGGGGGTCAGGAAGGGCGTGGCGCCGCTGCCCAGGCGCGCGAACACATTGCCGATGATGCCGATGCGGTAGGTCGGGATGGCGAACAGCCCCATCTGGAACAGCGGCGCCTCGGCGCGCGCCGCATGCAGCCAGTAGGCCGCCATGCTGGCCAGGCCGGCCACCAGCAGCACCAGGCTCAGCGCGGTGGACACCATGCGCTCGCCAAAACCCTGCAGGCCCACCGAGAGCAGCATCAGCCCCAGGCTGAAGAGCACAAAGCCGGGCCAGTCGAAGGCCTTCAGCGCCTGCGCCTTCAGCTGCGGCATGTAGCGCAGCGCTGCCAGCACGCCGGCCACGCCCACCGGCAGGTTGATGAGAAAGATCCAGTGCCAGCTGGCGAACTGCACCAGCACACCGCCCAGCGCCGGGCCGATCAGCGGCCCGATCAGGCCCGGGATGGCGATGAAGCTCATCACCGGCAGGAACTGCTCCTTGGGAAAGGCGCGCAGCACCACCAGCCGCCCCACCGGCACCAGCAGCGCCCCGCCCACGCCCTGCAGCACGCGCGCCGCCACCAGCCAGTTCAGCGAGCCCGCCAGCGCGCAGGCCAGCGAGCCCAGGCTGAACAGCGCGATCGCCCACAGGAACAGGGTGCGCGTGCCCAGGCGGTCCGCCAGCCAGCCCGAGGCCGGGATCAGCAGCGCCACGGTGAGCATGTAGGCGATTACCGCCGACTGCATGCGCAGCGGATGCTCGCCCAGCGCCAGCGCCATGCCCGGCAGCGCGGTGTTGAGGATGGTGGTGTCCAGCGTCTGCATGAAGAACGCCAGCGCCACCACCCAGGGCAGGAAGCGGCGGGTGGCCGCATCGAGTGCGGGGCGTGCGGGGTCGGAAGGCATGGCCCGCAGCATATGGAAAAAGCCCGCTGGCCGGGGGCTCAGCGGGCTTGCCTGTGCGCTCGGCGACTACTTATTTGCGCAGATAGTCGAAGAAGGCCTTGGAGTTGGAATCACGGCCGAGGAAGTCGTGCACCAGCTCCTGCGCCGGCTTCTGGCCACCCTGGCCCAGCACGGTGTTGCGGTAGCGCAGGCCCACCTCGGGGCTCAGCTTGTCGGCCGCGAAGGCGGTGCGCAGGTCCATCGCCACCACCAGGCTCCAGAGGTAGCCGTAGTAGCCGGCGCCATAGCCGCCGGCGATATGGGCAAAGCCGGCCGGGAACTTGCTGCCGGGCACATAGCCCAGCGGCGTGGCACCCTGCATCTTGGCCCACAGGGCCAGCGGATCGGGCACCTCCTTGCCATGCAGGGCCAGGTCATAGCTGGCGAACAGGTGCTGGCGGCCATAGGCCGAGCCCTTGCCGAATTCCTTGGCCGCCTTGGCGCGGTCCACCAGCTCGTCGGGCACGGGCTTGCAGCTCGGGCACACATCGGCCATCAGCTTCAGCACCTTCTTGTCCACCACCCAGTCCTCCAGCATCTGCGAGGGGGCTTCGACGAAGTCCAGCATCACGCTGGTGCCGCCCTGCAGCGCGTAGCGGGTGTTGCTGAGGTTGTTGTGCACCGCATGGCCCAGCTCATGCAGCAGGGTTTCCATCTCGTCGATGGTGAGGCCCTTGCGGTCGAAGTTCACCACCAGGGCGGCGGTGGAGGTGCGACCGATGCGCGAGGCGCTGGAGCGCAGCGGCCACACCGCCGCATGGTTGTACTTGCCCTCGCGCGGGTACATGTCCACATAGAGGGTAGCGATCGGTTTGCCGCTGGCCGCATCGCTGACGGCAAAGGCCTTGGCCTCGGGGTGCCAGAGCTCGGCCGGCACCTCGGTGTAGCGCACGCCCATCAGCTTCTCGATCACATGCATCGCGAACTTCAGGCTCTCCTGGGCCGGGAAGTACTCGCGGAAGGCCTCCTGGTCGACGCTGAAGCGCTCCTTGCGCAGGCGCTCGGCGTAGAAGCTGCTGTCCCAACGCTCGATCTTGGTGGCTTCGAGCGGCTGGCCCAGGTGCTTGGCCTTGGCGGCGCGCAGCTCCTCCACATCGCTGCGTTCGCGCGCGTTGACGGTGTCCTTCACCTCGTCGAGGAACTTCCAGGCGGTGGCGGCGTCCTTGGCCATGCGGCGGCGCAGATTGAAGTCGACGAAGTTGCTGAAGCCGAACAGCTGCGCGTACTCATTGCGCAGCTTGGCGATCTCGCCCAGCAGGGCCAGATTGGCGTCGCCGCCCTCGTTCTCCTTGACGCGCCAGAGGCGCTCGCGCGCGGCGGCGTTCTCGCCGCTTTGCAGCAGCGGGCGCAGCGTCGGGTAGTCCACGCCCAGCAGCACGCGGCCCTGGGCGTCGCGCTTGGCCTTGGCCCACACGCCCTCGGGCACGCCCTTGAGCTCGTCCTCGCTGAAAGCCACCTGCACATTGGCGTCGCGGATGTTCTTGTTGAACTGCTGGTCCAGCTCGGTCAGCTTGTCGAGGATCTGCTTGGCACGCTGGCGCTTGGGCGCCGTCAGGCTCACGCCGCTGTCCTCGAAGCCGCCCAGGGCAATGCGCTGCAGCTCGCGCTCGATCGCCGTGGGCGTCGGGGCGCTCTTGAGCGCGCGGAAGATCTTCTCGTTCTGGTTGAAGCTGGAATTGAAATCCGACCAGCGCAGCGAACAGGCCTGGGCGGCGTCGCGCCCGGCGGCATCCGGGTGCACGTTCAGCACGAAGTCGATCGGGCTCAGCGTGTCCTCGACAAAGGCGTAGTAGTCGTCGTAGGCGGCAATCCAGCCGGCGTCGACCTTGTGGCGCTCGAGCTTGGCCACGCGCTTCTTGGCGGCGGCCAGGCCGGCGTCGCAGGCGGACTTGATCTGCGCGGCGCTCTTGAGCTGGGGAAAGGCCGGGCCGGGCAGGCTGGCTTGCGCCAGCGCGTTGGCGCCGAGCAGGACGGCGCCGGCCGCGAAGGCGGCGGCGCGCAAAGGCTTGGTATTCATGCGGACTCCAGTTGCGGGGCCGCCCCCAACGTTAGGATCCGGGCGGCAAGGGCACGGATTGTGCCCGCGGGTCAAAAATCGGGCCAAAAGGCACAGCGTAGGAACCCTAGGAGGAGCGCATGACCGCAGCACAGAGCAACCGCATCCGCGTGGGCATAGGCGGCTGGAATTTCGAGCCCTGGCGCAACAATTTCTACCCGGCCGGCTGGCCGCAGGCACGCGAGCTGGAGTACGCGAGCCGCCGGCTCAGTGCGATCGAGATCAACAGCACCTACTACAGCTCGCAATCCCCCGCCAGCTTCGCGCGCTGGCGCGCGCAGACGCCCGACGACTTCATGTTCTCGCTCAAGGCCTCGCGCTTTGCCACCAACCGGCGCGTGCTGGCCGAGGCGGGCGAATCGGTGCAGCGCTTCGTGCACAGCGGCATTGCCGAGCTGGGCGACAAGTTGGGGCCCATCGTCTGGCAGTTCGCGCCCAGCAAGCGCTTCGATGCCGAGGACTTCGCAGCCTTCCTGGCCCTGCTGCCCGCGGCGGTGGACGGCATTGCGCTGCGGCACGCGCTGGATGTGCGGCATGCCAGCTTTCTCTGCCCCGAATACCTGGCCCTGGCCAGGCGCCATGGCGCGGCCAGCGTGTTCACCGACTCGGACGACTACCCCAGCTTTGCCGACTTGAGCGGCGACTTCGTCTACACGCGCATGATGCGCACCCAGGCCGAGCTGCCCGAGGGCTGCACGCCGCAGGCCCTGGATGCGATCGCCGCCTGTGCCCAGGCCTGGCATGCCGGCCACGAGCCCGCCGCGCTGCCGCGCGTGCAGGCGCCCGCGCCGGCAACTGCGCTGACAACTGCGCCGCGCGATGTCTTCATGTTCTTCATCAGCGGCGCCAAGGAGCGCGCGCCCGCGGCCGCGATGGCCCTGGAGCAGCGGCTCAGGCCGGATTAGGTACCAAGCAGCTCGCTGATCTGGCGCAGCGCCGCCGGGTCGTCCATGGTGCTGAGATCGCCCGGGTCGCGCCCCTCGCAGACCGCCTGGATGGCGCGCCGCAGCAGCTTGCCCGAGCGCGTCTTGGGCAGCACGTTGACGAAGCGCACGCGCGCCGGGCGCGCCACCGCGCCCAGCTGCTCGTCCACCAGCTTCATGATCTCGCCCTCCTGGGCCAGCGCGGCCTGCGGCGTGGCGGCGCGGCTGGCGTCCTTGAGCACCGCAAAGGCCATCGCCACCTGACCCTTGAGCTGGTCGGCCACGCCCACCACGGCCACCTCGGCCACATTGGGATGGCTGGAGATGCTCTCCTCGATCTCGCGCGTGCCGAGGCGGTGGCCGGCCACATTGATCACGTCGTCGGTGCGGCCGAGGATGTAGAAATAGCCGTCGGCATCGCGGATGCCCCAGTCGAAGGTCGAATACAGCTGCTGGCCCGGGATGCTGGACCAGTAGGTGTTGACGAAGCGCGCATCGTCGCGCCACACCGTCTGCAGGCAGCCGGGCGGCAAGGGGGCGGCGATCGCCACCACGCCCTTCTGGTTCGGGGCCGTCAGCTCCGCGCCGCTGTTCTCGTCCAGCAGCTTGACGTTGAAACCATACATGGCCACGCCGGGCGAGCCGAACTTGCTGGCCTTGGTCTCCACGCCATTGGCGATCGAGAGGATGGGCCAGCCGGTCTCGGTCTGCCAGTAGTTGTCGATGATGGGGCGGCCCAGCGCCTCGGCGATCCACTTGGCGGTGGGTTCGTCGAGCGGCTCGCCGGCCAGGAAGAGCGCGCGCAGCGAGCTCAGGTCGTACTTGCTCAGGTAGGCCGGATCCTGCTTCTTCAGCACCCGCACCGCGGTGGGCGCGCTGAACATCACCGTGACCCGGTACTTCTCCACCAGGCTCCACCAGACGCCGGCGTCCGGCCGCGTCGGCAGACCCTCGTACATGATGGTGGCCATGCCCGCCAGCAACGGGCCGTAGATGATGTAGCTATGGCCCACCACCCAGCCGATGTCGCTGGTGGAGAAATAGGTCTCGCCCGGCTGGCCGCAGTAGATGTGCTGCATGCTGGCGGCCAGCGCCACCGCATAGCCGCCGGTGTCGCGCTGCACGCCCTTGGGCTTGCCGGTGGTGCCGCTGGTGTAGAGCGTGTAGCTGGGCGCGTTGGCCTCCAGCCAGGTGCAGGGCACCTGGGCGTCGAGGTGCTGTTCGCGCAGCACGGCGTAGTCGAGGTCGCGGCCGGCCACGCGCTCGAAGGGCGCGAGGCCGCGGTCCACCATCAGCACCGCGCCCGGCTTGTGGCGCGCCAGCTGGATGGCCTCGTCCAGCAGATGCTTGTAGGGCACGACCTTGCCCGAGCGGCTGCCGGCGTCGGCGCTGACGATCAGCGCCGGCTCGGCATCGTCGATGCGGCTGGCCAGGCTGTGGCTGGCGAAGCCGCCGAACACCACCGAATGGATCGCGCCGATGCGCGCGCAGGCCAGCATCGCAAACGCGGCCTCGGGAATCATGGGCATGTAGATCAGCACCCGGTCGCCCTGGCTCACGCCCTGGGCCAGCAGGATGGCGGCCATGCGCTCGACCTCGCGCTGCAGCGCGCTGAAGCTGTAGATGCGCTCCTGGTCCACCTCGGTGGAGACCCAGATCAGCGCGTTCTGCTCGCCGCGGTCGCGCGCATGGCGGTCCACCGCGTTGTGGCAGAGATTGGTTTCGCCACCGACGAACCAGCGCGCAAACGGCGGCCGGCTGTAGTCGCACACCTGCTCGAAGGGGCGATGCCATTCGATCGCCCGGGCCTGCTCGGCCCAGAAGGCATCGCGATCCTCGATCGAGCGGCGGTAGAACTCGGCGTAAGACGAAGTGGACATGCGCGGACTCCCAGACAGTGCTTGGCGCGCATTTCATGCAGAGGGACTGACGACAGCCTGACCCGGCGTGCAAAGCTGCACGCGACTTGAGCTTGCGCAAGGCGCCGGCCCCATGAGCCTGTGGTCCAATGCGGGTATTCCCGCATTTTGCAATTACAAAACCGGCCCCGGGCTTACCCGGAGTTTTACATCCTCTTGCTTGACACCCCGGACAGCCCCTCCTTAAGCTGCGCGCCGGACACCATGACAGTCGCGCGCCGCTTCCCCTCCCCCACCCGCCCTGCCCGTCTCAAGCCACTGGCTTGCGGGCTGAGCCTGTGCGCGGGTCTGCTGGGCAGCGGGGCCTGGGCACAGCAAGCGCCGCAAAACCTGACCCCACCGCCCGGCACGATGACCGGCGCCTACGGCCAGAGCCTGCTGCAACAAGCGCCCGCGGCCGTAACACTGGCCGCGGCGACGGCTGGCCAAAATGCCAACAACGCCACCAACGCCACCGACGCCGTCTCCCGTTTTCTGCAGGAGCGCGGCCTCCTGAGCCAGGCGCAACTGGAGTCCAACAAATTCCTCAGCTCGGTGCGCGATACCGCCTCCGGCCTGGTGCTGTCGGCAATGAACTTCCTCGGCGTGCCCTACAAGCGCGGCGGCAATTCGATCGACAGCGGTTTCGATTGCAGCGGCTTCACCCGCCACATCTTCGAAAAGAGCGTGGGCCTGGTGCTGCCGCACCGCGCCGACGAGCAGGCCCGGCTCTCCAGCCTGATGCCCATCAAGCAGGACGAGCTCAAGCCCGGCGACCTCGTGTTCTTCAACACCATGCGCCGCACCTTCTCGCATGTGGGCATCTATGTGGGCGAGGGCAAATTCATCCACGCCCCGCGCACCGGCAGCGCCGTGCGCGTGGAAGACATGCGCGAGGCCTACTGGGCCAAGCGCTTCACCGGCGCGCGCCGCGCCGACCTGGGCAGCGCGGTCGACGCCAGCACCTTGCTGCGCTGAGCGCCCTCGAAGGGGCCCGCGCGCATGCGGCCAAGGGTTCTCTTGATGACCATCAAGCCGCCTGCCGTGCGAGCATGGCAGCATGATGATCTTCATGCCCAACAAACATACCGAGAAAGCCCTGCAGGAGTCGCGCCGCTTCGGCGTCAAGCCCGTGCCCGTGCTGCGCCCGCTGGGCTGGCTGGCGCGCGGCTGGGCCGATCTGGTGCATTGCCCCGGCCCCTCGCTGCTGCACGGCCTGGTGCTGGCGCTGGCCGGCGCCGCCATCTTCATGCTGGCGCGCCACCGCTTCTGGCTGCTGGCCGGCGCCTTCAGCGGCTTTCTGCTCGTCGCCCCCATCCTGGCCACCGGCCTCTACGCGATCAGCCGTGAGCTGGAGCGCGGCCGGCGCGCGACGCTCGCCACCGTGCTGCAAGTCTGGAAGCCGCGCGACGGCCGCCTGGTGGGCTTCGGCCTGCTGCTGGCCCTGGCCGGCAGCGGCTGGGTGCTGACCTCGGCGGCGCTCATCACCGGCTTTGCCGGCGTGCCCATCACCAAGCCGCTGGATTTCGTGCGCCATGTGGTGCTGAACGAGGGCTCGCACCTGTTCGAAGCCTGGCTGGCGCTGGGCGCGGTGCTGGCCGCGCCGGTGTTCGCCTCCACCCTGATTGCCGTGCCGCTGCTGCTGGATCGCCAGATCAGCGTGCTCGGCGCCGTCTTCACCAGCTGGCGCGCGGTGATGGAATACCCGGCGCCGGTGGCGCTGTGGGCCGCCCTCATCATGGCCCTGACCCTCGTAGGCATGGCCACGCTGATGCTGGGCCTGGTGGTGATCCTGCCCTGGCTGGGCCACGCCAGCTGGCATGCCTACCGCGACCTGGTGGATACCTCGGGCATGGCCCGCATCGATTGAAGCAAGACCTGACCCCATGTTCGGATACTCGGAAGAGCAGATCGCGCAATTCGGCCTGACGTTCGGCGTCACGGCCTTCATGCTCTACATGGTGTTCATCATCCTGCAGCTGGCGCGCGAGTCCAAGGCCGGCAAGTTCGGCACCTTCATCCTGCTGCTGGGCCTGGGCTTCGGCCTGGTGGGCTTTGCCGCCAAGGGCCTGATCAAGTACTTCCTGAGCGGCCTGGGCGAATGAGCAATAGCAACAAAGCCGGCACGCGCAGCTTCCGCCACTCGCTGTTCGAGGATGCCCAGGCCCTCATCACCGGCACCCTGTTCGTGGCGCTGGGCGTGGCGCTGTTCAAGCAGGCCGGCATGCTCACCGGCGGCACGGTGGGCATCGCCTTCCTACTGCACTACGCCAGCGGCCTGCCCTTCGGCGCGCTGTTCTTCTGCCTGAACCTGCCTTTTTACTGGCTGGCCTACCGCCGCATGGGCCTGGCCTTCACCGTCAAGACCGTCTGCGCGGTGACGCTGATGTCGCTGCTGGCCGAGGTGCTGCCGCGCTGGCTGCAGTTTGCGCAGCTGAACATCTGGTTTGCCGCGATTGCCGGCGGCCTGCTGATCGGCGCCGGCATGCTGATCCTGTTCCGCCACAAGGCCAGCCTGGGCGGGCTCAACATCCTGGTGTTGTTCCTGCAGGAAAAGCGCGGCTGGCGCGCCGGCTATGTGCAGGCGGCGCTCGACGCGGCGATCCTCCTGAGTTCGCTCGCCTGGGTGGCGCCGGAGCGCATCGGCCTGTCGCTGATCGGCATGGCGGCCATGAATGCCGCGCTGGCGGTGAACCACCGTCCCGGGCGCTACCTGGCTATCTGAGATCCCCAGCCAGGCTGGCTAGGGTCTCGGCCGGGATCTGGCCGTGGATCGGGTAGTTGGCGTGGTCGCAGCCCAGCTTGGCGGCCGCGCCGGCGCGCAGCGCCTCGCGCATCGCGGGCGTGAACTCGAAGCGCACGAAATGCACGGCCGAGGTCTTCTCGGCGTTCTCGCGCTCCAGATCCTCGTCGGCGATCGCGTAGACCCGTGCATGGCCCTCGACCTCGACGAACAGGCGGTCCTCCACGCCGATCAGCCGTGCCAACTCGCGCTTGCGCTCATGCGGGTCGGGATACTCGAGCAGCATGGTGGCCTTCCAGTTCGTGCCATCGGGCACCAAGGGCAGGTAGGCGTCCAGCTCGCCCTGTATGCCCTCCTCCTCGAAGATCTTCTCGATGCGCAGCATCTCCTGGATCTGATAACGGATGGTCTGCTCGTCCTCGAACTGCAAGCTCATGTGCTCGCCCAGGGCCACGCTGCGCAGGCGGCGGTGCGCGATCACCGCGCCGTGGTGCTGCTTGCGGTGCCGGGCATAGGCCTCCAGGGTCATGAGGCTGTCGCGGGTGATGGTCATGTGCTCGCTCGTCTTCCTAGGTCAATCCATAGGCCATGCGCAAGAGGCTCAGCGGGTGAGCCAGATGCCTGGCCGGCGTGCCGGCCTGCTGCATGCCCTGGGCGATGTGGTGGCCGGCCAGCGCGCAATCGCTGGCGATATGGTCGGGCTCGTCCTTGGCCATGGCCTTGAAGACCGGCTTGCCGATCTTCATCGCCACCGGGTGGTAGGGCGTCTTCACGCCATAGGTGCCGGCATGGCCCGAGCAGCGCTCCACGGTGTTGAGCTGCACGCTCACCGTCTGGCCGATCAGCTTGAACATCTCCTCGGTCTTGCGGCCGATCTTCTGCACCCGGCCATGGCAGGGGATGTGGTAGCTGACCTTGCCCAGCGCGGCCTTGAAATCGGTTTTCAAGAGGCCGTCCTTGTGGCGCGCGATCAGGTACTCGAAGGGGTCCCAGACCGCCTCCATCACCAGCTGCACATCGGCCTCGTCCGGGAACATCAGCGGCAGCTCCTGCTTGAACATCAGGGTGCAGCTGGGGATGGCCGAGAGGATGGCATAGCCCTCGCGTGCATAGCGCGCCAGCACCGGGATGTTGGCGTCCTTGTGCTTCTCCACCGTGGCCAGATCGCCCAGCTCCAGCTTGGGCATGCCGCAGCATTTCTCCTTCTCGACGATCACGTAGGGGATGTCGTTGTGGGCCAGCACCTTGAGCAGGTCGTGGCCGATGCCGGGCTCGTTGTAGTTGATGTAGCAGGTCGCGAAGATCGCCACCTTGCCGGGCGTGCGCTCGCCATGCGTGGCCGGGCCCTCACCTGCACTTTTGGCCGCGCCCCAGCGAAAGCGCTGGCCGGCCAGCTCGGGCATCCAGGCCTCGGGATGCACGCCCAGGGCCGCGTCCATGGCCTGGCGCGCCACGCGGGTCTTGTTGACGGCATTCACCAGCTGCACCACCACCGGGATGCCGGCGAACTGGCCGTGCACATCGGTGGAGGCCAAGAAGCGCTCGCCCGCGCCCACCTCGCCCTTGCGGAACTTGATCGCCTTGGCACGCAGCATGGTGTGCGGGAAGTCCAGGTTCCAGACATGCGGCGGCACATAGGGGCACTTGGTCATGTAGCAGAGGTCGCAGAGATAGCACTGGTCCACGACCTTCCAGAAATCCTGCTTGGCCACGCCGTCGAGCTCGCCGGTCTTGCCCTCGTCCACCAGATCGAACAGCGTCGGGAAACTCTGGCACAGGCTCACGCAGCGGCGGCAGCCATGGCAGATGTCGAAGATGCGCTCCATCTCGTGCAGGCATTGCTGCTCGTCGTAGAAGGCGGGGTTCTTCCAGTCCAGCGGGTGCCGGGTGGGGGCTTCGAGATTGCCTTCGCGCTTGCCCGTCATGCTTTGCTCCCGCATACAGGGGCGGCGTCCTGAAAACTTGTTCAGGGCGCCGCCACAGCCCTCCTCACATGTCTACCAGGGCGTCCAGGGCCTTCTGGTAGCGGTTGGCATGCGAGCGCTCGGCCTTGGCCAGCGTCTCGAACCAATCGGCGATCTCGTCAAAGCCCTCGCTGCGCGCGGTCTTGGCCATGCCCGGGTACATATCGGTGTACTCGTGCGTCTCGCCGGCCACCGCGGCCTTGAGGTTGTCGCGCGTCGGCCCGATCGGCAGGCCGGTGGCCGGGTCGCCCACGGCCTCGAGAAACTCCAGATGGCCATGCGCATGGCCGGTCTCGCCCTCGGCGGTGGAGCGGAACAGCGCGGCCACATCGTTCTGGCCCTCGATGTCCGCCTTGTTCGCGAAGTAGAGGTAGCGTCGGTTCGCCTGCGATTCACCCGCAAACGCGTCCTTCAGGTTCTGCTCGGTTTTCGATCCTTTCAAGCCCATGTCGCTCTCCAGTGATGGTTGGTCGGTCGGTGGCTGCCTGAGAGGCCCGAAACTGCGACACCCGGCAGCACAGGGCGACGCTAACTCAAGCCACCAGGGCCCGCCAATACCAAGAATCAATCTGGCTCATAGCAGTGCGCTATACCAGCGCAGGTCCAGCAGCTTGCGCGCCAGCTGGTGGCTGCGCCCCTGCGGGTCGGCCAGGTCGTGCAGCACGGTGAAGTGGTTGAGCCCGGGCAGCGTCTCGCACACCGGCACCGCACGCTCGCCCCAGGCGCGGCGGATGGCGCTGTTCTGCTGCTGGAACTCCTCGCTCTCCGCCCCGCCCACCAGGGCGTAGAGGGGCGAATCGGGGGGCGGGAAGTTCACCGGGCTGAGGCGGCGCACCGCATCGGCGCCGAGCTGCAGATCGCGCTGCAGATAGGGTGTCTGGCGGAGCGGCGCCAGATCATGCAGGCCCGAGAGCGAGAGCACGCCCTTGACCAGCTGACGCGGCAGGTCGGGCGCCACGGCCTTCCAGTCGCAGCAGCTCAGCATCGCGGCCAGATGGCCGCCGGCCGAATGCCCGGCCAGCACGATCTGGTTCGGGTCGCCGCCGAAATCGGCGATGTTGCGCCACACCCAGGCCAGCGCCTGGGTCAGCTGCAAGGGGATGCGCTCCATGCTGACGCCCGGGCACAGGCTGTAGTTGGGCAGCACCACCAGGGCACCCTCGTCGGTGAAGGCGGGCGCGATGAAGGAATGATCGGCCTTGTCCAGCGCACGCCAGTAGCCGCCATGCAGGAACACCAGCACCGGCGCCTTGGCGCTCTCGGTGCGGAACAGGTCCAGGCGCTCGTCGGGCCCGGCGCCGTAGGCCAGGTCCAGCTCGCAGGCCAGCTGCTCGCGCACCAGTTGCGAGGCCCGCTGCCAGCGCTCCAGCAGCACCGCGCTGTCGGCCACGCGGGCGCGGTTGTTGTACTGGGCATCGAACCATTCGGGCGACCGGCTGGACATGAAATCCTCCGCAAACAAGACCCAGGTAGTTTCCCCAGGTCGGGCAGGCCCGCGCTACCGCAAAAGCCCTAGGACTCTGGCTATACTTTCCGTGCGTTGGGGGGGTAGCTCAGCTGGGAGAGCGCCGCGTTCGCAATGCGGAGGTCGGGAGTTCGATCCTCCTCCTCTCCACCACCACGCCATTTTCTAGGGCTACGCCCTGGAAGCCGCACCAGCATTGGCTTCCTTCCCTTTGACCTTCCCACAATCCTTCCCACAAAGGCCAAGTTCCGGCGCCTGCATGGGACAATGCGGAAGTGTCGAAAGTGCCCAAGAAAACCAGCTACCTCGTCTCAAAGGGGTCCCGCTTCTACTTCCGCATCCGCATCCCGGATGAGCTGCGCGAAGCCATCGGCAAGAAGGAGCACAGCGAAGCCCTTGGCGACCTCAACAAGGCCCAAGCGGAGGTCGCTGCTACCCGGCTTGGCGCCGAATGGCTGGCCCGCTTCCTGACGGAACGTCATAGGCTGGGCATCGCCCTGAACCCCCCTGCACCAGTGCAAGCGGTCCCGGTTGTTCCGTCTCGCGTGCCGACTCTGCAAGAAGTCCAGGCCCTGGCTACCTTGGCTGGGCGTGCGATGCTGGATGCCGACGAGGAGGGCCGCATTGAGGGCGCAGCCTGGACCACACCGCCGGACTTCGGCCCGGGCCATGACTTGGCGACCGCCCTCCCCGATGCCGTCGCTGGTCGCAGCATGGAGGGCGTAGCGATGCAGGCGGAAGACTGGCTGGGCACCTACGGCTTAGTACTCCCGCAGGATCAGGCTGAGCGCCGCAGGGTCCTCTACACGTTCGCCACGGCGATGGCGAAGGCCCGTAAGGGGCAGAAGCTGCGCGACGAAGGGGAGCCAGTTGAAACCCCGCCCGTGCCCGCCCTGCCGGCCTCGCTGGTACACGCTGCTACCGATTGCAGCCCCGCAGACAAGCCAGCCGACCTCCTGATGCTGCGTGATGTGTTCGAGCTGTGGCGTTTGAAGAAGGCCAAGGGCGGGGGCAATCTTGCCGCGAAGACCGTGGCGCGGGGCGAGGAGGTGCTGGAAGCGTTCGAGGAGGCCTGCGGCAATCCCCGCTTGGTCAGCGTCACCCGCCAGCATGCTCAGCAGCTTCGGGAGTACTACCTTGCCAAAGGGCTTCACCCTCGCTCGGTCAAAGACCGCGTGGACTGGGTGCGGGCGATGCTCAACTACGAAGTCGAGGAGTTCCAGCGACTACCCGTAAACCCGTGGCCTCGGTTGAACGTCGAGGGATCATCCGTGCCGGCCATCGCCCGCAAGGACACCCGGGGTGCCGAATTGGCCGCCCTGTTTTCTCGTCCCCTGTTCCAGGCCTATGCCCTGCCAGCCGCTGAGAACGCGGGGCGGGATGCCGCTTACTGGGTTCCCGTGCTGGGGGTCTATACCGGCGCTCGCATCACCGAGTTGGCCCAGCTCCTCACAGCCGATGTGTTTGAGAAGGGCGGCCTGTGGGTCATTGCCTTCCGCGTCACGTTCCCAGACTGGCAATACCTGAAGGGCGGGCCGAACGGGCCCAGCAAACGGGAGATACCGGTGCACCCCGAGTTGGTCCGCCTGGGCTTCCTGGACTACTGCTCAGAACTGCGCCGCACTGGCAATGTGCGACTGTTCCCGCTAGCCAAGGTGTCCAAGGTCAACAACGCAGGCGGGGCGCTGTCGAGCTGGTTCTCGCAGGTCAAGACTGATGCAGGCTGGAGCCGCGAGCACGTATTCCACTCCTTCCGCCACGGTGTGGAGACCATCCTCAAGCGAGCCAAGGAGCCGAAGCCCCACATTGACCGGTATACCGGTCACAGGGGCAAAGACGTTGCGGACAGGGACTACACCCACCTGCAGGCCGAGGATTTGATTGAGACGGCAGCCAAGGTGCGCCCCCAGGGCTTGGAATTGCCCCGCGTGTTCCCGCCTGCAGAGTGGACAGCGCCTCCAGCCTTGGACGGCGTACGAATGACGGGGACGGTGCGAGGCAGGAAGAAGGCCTAACGCGCCGTTGCGTGCGCCCGCCGTCACTCGCGCCCTACCTGGAGCGTGCTGCGTGGTTCGTCCTCGGGGCCTTGTTCGTGCTTGGCGTGCAGTGGGTTGCGAAGTAGAGGCCGATGTTTGCCGCAAATTTTTGAGCGGGCATCTATATAGCCAGATGGGCGCCCTTCCCCCCGTGCCCCCCCCCCGAATTCCCGATGTGGGGGAGGCGAACGTCCCTGGCATCAGCTGCCTAGGATGTGCCATCCGGTCTCCCTGGTTGGCAACAATCCCGGACGGGGGACGATGGCGTTATGTTCTAGTGCTCGAATGTAACAGCCCCTCCCGTCTGCCTGCTGAATCTACCTCTAGGCGCCCCATCCAGGCCCCGGCAAAGTTACCCGCTGCTGCCGCGTGAAGGGCCCCATCCGGGGCTCAGCGGCGCAGGAGAACAGCAGCATGACCGCCCCCGTAAGCAAGCCCCTTTCCGACCGCTGGGAGCACTTCATGTGCCGCCTCGCTCGCCGCCTCGACATGGTGGCGCAGCGCCTAGCCGAGCAGCCGGGCCGCGTCATCCCCAGCCGTAGGGGCTGCAGTGCCGGCGTCTTCTTCTATCAAGGGCAGTCACCGTGGTGGGGCGCATGGAAGGAGCGAGGCGCTTTCAACATCCGCCTGGGCCGCCTGGAGATCCAAATAGACCGGACCGGCAATTGAAGGTCCGCATGACCCCGCAACTGTGGCTGCGAGCCGTAGGCGAGTAATGGTCTATCAGCGAAGGCGACCGCAGCCGGCTTTCCGCCCGCCCCTGCGGACGTGAGCCTGAGCCCGTTCGATCCCACGAGGATGGGCCGTTCCCATTTTGGACAATTGCCCCAGGGATTGGCGCATTGGCCCTGAGTGTCCGCTAGGGCATGCCTCTACGAACATCATCCAGGGTTGCCGCAAGTCGTCCGTTAGGGTTGCTTTTAAATATACGGACACTTATCATGCGGACACAACCTCAACGGACAGAACATGCAGACCTTCCTGTACGCCCGCGTCAGCACCTCGGACCAGACCATCAGCCACCAGCGAGACCACGCAGAGGCCGCAGGGTTCACGCTCGATGAGGTCATCCAGGACGATGGCGTCTCGGGCGTCAGCACCCGCTTCCAGGACCGCAAGGGCGGCGCCAAGCTGCTGGACAAGGTTCGGCGTGGGGACGTTCTGGTGGTCCGCTGGGTGGATCGCCTGGGCCGGAACTATGAGGACGTGACCGAGACCATCCGCACCTTGATGGCGAAGGGCGTGGTCATCAAGACCATCATTAACGGGATGACCTTCGACGGGGCAACGACTGACCCCATCCAGAAGGCTGTCCGGGATGCGCTCATTGCGTTCATGGCTGCGACGGCCCAGGCCCAGGCCGAGGCGATCAAGGAGGCGCAGAAGGCCGGCATCAAGAAGGCCAAGGAGACCGAGGGCGAGGCCAAGTACCGTGGCCGCAAGCCGAGCTTTTCCCACGATCAACTGCAGCGCATCCACGAGCTTCTGTCCCAAGATGCCAGCCCCTCGGCCATCGCCGCAGACGTTGGCGTCTCCCGTGCCGTGGTCTACCGCATCAAGGAAGACCCGGCAAAGATGCTGGCGGCTCTGGAGACCTGGGAAGGCCGGCAAGCGTCCTAAGCCAGTCCAGGCCCGAACACGGCGACGGTCACTTGATCATGTCTCGCTTGAGCCGCAGGGCTGCAGGGTGGTCCGGGGCAAGCGTCAGCGCCGACTCAAGAACCGTCAGGGCCTCGTCCCGGGCGCCGTCCTTGTTGTACTGATCAGCGGCTTTCACGAACCACTCAGCAGCGACCAGCTTGGACGGGTTGACGCCAAGACCGGCCTCATACATCCGGCCCACGTTGGCAGAGGCTGCAGCGATCCTCGCCGCGCTGGCGACCTTGAAGCTGTCCAGAGTCTTCACCCAGCAATCCCGATGCATCTGCCCGTACTGCTGGGTCTTGTCCGCTGCCCGGAAGCCAGCGCAGATGGCCGAGTTATGGAGGCCGAAGTAGAACGAGGCGGCGGGATCTTGCGTCTTGGCTCGCTTCTCCAGCGACACCGCGTAGCCGACCGACTTGAACGAGTCCTCGTCCATCGCCCATATGTTCTGGCCGCTCTGGTTCTTCACCCTCTGGATTGCCCGTTGTCGCTCAAGCTCCTTGTAGACCTCGGCGGGGCTGAGCGTGCCAGCCTCCCGCTCGTAGTGTTCCATCCGCTGCGTTGCTTCGTTGGCCGGTGAGCTTGCCGGCTGCGCATGCGCCAGGGTGACGACGAATGGCAGCGACACGGAGAGCGCCAGAACCGCCCATTGGAAACATGGCCGCACAGCGTCAGGTCTCGTCATACGCCCTCCCTTTTGATGTCTCGGAAGCATGCCATAGCCCCGGGGCGCCGCATACTGGCGATGCTTTGGACAAAGGGGGCGGGCGCGATGACACCAACCAACTAAACGCACTTCACGGGACACAAGTTCAGAGCGCTGAACGACTACTTCTGGAAGGGCCTGGAGGAGGCGACGATCCATTTCTCAGCGCCGGATCGACTGAACGACCCCTTCGATTGCCAGATCGATTTTATGAAGGCCGCGAGGCTCGCCAGGGCCGGTGGCGCCCCTTTGGACGGCCCGGTTCTGGAGCGTTGGCAAGCGTTCGCGAAGAGCATCACGGCCCCGGCGAAGACCAGCGGCGTCTTCAGCCTCTGCGCCGGCAGCATCGCGAGCCAGGAACAGCGCCTGCTTTGGTCCCACTACGCCGACGACCACAAAGGGGTTTGCCTCACCTACCAAATCCCGTACACGTTCGTGATGGAGAAGATGGTCGGCTTTGCTCCCGTGGCCTACGGCGCCGATGGTCTCTTGGCCGCGCTCCGGGCCGTCGATCTATCCATCAAACCCGATTTCGAGACCATTACGAAGCCAGTCATCACAAGTTACCTGACGACCAAGGCCGAGCAGTGGGCTTACGAGCGGGAGGCGCGGTACATCTCAATGAACCCGGGAAGCGTGAGCATCGACCGGGGATGGCTGCGGCAAGTCTGTTTTGGTCTGAACACGCCGGCTGACATGCGGGCGAAGGTCATTGAGACCGTCAAACGATGCGGCTACACGAGCTGCGGGTTTGCGGAACTCGTGCACTCCGACGCTGGCCTCTACGAGATGGAAATCCGAGACGCCGCGATGTGAGCCCGGAGCCGACTGTCTCCCCAAGGCTCTTCCTGGGACCAAGTTGCTTCAGGCGCGTGCTCTTTACGCGAGTCTCGGGCAGGCAGGCGCCCAAGCCGGCCTGGGCCAGGAGCATCAGCCAGCAGTAGCCCCCAGCTGGTAGTCGCGCAGCTCGACTTGCAGGCCTGACGGTGGCGCGGCCTGGGGACCAGCAGGCAGACCATCATGCGGGCACGGGATGCGGTCCCGGCTGGCTAGGCCGCCCCCGACGTCACCATGTCGAGCCGTGAGATTGCAGAGCTGACCGGAAGCACGCACGACAACGTGCTCAAGACGGTGCGCAACCTAGCGCACAGGGGTGTCATTTCTGGGAACGAGGCCCCCTACATCCACCCGCAGAACGGGCAGACCTACTCTGCGTTCCGCCTGTCGTACCGGGACACGATGGTTGTGGTGTCAGGCTACAGCGTCGAACTGCGCGCACGCATCATCGACCGCTGGCAGGAGCTGGGGGCCCAGCAAGCCCCCGCCTTCGCACTGCCCCAGACCATGGGCGAGGCCCTGCGCTTGGCCGCCGAGTCCTGGGAGCGCGCCGAACAGGCCACCCAGAAGGCCGCCCAGCTGAATCGCTAGGCACATCAACGAGATAGGGCCGAACTCAGCATGTCGGGCCGGCTAGACCCCGACCTGTGCTCCAAGCTCCCCTCCCTCCCTTAATGCTCCTTAAGGTGTCTTCCCGGTTGCTTGACCCTAGAACCACCTCAATCCAGGCAATCGCTAGATGCAACAGGCACTTGGATGCCATAAGCATTACGAGTCGAGACTAGACCCCGACCATCGGAGCAAGGCCCCTCCCTCCCTCATTGCTCCTTAAGGTTTCCTCCCGGTTCACCTCCTGCTGTGCTGCCTAGGTTGGGATGGCCTGAGACCAAGGGCACAGCACCACGTAACAAGACTTCGGTCCCCTGCCGGGAGGCATTGGGCCAGAGCCGCGTGTTCGGCCTTCCCTCCCTCAGCACCCGTTTTCCGCTGACCACTTCGGGGCCTTCCTGCCGCCCAGGAGGCACCCCCTTTTTGCAATCCAGACACCTGACCACCCATGTCCCACCGATTCAAGACTGCCCTGCGTCTCTCGGGCACACATTCCCGCCTTTCCTCGCTGTTGGACTTCCCCTCGGCCTTGGCGGTCGAGTACGCCCAAGCCTGGGCCATTCGGCAAGGCGGCCTCAAGGTCCCCTCATCGGCCATCGTGCGGCGGGCCCTGCTGGTCTACGTTCGTCACCTGGAGGCGCAGCACGAGCCGCCTGCGGCCCTCGTTGAGTGGCGGGCAATCAAGCAAGCCTGCGATGGCGGGCGGGCATCGTCTCCAACGGTTAGCAGCTGCTCCGAGGCAGATGCCCAGGAAGCCGCCCTGGGGCGCGTAGGCGCTCTTTCAGACCTTCCTGCAGGGCAACCCCTTCCGCCGTTCTCCGAAGCGCTCTACGGGCCCGAGGAGGTCGCCGCCGTGGCCGCCATGGTGCAAGGTTTCACCAGCAGCGCGAGCGCCATCCTGTGCAGCGTCAGCAAGACGAAGGCCGGGCGTTTCCTGCCCGGAGTGGGAGAGCCCATTTGACCTGACGCCACGCCCTCCGCTCCCGTTCCTGGCGCGCCGCCGCCACCACAAACCATCAACCCTAGATCCCAGACAACCATGATTCAACAAACCCTCCCCACCACCACCGCCACCACCACCGCCCAGCCTCAGCGCATCAAGGGCACCCGCATGATCTACCCGGCAGAGCAGCGCGCCGAAGCCCTGGCGCTGGTCGCTTCTGGCCAAAGCATTGCCGCTGTAGCCCGAGGCATCGGTGTCGTGGAATCAACCCTTGGCGCTTGGGTGACCGCTGCGCGCAAGCCGGGCGCGCCGGCCCCCACCGAGGCAGAACCGCAGGACTTGGCCGGGCTCCGTGCTGCACTGGCGCGGGTCACCCGTGAGCGAGATGCGCTGAAGGCTGCCCTGGCTTCGGTCACCAGCGCCATGGGGGGCTGACGGATGACTGCAAAAACGGGCTCTTGCGCCCTCAAGCATCGCCACACCGGGGAGGCCCTCTACACCTCCAGCACCGACATACAGGCGGCACTGGCCCCCGCCGCCCTCCAACTCCTGACAGGGCACTTCATCGCAGGACGCGCCAGGGCCCATGCCGTAGCCGAGGCGGCCGCAGCCGGGCTCAGCCTGGAACGGGCGGCCCTGGCGGGTCTGCCTGCAGGCGGGGCCGTGCTCCGCAATGCCCGAATGTCCGGGGCTGATATCGGGTGGACTTCGCTGGAGGACGCTGACCTAGCCGGGGCAGACCTGCGCGGCACCGATGGGCACGGAGCCCGCCTAGCAAATGCTTCACTGGCTGGCGCAGACCTACGCGGTTCACGCTTCCCGGGCGCGTGCTTTGCCGGGGCGGACCTTTCGGGGGCCGACTTGCGGGGTGGTGAATTCTGCGGGGCCGTCTTCACCGGGGCGAACCTCACGGGTGCCGACCTGCGGGGAGCCAACTTTGCAGGAGTTGCCCTGAGCGGCGCGCTGGTGACCGCAGAGCAACTCGCCTCGGTGTACGGGCGTCCACCGGGTGACTTCCTGCCCGAAGGGGTGGACGTCACAGGCTGGAAGAAGTGCCGCGCCGGGGTCCTGGTGCGGTTGCGCATCCCTGCCGCGTCTCCCCGCTCCTATGCCTTCAATCGGCGCTGCCGCGCCCAGTTCGCGGACGTCGTGGCGGTCGAGGGCGCCGAGTTCGGCGTGTCCATCATGTACCCCGTGCAAAGCTACATCGTCGGCCAGCGGGTCCACACCCAAGGCAGGTACTTGCCGCAGTGGTGGGAGGAATCGGGGCACGGCATCCACTTCTTCACGACCAGGGAAGAGGCCGAGTGCTACTGATCGAGTCGCCGGACGGGAGGCCGGCCCAGCGGCCATCAAGGCCCCTGCCTGCCTACTTTCGATAGACATGGGTGTCTTCGTAGCTGAGCCCCCTGGCCCCTTTGCACTGCACTAGGAGCGACGGAATCCCTACGAAGACGACCAGGAGCGCCACCACCAACTTGAGGTCGTCCAGGGTCCACCTGTGCCGTTCGGGGACTGGGCCGAGCTTGCTGGCGTCCACATCCGCCTGTGTCGGCCCGCCATTTGTGGGCCCATGCCCCAGGCCGCGTGCCCTGTTCTCCGCCACGCGGCGGAGGTACTCATCGTGGTGCCACGCTTCACCCTTCTTGGCAAATGTGGCAGCGGCTTCTTGCGTCTCTTCGGACATCTGCACTCCCTGCAGGTTTCTGATGGCGCGCATTGTGACCGCGCTGACCACCTTCCCCACCCCGTGCGCCACCAACCTACGTGCCCTGGTCATCAACGGGGCCCCCTGGTTCATCGCCAAGGACGTCTGCGATGCGCTCGGCCTGGACAACCCCTCTCGGGCCTGCGCCTCGCTGCCCGCTGATGTCAAGGCTTACCAGAGCGTAGGCTTGCGCGGGACCTGGCCAGTGTGGTCCGGTGACAGCACAATCGAGCAAGCTTGGAGGGGCTCGAATGACATACCGACTCGTGGTAGTTGCCGCCGTTCTCACGGCAATCCAATTCAGTGCGTACGCGCAGCCTCAGGCCATCCGATGGGAAAACAGCGAGCTACTTCAGTCCGTGCCCAGCAAAGAGTATGAGGCGCGAGGGAAGGAGGCTTTCGCGTACTGCCAGCGCGAAGCTCAACTGGCAGTACCTCCTATTCACCCGCAGGCTTGCATGAGGGCTATGTCGTCCCCGAGCCCCTTGTTATGGGATGTTTGTCAGACCAGCGGAGTGGATTGCACTGAATCCATGTCGTCGGGCAGCACGTTAATGGGGGATCAGTGCCTTGCATATGCAAGAGAGGTCAGCGCTCGTCGGCGACTAACTGCGGAGCGCGCAGGCATTGCGTGCATGCTGCAACTTGGCTGGCGGCAAGTCCCTGCCCGTTGAGCGCCTGTCAGCGTGGGGGCTGTGCTGGGCGTCATAGCAGCCCTCGTTGCGTAGCCATTGCCGACTGGAAACGCGCCCAATGGCAGTATTGACCGGACTTGAATTTCTTCCCACAATTCGCCCCGTTGGGCTTCCCACACCGGGCCCCCAGCCAAGGCGGTCAATTTGAAGAAAACCCAATGTTGGCGCGGGTTTGGTGGCATTTGTGCGGAACCGAATCCGGGTTCCTCCTCCTCTCCACCACCATCACCATCGTCGGCAGCTCAACGCTGCCGGCGCGCGTCCAGGCTCCAATCGCCCGGGCCCCAGGCGGCCAGGATCAGCAGGCCGCCCACCACACCGACGTTCTTGAAGAACAGCAACTGCGGGATCATCTGCTGGCCCTCGGGCGCGGCCCAGAAGGCGTGGAAGAACACCGAGGCGGCGAGCGTGAACAGCGCCAGCACCAATGCCGCCCAGCGCGTGCCCAGGCCCAGGATCAGGGCCAGGGCACCGACAATCTCCACCACCAGGGCCAGGGCGGCGCTCACCTGGGGCATCGGCAGGCCCACCGAGGCGATATAGCCCACCGTGCCGGCAAAGCCGCCGAGCTTGGCGAGGCCCGCGGGCAGGAACAGGCAGGCGAGCAGCAGGCGACCCAGCAGGGTGGCCAGGTTTTGCATGGGCTTTGCGGGCATGGCGGGCTCCAAAAGCGTTGAAAGCGTTGGGTTGGATGGATGGATCGATGCAATCCGCCCCGAATGTAGCGCCCCTGCGCCGCCACGCAAACGCCGCGTTTCACTGGTGTAATGCGGCGCCATGAATCCGCAGCCCGAGATCGACAGCAATGCGCGCCCCGCGCCCCTGAGCTTCTGGGCCGCGCTGCGCTTCTGGCTCAAGCTGGGTTTCATCAGCTTCGGCGGCCCGGCCGGCCAGATCGCTGTGATGCATGCCGAGCTGGTGGAGCGGCGCCGCTGGATCAGCGAGCGGCGCTTTCTGCATGCGCTCAACTACTGCATGCTGCTGCCCGGCCCCGAGGCCCAGCAGCTGGCCACCTATATCGGCTGGCTGCTGCACCGCGGCTGGGGTGGCATCGTCGCGGGCGGCCTGTTCGTGCTGCCCTCGCTGTTCATCCTGGTGGGGCTGTCCTGGCTCTACATGGCGCATGGGCAGCTGCCAGTCGTGGCAGGCATCTTCTATGGCCTCAAGCCCGCCGTCACCGCGCTGGTGCTGCATGCCGCCCATCGCATCGGCACGCGCGCGCTGAAGAACGGCTGGCTATGGGCGATTGCGGGCGCGGCCTTCGTCGCCATCTTTGCGCTCGATGCGCCCTTCCCGCTGATCGTGCTCGGCGCGGCGCTGCTCGGCCATCTGGGTGGCCGGTATGCGCCGGCGCTGTTCGCGCCGGGCGGCGCGCATGGCCAGGCCCGGCCGCAAGGCCATGGGCCAGCCCTGATCGACGACGACAGCCCCACCCCGCCCCACGCCCTCTTCAGCCGCGCGCGGCTGGCCCGCGTGCTGCTGCTGGGCCTGGGCCTGTGGGCGCTGGTGTTCGGCCTGCTGCTGGCACGCTGGGGCTGGCAGGGCACGCTGACGCAGATGGGCTGGTTCTTCACCAAGGCGGCGCTGCTGACCTTTGGCGGCGCCTATGCGGTGCTGCCCTATGTCTACCAGGGCGCGGTGGAACAGCAGCAATGGCTCAGCGGCGCACAGATGATCGACGGCCTGGCGCTGGGCGAGACCACCCCCGGCCCGCTCATCATGGTGGTGGCCTTTGTCGGTTTCGTGGGCGGCTGGGTCAAGCAGGTCTGCGGGCCCGACGCCCTCTTGCTGGGCGGTGCCTTGGCCGCCAGCGTCGTCACCTTCTTCACCTTCCTGCCTTCCTTCGTGTTCATCTTCGCTGGCGCGCCCCTGATTGAATCCACCCATGGCAATCTGAAGTTCACCGCGCCGCTCACCGCCATCACCGCCGCGGTGGTGGGCGTGATCCTCAACCTGGCGCTGTTCTTCGCCTTCCACGTGCTGTGGCCGCGCGGCTTTGGCGGCCCCTTCGACTGGGTCTCGGCCCTGATCGCATTGGCGGCCAGCGTCGCGCTGTTCCGCTTCAAGCTGGGCGTGCTGCCGCTGCTGGCGGCCTGCGCCGGCGCCGGGCTGCTGCTCAAATTGTGGCCGCTGCAATGATCAACCGTCTCAACCGTCGATAGGCACGCCCCCGGTCCAGCGGCACATCCAGCCCTCCCACCAATCCTGGCCGACGGCACGCATCGCGTCCTGCCAGATCAGCATGGCCTGCCATTGCGCGGCCTGCAGCTTGAGCAGGTCCTGCATCCAGCCGGCGCCATCGGGCAGGGCTGGGGCCGCGGCCGGACGGTGCGGCGCGGCATCGGGTGTTCTCGTCTTCGTCATGCTTGCTCCCCAGCGGCTGCTGCGCTTGCCGAGCCAATGTAGGCCGCCGCCCAGACCGGCCGTTGACGCAGCGCAATCCCTCAGCGTTCGCCCAGAAAGCGCAGCCCGTCCAGCAGCGGCCGCGCCTCGGCCGCCTCCATGGGCGTGAGCCAGTACTCGCGCAGCGACCAGAACACCCAGCCCTCCAGCCGCAGCACCCGCACCTCGCCGGCGCGTGCCTGCAGGCGCAGCTGGTAGCTGCCGCCCTGCCATTGCAGGCGCAGCAGCTGCTCGCCGGGCGGCAGCTGCAGACGCACCAGGCTGCGCGGCAGCGTGGCCAGCGGCGCGCCCGCGCCGGCGCTCACGCTGACCGGCTTGATGTCGTCGCTCCAATGCTGGCGCAGGATGTAGACGGTGCTGCCCGGCCCCATGGGCGCGAGCGCGCGCGCCTGCGCCGCACGCGCCGGCTCCACCAGCGGCGCGTCCACGCACACCAGGCGCCGCGGCTTGGGCTGCTGCTGGCATATGCGGCCCGGCAGCGGCGCTACCGTCGGCTCCGGCAGCGTCGCGCAGCCCGCCAGCAGGGCCTGTGCCAGCCCGAGCGCGGCGGCGCGCCTAGTCATGCTCGAGGCCCCAGATCAGATGGGCGTCGATGAGCAGGCGGTGGCGCGCGCGCAGCGCCTGCACGCGCGCCTCCTGCTCGGCACGCTGCGCCTCCAGCCATTGGCGGCGCGCCAGCAACAGCGCCTGCAGCTCGCCCTCACCCAGGGCATAGGCTTTTTGCAGCATGGCGGCGCTCTCGCCCGCCAGACCGGCCGCCTGCGCGGCCAGCTGCCAGCGCGTCAGGGCCTCATCCCATTCGGCCACGCCGCCGGCCAGCTCGAGCTCCAGCGCCTCGCGCTCGCGCGCCAGCGCGGCGCGTGCCACCTCCACCTCGGCCAGGGCCTGCTGCAGGCGCGCCTCGCGGTAGGCACCGCCCAGCGGCAGGCTCAGGCTGATGCCCACCACGCGCTCGTTGCGAAAGGCCTCGGAGGCGGTGTAGAGGCCCAGCGTGGGGTCGGGCCGCTTGTCGGCACGCGCGCGCGCCGCCTCCAGCTCGGCACGCTGCAGCAGGCCCTCGGCGGTGCGCAGCAGGTCGGACTCGGCCAGGATGCGCGGCGCCCAGTCCAGCGCCGGCGTCGCGATGGCGGCCGGATCGGCCAGCACCGGCGCTTCAACGGGCAGATGGGCCGGCAGCTCGGCAAAGCGGCGCTGCAGGCGCAGGCGCGCGAGCGCGAGGCGGCTGGTGGCGGCGCTGCGCTGACGCTGCAGCTCGGCCAGCTCGCTGCGCGCCAGACCCTGCTCCAGGCGCGCGGCATCGCCGGCGCGCAGGCGCTTGCCCACCACCTGCAGATTCGCCTCGCCCAGCGCCAGCTGCTGCTGCGCCAGCGCCTGCGCGGCACTCGCGGCCTGCCAGTCCAGCCACAGCTCGGCCAGGGCGCGCGCCGCCTCGTGGCGCGCCTCGCCCAGGCGGGCGCGGGCGATGTCCTGGTCCAGCTCGCCGAGCCGGCGGTCCAGCGCCGCCTTGCCGCCCAGGCGCAGGGTGCGCTCGAGGCCCAGGCTCCATTCCTGCGAGCTGCCCAGCTCGCGCACGCGGCGGCGCTGGCCGCTGGCCTTGAGCAGCCATTCGTGCGAGGAGGCCGCGAGCGCGGCCGCGCCATGGCCGGCGCTGCCCAGCGCGGCCTGGGCCTGCAGCACCATCGGGTCGCGCTCCAGCCAGGCCGCGGCCTGCGCGGTATCCGGCAGGCCCGCCGGCGTGGGCTGGGCCTGCACCTGTGCCAACGCGTGCAGCGGCAGCGCCAGGCCCCAACACATCAACAGGGAGATCAACAGGGCACGCATCAGAACTCTCCTTCCATCACCAGGGCATGGGCCCAGAAGCGCAGGCCCGTGCCGGCGAATTCCTCGCGCAGCCGGGTGCGCAGCACCTGCAGCTCCTCCGCACTCAGGAGCACCTGCACCTGCACCGAGCGGCTGCGCCCCATCACCTGTTCGGTGGGGCTGAGCCGGCCATGCGGCGTGCCATGGCTGAAGGTGGGGCTGCTGGTGAAGAGCTCGTCGCCCACATGCAGCAGCAGCGCATCGAGCAGCTTTTCTTCCACCGAGGGTGGGCAGATCAGGGTCAGGCAGTACTCAGCCATGGGCGGCCTCCTTGGCGCTCGCGGGCGCGCTCGGCGCGGCAAAGCGCAGATACAGAATGGGCAGCAGGATCAGCGTCAGCGCGGTGGCGCTGATGAGCCCGCCGATCACCACGATGGCCAGCGGCCGCTGGATTTCCGAACCCGGCCCGCTGGCGAACAGCAGCGGGATCAGGCCGAAGGCGGTGATGGCCGCCGTCATCAGCACCGGCCGCAGGCGGCGCTCGGCGCCCTGCAGCACGCAGTCGCGCAGGCTCAGGCCCTCGGCCTGCAGCTGGTTGAAATAGCTCAGCAGCACCACGCCGTTCAGCACCGCGATGCCCAGGAGCGCGATGAAGCCCACCGAGGCCGGCACCGAGAGGTACTCGCCGCTGAGCCACAGCGCCGCCACCCCGCCCACCAGCGCGAAGGGGATGTTGCTGAGCACCAGCAGGGCCTGGCGCACCGAGCCGAAGGTGGAGAACAGGATCAGGAAGATGAAGCCCAGCGAGAGCGGCACCACCAGGCTCAGGCGCGCCGCGGCGCGCTGCTGGTTCTCGAACTGCCCGCCCCAGCTGAGCCGGTAGCCGGCCGGCAGCGGCACGGCCTCGGCCACGCGTGCCTTGGCCTCCTCCACAAAGCCCACCAGATCGCGTCCGCTGACGTTGGCGATCACCACGCCGTAGCGGCTGCCCAGCTCGCGCTCGATCTTCACCGGGCCCGATTCGCGCGTCAGCGTGGCCAAGGCCTGCAAGGGCACCGCCAGGCCCTCGCGGGTGGTGATGCGCAGGGCCGCGAACTCGGCCGGCGAGACGCGCAGCAGATCCGGGCCACGCAGCAGGATGGGGGTGCGGCGGTTGCCCTCCAGCACCTGGCCCACGCGCAGGCCCTCCACCTGCACGCGCAGCGCATCCTGCACCTCCTCCACCGTGAGGCCATGGCGGCCCGCCTCCAGGCGATCGACGCGCACGCGCAGGTACTGCACGCCGTCGTTCTCCACCGTGTAGACATCCTGGCTGCCGGGCACGCGCTTGAGCGCCGCCTCGATGCGCTGGCTGAGCGTGTTGAGCGTCGCCAGATCGGGCCCGAACACCTTCACCGCGAGATCGCCGCGCACACCGATGATCATCTCGGAGACGCGCATCTCGATCGGCTGGGTGAAGCTGTAGCTGATGCCGGGGATCTGGTCCAGCTGGCTGCGGATGCGCGCGATCAGCGCCTCCTTGTCGGCCAGCTGCCATTCGGCGCGCGGCTTCAGCACCAGGAAGCTGTCGGTCTGGTTCAGCCCCATCGGGTCGAGGCCGATCTCGTCGGAGCCGGCGCGCGCCACCACGCCGCGGATCTCGGGGATCTGCATCAGCGCCTGCTGGATCTTGAGGTCCAGCGCCGCGCTCTGCTCCAGGCTGATCGAGGGCAGCTTCTCGATGCCGACGATCAGGTCGCCCTCGTCCATGGCCGGCAGAAAGGTCTTGCCCACCTGGGTGTAGAGCAGGCCGGCCAGCGCCAGCAGCGCCGCGGCCAGGCCGAACACCAGGCGCTGGCGCTGCAGCGCGGCACGCAGCAGCGGCCGGTACAGGCGCAGCAGCTGGCGCGGCAGCCAGGGCTCCTCGTGCGCCAGCTTTTTCAGCAGCAGCGAGGCCAGCACCGGGATCACGGTGAGCGAGAGCAGCAGCGAACCGGCCAGCGCGAACACGATGGTCAGCGCCACCGGCGCGAAGTACTTGCCCTCCAGGCCCTGCAGGCTCAGCAGCGGCAGGAACACGGTGACGATGATGAGCACGCCGGCCACCACCGGCGCGGCCACCTCGTGCACCGCGCGCAGCACGATGTGCAGGCGCGGCAACTTGCCGCCGGCACGCTCATGCGCGAGCTGCTGCACGATGTTCTCCACCACCACCACGGCGGCATCCACCAGCATGCCCAGCGCGATCGCCAGCCCGCCCAGGCTCATCAGATTGGCCGACATGCCGGCCACCCGCATCAGCACAAAGGTCCACAGCGCCGCCAGCGGCAGCACCAGGGCCACCACGATGGCAGCGCGCAGATTGCCCAGGAAGGCGCCCAGCAGCAGCAGCACCAGCAGGGTGGCCTCGATGAGCGCCTTGGAGACCGTGCCCACCGCCTTCTGCACCAGCTCGGCGCGGTTGTAGAACACCTGCACGCGCACACCCGGCGGCAGGCTGGGCCGCAGCTCGGCCAGCTTGCGCTCCACGCCCTCCACCACCTGCTGGGCATTCGCGCCGGCCAGCCCCAGCACCAGGCCCTCCACCGCTTCGGCGTGGCCGCTCTGCGTGACCACGCCGTTGCGCGTCACGCTGCCCTCGCGCACCTCGGCCAGGTCGCCCAGGCGCAAGATACTGCCGGCCTTGCGGGCCACCACCACGGCGCGCAGATCGGCAAGGCTCTGGATGCTGCCCTCGCTGCGCACCAGCAGCACCTCGTCGCCCTCGGTCAGGCGGCCGGCGCCGTCGTTGCGGTTGTTGGCGGCGATCGCCGCCTGCACGTCGGCGCTGCCGAGGCCCAGCGCGGCCAGCTTGGCTGGGTCGGGCAGCACCTCGAAGGCGCGCAGCTTGCCGCCCAGCACGTTCACATCGGCCACGCCGGGCACGGTGCGCAGCGCCGGGCGTATCACCCAGTCCAGCAGGCTGCGGCGCGCCTCCAGCGAGAGCTCGGGCGCCTCCACGGTGAACTGGAACATCTCGCCCAGCGGCGTGGTGATGGGCGCCATGCCGCCGCTCACGCCGGGCGGCAGCTCAGCCTGGATGGTGGCCAGGCGTTCGGCCACCTGCTGGCGCGCCCAGTAGACATCGGTGCCGTCCTGGAAATCCACCGTCACGTCCACTAGGCCGTACTTGGACACCGAGCGCAGCATGCGCTGCTGCGGGATGCCCAGCATCTCCACCTCGATGGGCGCGGCGATGCGGGTCTCCACCTCCTCGGGCGTCATGCCCGCGGCCTTCATGATGATCTTGACCTGGGTGCTGGAGACGTCCGGGAAGGCGTCGATCGGCAGCTGGCGGAAGGCGTACCAGCCGCCGCCCGCCAGCAGCGCCGTGGCCAGCAGCACGAAGAGGCGCTGCGCCAGGGCGAACTGAACCATCTGCTTGAGCATCTCACTGCCCTCCGCTCTTGCCCTGCCAGGCGGCCTTCAGCGCCACCACGGCGCTGGCCGCCACCTGCTGGCCGGCCTGCAAGGGGCCGCGCACCTGCACGCTGTCGCCCCCGCTGGCGAGCAGCTGCACCGGCGTGGCACGGAAGCCCTGCTCGCTGCGCACGAACACATAGGCCTGCTCGTCCTGGCGCGCCAGCGCCGCCAGCGGCAGCACCCAGGCGTCCTTGGCTGCGGCGGCGGGCAGCTGTACCTGCAGCACCTCGCCCGGGCGCAGCAGCGCCGCGCCCTCGCTGACGCGCGCCCGCAGCGTGAGCGTCTGGCCCTCGCTGACCTGGCCGGCCAGCGAGAGCACGCGTGCCTTGATGGCACGGCCCGGCACCGTCAGTTCGGCTCGGGGCGGCAGGGCCGCGGGCCGGGCGTCCAGCTGCACCTCCAGCCACAGCTCGCCCTGCTCGGCGATGTGCAGCAAGGCATCTGCCTCGCGCACGCGCTGGCCGGGCCTGAGCTCCAGCGCCGTCAGCTGCCCCGCCACCTTGGCACGCAGGGTCAGGCCTTGCTCCAGCGGCCCGCCGGCGCGCAGGCGCTGCATGAGGGCCGCATCGGCACCGGCCAGGCGCAGCGCGGCCTCGGCCTGCTGAAGGCGGGCGCGCTCGCTGCGCTCGGCCGCCTGCGCCTCCAGCACGCGGCGCTCGGCGATCACGCCCTCCTCCAGCAGCCGCTGCTCGCGCGCCAGCGCCTTGGCGGCCAGCTCATGCCGGCTGGCGGCGTCCATCAGGCGCAGCTGCAGCTCGGCGTACTCCGGGCTGGCCAGGCGCAGCAGGGGCTGGCCGGGCCTGACCAGCTCCTGCCCGCTCACGAACAGGCGCTCCACCACGCCACCCACCGGGGCGCTGAGCACCTGCTCGCACCCGGGCGGCAGCACCACCTTGGCGCTGTGCAGCAGCGTCGGTGCGGCGGCGTTGGGCGCCAGCGTGTGCAGGCGCACGCCCAGGGTCTGCAGCTGGGCGGGCGAGACCGCGAATGCGGCCGCCGGCGCGGGCTCTGCGCTGGCCGCGCAGCCAGCCGCGGCGAGCAAAATGGGCAGGAAGGAATGGCCGGCGCGCAGGGCTGCGCGCGCGATCGGATCAACGATCATGCGTGATGACTCCGTAAGAGAGGAAACGAGACGGGAACGGCGGCCGCGCCGGCGCTCCGCCGGGCAGGCCGCAATCAGGCCAGCATCAGGCGCGCGGGGGACGTTCCAGGCTGCGCAGTGGCGGCAGCTGGATGGCGGTGCGCTGCGGCTCGGCGGGCGCGCACAGGCTGGCGGACAGCAGTGGCAGATCGAAGTCCATCAGCAGGCTCGGCGCATGCACGCAGGCATCGTCCAGCGCATGCTGCTGCGAGGCCTTGGACTGGTCCTTGTGCACCGAGCCATCGGCATCGTGGTGATGGCTCTCCAGCTTGAGGAAATGCAACTGGGCATTCAGCTGGCTGTCGCCGCGCGTCAGCAGCACGCCCACACCGGCCGCCGCCAATGCCTGCCAGCACAGGCACAACATCAGCAGCAGGTGAAGGACAGGCTTGAAGCGCATGGGCGCGCAGTCTAACGCAGCAGGCTTGCGGCAGCGCAAGGCAAAAGCCCTGCATGACGCCCCGCCTTCAGCGGCGCTTAATCCGCAGGCAGCAGGCGGTAGCCCTCGCCGCGCACGGTCTCGATGCGCGTCAGCAGCAGCTTGCGGCGCAGGCTGTGCACATGCACGTCGATCGCATTGCTTTCCAGGTCCTGGCCCCAGCGGTAGAGCTGGGCGAGGATCTGGTCGCGCGTGCACAGCGCGCCGGCGGGCGCCATCAGCAGCGCCAGCAGATCGAACTCGCGGCTCGTCAGACCGAGCGCGCGGCCCTGCTCGAAGGCGCAGCGGCCCTGGGCATCCAGCACCAGCGCACCCGCCAGCAGGGCCGACGCCAGATTGCCGCGGCCGCCCAGCACCATGGCCTGCAGGCGCGCCGCCAGCTGCGCCGCGTCGACCGGCCGCAGCGCATAGGAATGGGCGGGCAGCGTGCTGCGCAACAGCGGCGCGAGCTCGGCCGCCGCGCAGCACACCAGCAGATGCGGGCGCTCCACCGGCGAGGTGCCGCGCACCAGTTGCTCGGGCTCGCACCAGGCGGCGCCGGCGTAATCCAGCACCAGCGCGTCGAAGGCCTGGCTCTGCAAGGCCTGCCGCAGCGCGGCGGCATCGGCCACCAGCGCCGGCCGCCAGCCACGCTCCACCAGCAGCTGCATCAGCTGGGTCTGCAGCGCGGGGTCGTCCAGCGCCAGCAGGGCGCGAAAGGCGTGCGCGCTATCGGGGGCGCGGGAGGGTAAGGCTTGCTTCACCTCGCCAGCCTTGCCGCGCCGGCTTAAGCCCAGATGAAGCGCGCGCGGCCGGCCGCGCTTCATGTCTGCTTAATGCACTTTCAAGAGCATGGATGTAAGCGGAGGTTGCGAGCGCGGGCAGGCGCAACAAGCGCTTACCGCCTTAATGATGAAGCGCGGCCGCCTGCGCAGACTGCGCCCCAACCAGGCTGGCCAAGCGCCCAAGCCATCAAGAACAAGTCGTCGGGAATCGATGTCCAACACGCTCTCATCCATGCATGTCGCGGCCACCAGGCCGGCCAGCCGGCAGCGGCCCTGGTGGGCCGAGGCCCTGCTCTACCTGGGCATTGCCGCGCTGGTGGCGGCGGCCTGGCTGGCGGTGCGGGCGCTGGATCTGCGCGCCGCCTCGGAGCGCGGCTACTGGCTGGGCGTGGCGGGCGGCTGCATGATGCTGCTGCTGTTTGCCTACCCCTTGCGCAAGCGCCTGCGCCTGATGGCGCGCTGGGGCGCGGCCAAGTGGTGGTTCGCGGTGCACATGGTGCTGGGCATAGGCGGGCCCTGGCTGGTGCTGGTGCACTCGGGCTTCCAGATCGGTTCGCTGAACGCCGGCGTGGCGCTCTACAGCATGCTGATCGTGGCGGGCAGCGGCGTGGTCGGGCGCTTTCTCTATCTGCGCATCCACCGCGGCCTCAGCGGCGAACGCCAGAGCCTGGCCCAGCTGCAGCGGAGCCTGGGCCTGCAGCACGACGGCCTGCATTCGGCGCTGGGCTTCTCGCCCCTGCTGGAGCGCAGCCTGCTGCGCTTCGAGACCTATGCCCTGGCCGGCCAGGGCAGCCTGCGTCAGCATCTGCGCGCCTACACCCTGCTGCCGCTGCGCCATGCCGCCACGCGCGAGCGCTGCCTGCGCGCGCTGCGCCCGGCGCTGCGCAAGCAGGCGGGGCTGCAGGGCTGGGATGAGGCGACGCGGCGGCGCCAGCACCGACTGCTGCGCCAGACGGTGATCGGCTATCTGCAGGCGGTGCAGCGGGTGGCGCAGTTCCAGGCCGCGGTGCGGCTGTTCTCGCTCTGGCATGTGCTGCATGTGCCCTTTGTCTACCTGATGGTGATTTGCGCCGTGGCGCATGTCATCGCGGTACACGCGTACTGAGATGTTGCATGGGCAGCCCCGCCGCACCAAGGACCAGGCATGCGGATGCTGAGGCCGGCGCTCACCTGGCTGCTCATGGCGATGCTGCTGGCGCTGTGGGGCCCGCTGCGCGCGCAGAGCATGGAATCGGTGCTCTCGCCCGGCGCGCTCAGCAAGGCGCACCTGAAATGGGAAGACAGCTGCAAGAGCTGCCATGTGCCCTTCGACCGCAAGGCGCAGGACAAGCTCTGCGCCGATTGCCACAAGGACATCGGGCGCGACCTGGCCGAGCGCAGCGGCATGCATGGCCGCATCAAGCCGCAGCCCTGCCGGGCCTGCCATACCGAACACCGAGGGCGTGAGATGCAGATCGCCGCCTTCGACAAGCCCAAGTTCGACCACCAGCAGACCGACTACCTGCTGCGCGGCAGGCACCGCGAGCTGGACTGCGCCAAATGCCATGCACCCGCCGCCAAGTACAGCGCGGCGCCGCATGACTGCCAGTCCTGCCACCGCAAGGACGATGTGCACAAGGCCGCGCTGGGCGCCAAGTGCGAGAACTGCCACGAGGAGAAGAGCTGGAAGGAAACGCGCTTCGACCACGGCAAGACCCGCTACCCGCTCACCGGCGCCCACCTGCCGGCGCGCTGCGAGTCCTGCCACAAGACGCGTGAATACAAGGACACCCCGCAAACCTGCATCGGCTGCCACCGCAAGGACGACAAGCACAAGGCGCAGTTTGGTGAGAAGTGCGAGAGCTGTCACGCCACCGCGCGCTGGAAGGATGTGAGCTTCCGCCACGAGCTCGACACACGCTACCCGCTGCGCGACAAGCACCGGGACCTGCGCTGCAGCGCCTGCCACGGCGGCCCGCTCTACAAGGACAAGCTCGCCAGCGACTGCGTGAGCTGCCACCGCAAGGACGACAAGCACAAGGCGAGCCTGGGCACGCAGTGCCAGAGCTGCCACAGCGAGCGCGGCTGGAAGGAAGTGCAGCGCTTCGAGCACGACCGCAGCGCCTTTCCCCTGCTGGGCCGGCATGCGAGGGCGGCCTGCAAGGACTGCCACCAGAGTCTTGTCTATCGCGAGGCGCCCAAGGACTGCGTGGCCTGCCACCGCAAGGACGACCAGCATGCTGGCTCATTGGGCGAGCGCTGCGCCGACTGCCACAGCGAGCAGGACTGGAAGGCACCGCGCTTCGAGCACGCACGCACGCGCTTTGCCCTGCGTGGTGCGCACGCCGCGCCCACGCTCGCCTGCAGCGCCTGCCACCAGGATGCGCGCCATTTCCGCGCCACGGCCATGGACTGCATCAGCTGCCACCGCAAGGACGACAAGCACGAACGCCAGCTTGGCGAGCAATGCGAGAGCTGCCACGCCGAGCTGCGCTGGAAGGACACCCGCTTCGACCACGCCAAGGCGCGCTTTGCGCTGGCGGGTGCGCATCTGGCGCTGGAATGCAAGGCCTGCCACCAAAGCACGCGCTTCCGCGACGCGGCGCGCGACTGCGTGGGCTGCCACCTCAAGGACGACCGGCACAAGGTCCGCCTGGGCAGCGCCTGCGAGAGCTGCCACAACGTGCGCGCCTGGCGGCTCTGGCGCTTCGATCACGAGCGCCAGACCGACTACAAGCTGCTGGGCGCGCATGCCAAGCTGCGCTGCGAGAGCTGCCACACCCAGCCCGCACCGGCGGGCCGAAAGGCGGCAGCACTGCAGCGCGAATGCGTGGCCTGCCATGCCAAGGACGATGCGCACGACCGCGGCTTCGGCCTGCGTTGTGAGCAATGCCACCAAGCCACGCATTGGAAGCAGGTGCTCAACGGCACGGCACGAGGAGGATCGCCATGAGAGCCCTGTTGCGCCATTTCCTGCTGACGGTGTTGCTGTGCACCTTGGGCTGGGCCCTGGCCGCCCCCGGCAAGGATTTCGACCATCTGCGCACCGGCTTCGCGCTCACCGGCTCGCACCAGAACCAGCGCTGCGAGAACTGCCACATCGGTGGCGTGTTCAAGGGCACGCCACGCGATTGCGAGTCCTGCCACACCAGCGGCGCGCGCTTTGCACGCACCAACACCGTCAAGCCGAGCCAGCACATCCCCACCCAGCAGGCCTGCGACAGCTGCCATTCCACGCGCAGCTTCAGCGGTGCGCGCATGGACCACAGCGGCGTGGCCAAGGGCAGTTGCCAGAGCTGCCACAACGGCAGCCAGGCCAGCGGCAAGCCCGACAATCACCTCAGCACCAGCGCCGCCTGCGACAGCTGCCACCGCAGCAGCGCCTGGAAGCCGGCCGCCAACTTCAACCATGCCGGCGTGGCGGCCGGCAGCTGCACCAACTGCCACGCCGCGCTCAAGCCCGCCACCGCGGTGCACGCGGGCCAGACCGTCTGCGACAACTGCCACAAGAGCACCAGCAGCTGGACGGGCGCCAAGGTGGACCACAGCGGCTTCAGCACCAGTACCAACTGCGCCGGCTGCCACAACGGCAGCGGCGCCGCCGGCAGGCCCAGCAGCCATATGCCGGTGGGCAGTGCCAACTGCAGCAGCTGCCACAGCAGCAGCGCCTGGAAGCCAAGCAAGTGGAACCACAGCCAGCTCGCGGTGGCCAACCAATGCGCCAGCTGCCACAGCGGCGCCTTCCCGCCCGCAGATGGCAAACCGGCCACCCACACGCCCTACCAGAACGTCAGCGCGCTGGCCTCGGCCAATTGCGACAGCTGCCACAAGGCCGGCTATGCCAGCTGGACACCCGCCAAGCTGCATGCCAGCGTGAGCGTGAGCAGCCAGTGCAGCAGCTGTCACGCCAGCAGCAAGCCCAACACCGCCGTGCACAGCGGCCAGACCGTCTGCGAGAACTGCCACAAGAGCACCAGCAGCTGGGCCGGCGCCAAGGTCGACCACAGCGGCTTCAACGTCGCGACGAATTGCAGCAGCTGCCACAACGGCAGCGCCGCCACCGGCAAGAGCGCCAATCACATCCCGGTGGCCGCCACCAACTGCATCGCCTGCCACGGCACCAGCGGCTGGAAACCGACGAAGTGGAACCACAGCCAGCTCACCGTGGCCAACCAGTGCAGCAGCTGCCACAGCGGCGCCTTCCCGCCCGCCGATGGCAAGTCGGCCTCGCACACGCCCTACCAGCTGGTGGCGACGATCGCCGCGAGCAACTGCGACAGTTGCCACAAGGCCGGCTATGCGAGCTGGACGCCCGCCAAACTGCATGCCAGCGTGAGCGTGAGCGGCCAATGCAGCAGCTGCCACCTCAGCGCGCGCCCCGCCACCGCGGTGCACGCGGGCCAGACCGTCTGCGAGAACTGCCACAAGAGCACCAGTGCCTGGACGGGCGCCAAGGTGGACCACAGCGGCTTCACGGTGGCCACCAACTGCTCAAGCTGCCACAACGGCAGCGCCGCCACCGGCAAGAGCGCCAACCACATCCCGGTGGCCGCCATCAACTGCATCGCCTGCCACGGCACCAGCGGCTGGAAGCCGACGAAGTGGAACCACACCCAGCTGACGGTGGTGAACCAGTGCGCGAGCTGCCACAGCGGCGCCTACCCGCCCGCCGATGGCAAGCCCGCGGCGCACACGCCCTACCAGCTGGTGGCCACGATCGCGGCCAGCAACTGCGACAGCTGCCACAAGGCCGGCTACGCGAGCTGGACACCGGCCAAGCTGCACAGCAGCGTGAGCGTGAGCAGCCAATGCAGCAGCTGCCACCTCAGTGCGCGTCCCGCCACCGCGGTGCACGCGGGCCAGACCATCTGCGAAAACTGCCACAAGAGCACCAGCGCCTGGACGGGCGCCAAGGTGGACCACAGCGGCTTCACGGTGGCCACCAACTGCTCAAGCTGCCACAACGGCAGCGCCGCCACCGGCAAGAGTGCCAATCACATCCCGGTGGCCGCCACCAACTGCATCGCCTGCCATGGCACCAGCGGCTGGAAACCGACGAAGTGGAACCACACCCAGGTGACGGTGGTGAACCAGTGCGCGAGCTGCCACAGCGGCGCCTACCCGCCCGCCGATGGCAAGCCCGCGGCGCACACGCCCTACCAACTGGTGGCCACGATCGCCGCCAGCAACTGCGACAGTTGCCACAAGGCCGGCTATGCGAGCTGGACGCCAGCCCGCCTGCACAGCAGCGTCAGCGTGAGCAGCCAATGCAGCAGCTGCCACCTGAGCAACCGCCCGGCCACCGCGGTGCACGCGGGCCAGACCGTCTGTGAGAACTGCCACAAGAGCACCAGCAGCTGGGCCGGTGCCAAGGTGGACCACAGCGGCTTCACGGTGGCCACCAACTGCTCAAGCTGCCACAACGGCACGGCCGCCACCGGCAAGCCGGTCAACCACATCCCCGTGCAGACCACCAACTGCATCGCCTGCCACGGCACCAGCGGCTGGAAGCCGACGAAGTGGAACCACACCCAGATCGCGGTGCTGGACTGCGCCAGCTGCCACAACGGCAGCTACCCGCCGGCCGATGGCAAGCCGGCCCAGCACATCCCCTACCAGGCGCTCACCGGCGTGGTGGTGAGCAACTGCAATACCTGCCACAAGGGCGGCTACGCCAGCTGGGCCAACGGCAAGCTGCACAGCAGCGTGACGGTGAGCAGCCAGTGCAAGCTCTGCCACAACGGCAGCTACCTCTCGCAGGGCGCGGTGGCCAAGCCCAGCAACCACATTCCCGAATCGCAGCTGTTGAATGGCGCGGCGCTGGAATGCAACGCCTGCCACACCAGCACCACCGCCTGGAGCCAGCGCATGAATCACAACGCCAGCATGGGCAGCGGCGCGGGCTGGTGCAAGGCCTGCCACGCCAGCGGCACCAGCTACCTGGGCAGCATGGAGCGCAAGGCCCTGACCCACCGCACCAAGACGCCCGTGCCGACGGACTGCTCCGAATCCGGCTGCCACCGCCCGCTGGGCAACAAGGGCGCGGCCTACACCAAATGGGACTGATGAAAGCTGCCATGAAAATCAAGAAGAAAGGTCCGCGCCTGCTGGCGCTGCACCTCGCACTGCTTGCCGCCGCCGCCCAGGCCCAGCTGGTGGACGATGTGGAGATACGCCGCGAGGGCGAGGACGCGGTGCTGCAGGTGCGTTTCGTCACCCCGGTGCAGCTGCTGCGCAGCCTGAGCGCCCGCAGCGGCGATCTGGGCCAGGTCTACTACGACCTGCTGCCGACGCGCGAGCCGCTCAATCTCGCCATCAGCTCCGAGCGCCGCCTGCCGGCCGGCGCCCGCAGCCCGCTGCTGATACTCACCGACGAAGCCGCCGGCGGGGCCGAACGCAGCCGCAAGCTGGTGCTGCGCTTCAGCGCCAACACGCCCTTCGTGGCGCGCAGCACCCAGGGCGGCCGCAGCATCGAGCTGGTGCTGCGCGGCCAGGGCGCGGCGCTGGCCGGCGCCGGCACGCCGACCGCCGCCACCCTGCCGGCGCCAGCTCCCCTGCCCGCTCCCATGCCCGCGCCCGACTCGCAAGCCCAGGGCAAGGCCGAGGCCCTGCTGGCGGCGGCGCGCCGCGCCATGGAGGCGGGCGAGCACCAGCAGGCCATCAACCAGCTCGACGAGTTGCTGGCCCTGCCCCCCAGCACAGCCACCCAGGAGGCCCAGGAACTGATCGCCCAGGCGCGCTGGCGCCAGGGCGACCCGGAGCGCGCACGCGCCGAGTACGAGCTCTACCTCAGGCTCTACCCGCAGGGCGCCGGTGCCGAGCGCGCCCGCGAGGCCCTGCTGACCCTGGCACCGCCGGCACCTCAGGTGGTGGAGGCCGGTGCGCAGCCCGCCGTCAGCACCACGCTGAGCGGCTCGCTCGCGAGCTTCTACTACGGCGGCCAGTCCAAGATCCGCACCCAGGACTTCCAGGACTCGCCGCTCAGCGGCCTGCCCGAGCTGGTGTCGGACGCCACCCTCTCCAACACCGACCAGAAGCAGCTGATCTCCAGCGTGGACATCAACTGGCGCCGCCGCGATGCCGACAGCGATCTGCGCCTGGTGCTACGCGACAGCTACAGCGCCGACCTGCTGCGCAGCACCAAGAGCAAGAACAAGCTCTCGGCCCTGTATGCCGACTACCGCCTGCAGAGCCAGGGCCTCAGCCTGCGCCTGGGCCGGCAGTCGCCCACCGGCGCCGGCGTGATGGGGCGCTTCGATGGCGCGCAGCTCGGCTACCGCTTCAGCCCCAAGTGGCGCGTCAATGCGGTGGCGGGCCGGCCCTCGGACAGCCTGCTGCAGAGCCAGCGCCATTTCTACGGCGCCTCGCTGGATGCCGACGAACTCGCCAAGGGCCTGGGCGGCAGCGTCTACCTGATCGAGCAGCGCATCGACGGCGAGATCGACCGCCGCGGCGTGGGCAGCGAGCTGCGCTTTCTCGCCGGCAATCTCTCCGCCTCCGGCATGCTGGACTACGACAGCCAGCTGCGCGGCCTCAACATCGCCTCGCTGCAGGCCACCTGGATCTCGGAAGAGAACATGGTGGTCAATGCGCTCTACGACCGCCGCTCCACCCCCATGCTGATACTGGGCAACAGCCTGTTCTTCCAGAACCCGGTGCTGGGCGTGCAGGCCTCGCGCCTGGCCGAGCTGCTGGCCAGCCAGAGCCTGGCCCTGCTGCGCCAGCAGGTGCGCGACACCACCGCCTACAGCACCCAGGCGATGCTGAGCGTGACGCGGCCCATCAGCACCAACTGGCAGCTCGGCGCCGACCTGCGCCTGACCAATGTCGGCGCCCTGCTGCCGGTGCCCGACATCCTGCCCAATGGCCAGCCCGGCACCGGCAATATCTGGAGCAGCGGCCTGCAGCTGATCGGCACCAATCTCTACTCGGCGCGCGACACCCATGTGCTGGTGCTGAGCCTGCTGAAGGGCCTCAGCTACACCGGCAAGCTGCTGTCCTACAACAACTCCTCCAGCATCGGCGGCGGCTGGCAGCTGGAGCCGGCGCTGCGCTACTACCTGCAGAACGACAGCAATGGCACGCGCAGCCAGCGCTGGGCGCCGGGGCTGCGCGTCACCTACCGCGCCAGCAGCAAGCTGGCGCTGGAATCCGAGCTGAGCATGGAGTTCAGTGACATCAGCGGCCCGAACCGCAACGAGTCCTCGAACCGCTCGTTCTGGTACTTCGGCCTGCGCTACGACCTCTGAGGCATCGATGACGGACAACATCGCCAACACCACCACCCAGCTGCAGCAGCTCGACGCGCTGGCCCAGGCCGGCGTGCTGAGCGCCAGCGCGCACCAGGCCGCGCGCGGCGCGCTCGAGCAGGCCATGCTGGGCGCCCTGCTGGGCCAGACGCCCGCCCAGAGCCGCCGCGCCGGTCTGGCCACGCGCTGGCTCTGGGGCCTGGCGGGCGCGGGCCTGCTGGGCGCCGCCGCGCTGGCCTATGCCTTGACAACGCTGGACGGCGGCGGCGGCCCTGCCCCAGCCCCCAGCGCCGCCGCCCCGGGTACGCCCGCCAGCGCGCCGCATGCGCTGGGCGACCAGCAGATGCTCGCGATGGTGCAGGGCCTGGCCGAGCGCCTCCGGGCCCGGCCAGACGACGCCGCCGGCTGGGCCATGCTGGCGCGCTCCTACGCCACCCTGGGTCGCCATGCCGAGGCCCTGCCGGCCTATGTGAAGGCGCTGGCCCTGAGCCCCGACGATGCCGGCCTGAAGGCCGACTATGCCGCCGCGCTGACGCGCCAGGCCGCGCTGGGCGGCGCCAAGCCCTGAGTCAGGGCCGATCAGGCGCTGCCGTGCTTGGTCTGGAAGGCGATGCCCATCTGCTGCAGCAGGGGGATGGGTAGCACGCCGCCGGCGCACACGATCACCGCATCGTTGGGGCGCTGCAGCTCGCCGCTCGCGCCGCGCAGGCGCACGGCCTCGGGCGCGATCTCCAGCAGCTCGCTGCCCAGCAGCAGCTCCAGCCGGCCGGCCTCGGTGGCCTGCTGCAGGGCGCGCCGGTTCTTCTCCTTGACGCGGTTGAAGGCGGCTCCGCGGTAGCTCAGCGCCACCGTGGTGGCGGGCTGCTCGGCCAGCGCCAGCGCCGCCTCCAGCGCGCTGTCGCCGCCGCCCACCACCAGCACACGCTGGCCGCGGTATTGCTCGGCATCCACCAGGCGGTACACCACCTTGGGCAGTTCCTCGCCGGCCACCTCCAGCTTGCGCGGCGAGCCACGCCGGCCGATCGCCAGCAGCACCGAGCGCGCCGCATGGCTGCCGGCATTGGTGTGCACCACGAAGCCCTCGCCGCGGCGCTCGACGCGCTCCATGCGCTCGCGGAAATGCAGGCTGAGGCCGGTCTTCTCGACCACGCCATGCCAGAACTCCAGCAGCTTCTCCTTGGACACCTCGCTCATGCGCACCGTGCCCACCAGGGCCAGCTTGACCGGGGCTGTCATCGCGATCTTGTTGCGCGGGTAGTGGTACACCGCGCCGCCGAGCGAATCCTCCTGCTCGATCAGGCGGTAGCGCAGGCCATGCTGCATGGCCGCCAGGCCGGCCGAGATGCCGGCGGGCCCGGCGCCGACGATCACCACATCCAGCTCATCGGGCCCGGCGCGGCGCTGGCGCAGCGCCTCGATGGCCTGGCGGCCCTGTTCGGTGGCTTTGCGTATCAGGCCCATACCGCCAAGCTCGCCGGCGATGAAGATGCCCGGCACATTGCTCTCGAACTGCGGCGTGATGCTGGGGATGTCGACGCCGCGCCGCTCGGTGCCAAACACCAGCGAGATCGCCTCCACCGGGCAGGCCGCGTGGCAGGCGCCATGGCCGATGCAGGCCGAGGCATTGATGAGGGTGGCGCGCCCGCCCACGATGCCCAGCGCACCCTCCGGGCAGGCCGTGGCGCAGCCGCCCGAGCCGATGCAGCGTGCCGGGTCCACCACCGGATGCAGCGAGGGCGGCTCGTTGAGCCCGGCTTCTTGCGCCTGCTGGTGCGCCTGGGCGGCGCCGCGCTCGCGCCGGCCGCGCCGCCACAGGTGCAGGCCCACCGCGCCGGCGGCGAGCGCGCCATAGATCAGGAGGTGGTCCGGCTGCATGGGGGTGTCTGCGTGGGGCCTGCGTTTATGCCGCGGCAAGCTGAAGCCAGGCTGAAGCCGGCGCCCGGCGCGGGATGCTACCGTCGAGCCTGCGATCACCACACCATCATGCGCCTGCTGCTGCTTGAAGACGACGAAATCCTGGGCGAGGGCCTGCGCGACTTCCTGCGCCTGGAAGGCCATGTGGTGGACTGGTTCACCCGGCTGCTGGATGCCCAGACCGTCATCAGCGAGCCCTACGACGCGCTGCTGGTGGACTGGCAGCTGCCCGACGGCTCGGGGGTTGAATGGATACGCGGCCTGCGCGCGCGCGGCGTCACCACGCCCAGCCTGGTGCTGACGGCGCGCGACCTGCTGAGCGACCGCATCAAGGGCCTGGATAGCGGCGCCGACGACTATCTCGTCAAGCCCTTCGCGCCCGAGGAGCTGGCCGCCCGCCTGCGCGCGGTGCGCCGCCGCAGCGCGGCGCAGGGGGCGCCGCGCATGCGCATCGGCGCGGTCGAGGTCGACAGCAGCGCCAAGGCGGTCTACCGCGAGGGCCAGCGCGTGGAGCTGACCGCGCGCGAATGGGCGCTGCTGGACGCGCTCTCCGCGCGCGCCGGCCGGGTGGTCTCCAAGCCCGACCTGGACGCGCTGGTGAGCGGCTTCGAGGGCGAGGTGTCCAGCAATGTGCTGGAGGTGCATGTGTTCAATCTGCGCCGCAAGCTGGGCCGCGAGCTGATCCAGACGGTGCGCGGTCTCGGTTACCGCATCGGCACATGAGCCCGCCGCCCTCGCTGCGCCACGAGCTGGCGCGCATCCTCACCATCACCAGCCTGGGCTGGCTGGCGGCGGTGTTCCTGGTGGTGGCACTGAGCGTGCGCCACGAGGTCGACGACCTGCTGGACAACACCTTGCAGGAATCGGCCGAGATGCTTTACGGCATGCTGGTGCTGCACCACCACGACATGCCGCGCGGCGCCGGCGTCACCATGCCGGCGCCGCCGCACGAGGAGAGCCTGGTGTGGCAGATCGTCGATGCGCGCCAGCAGGTGGTGCAGCGCTCGCACCGCGCGCCCACCACGCCGCTGCTGCCGGCCTTCAAGCCCGGCTTCAGCGATGCCGAGGCGCACAGCCGCGTCTATGCGATGGCGCTGCCGCAGGACCAAGAGGTGCTCTACGTCGGCCAGCCCGGGCCGGACCGCATCGAATCGCGCTATGAGGCGATCGGCCTGGTGGGCGCCAGCGCCCTGCTGGTGGGCCTGGGTTGCGCGCTGTGGCTGCGCCGGCGCGTGCGCCAGGCCATGCTGCCGCTGCAGGAGCTATCGCAGCAGGTGCAGGCCTACGACCCCACGCGTGCCGCCACCGATCTGCCGCCGCCGGCGCGGCAGGAATTCGTCGAGGTGCGCGCCGCCATCATGGAGCTGGGCCAGCGCCTGGCGCGCCGCCTGGCCAGCGAGCAGGCCTTCGCCGCGCATGCCGCCCATGCGCTGCGCACGCCGCTGGCCGGCATGGAGGCGCAGCTGGCGATCGCGCTGAAAGAGGCCTCCAGCGCCGGCCGCCCGCGCCTGGAGCGCACGCGCGAGGCGGTGCACCGGCTCAAGCGCGTGGTCAGCTCGCTGCTGCTGCTGTTCCGCAGCGAGGGCGAGCTGCAGGTGCAGGACATCAGCCTGGCCAGCCTGGTGCCGCATCTCGCGCCGGAGGCGCTGCAGGTCGAGGTGCAGCAGCAGGGCCCGCTGCGCGCGGACCCGAACCTGCTGGCGGCCGCCCTCGCCAATCTGTTCGAGAACTGCCGCCGCTATGGCGCCAGCCGCTGCGTGCTGCGCTGCGAGCCCGATGGCGCGGCCCAGGTGCTGACCCTGCTGGACGACGGCCCCGGCCTGAGCGCCGAGCGGCGCGCCGCACTCGGCGCCCAGCTGGCGCAGGCCGACAGCGAGACCGGCCTGGGCCTGCGCCTCGCCGCGCTGGTGGCGGGCGCCCATCAGGGCCGGCTGCTGCTGTGCCCCGGCGGCCTGGGCGCTCAGGGCTTCGGCGTGAGCCTGCGGCTGTGGGACAGCGCCGCCCCGCCCTCGCCCGGCAAGGCCTGAGCCAGCTCGCGCGCCAGCTGCAGGGCCAGGCCGGCGGCCGGCGAAAGGCTGCGGCCGAGCAACCAGATCGCATGCATGGCGATCGCCATCGCCGGCGCGGCCCCGCCCATGCGCAGCCGCTTCAAGCCCTTGAACTCGGCCGCCACCGCATGCGGCAGCAGCACCAGGGTGTCGCTGTCGCGCGCCAGGCGCGCCAGCGTCGTCATGTCATCGCATTCCAGCTTGAGCGGCAGCGCCTGCGTGGCGCCCAGGCCGAAGGCGGCGCGCAGCATCTCGCGCAGCGGCGGCGAGGCCGCGACGGTGGCGATGCCGGCCTCCAGCACCATCGCCACGCTGAGCTCGCGCTTGCGCGCCAGCGCATGCGTGGGCCGGCAATAGATGCCGCCATGGATGGGCCCCAGCGCCTCGGTCTGCAGGCGCGCGTCGGCCGGCAGCATGCGCGGGTCGGCCAGGAAGAAGTCGATCTGCTCGGCATGCAGCAGGGCCAGCAGGCTGTCGGCATGGCCGCTGCGCACGCGCGTCACCACCCGCGGTTGCTGGCGCTGCAGCGCCACCAGCAAGGGCGGCACGATGGTGGCGGCCGGCACCGGCCCGGCGCCGAAGTTCAGCTCGCCCAGCAAGCCCTCGCGCAGCAGCTCCAGGTCGCGCTTGAAGCAATGCTGGTCGAACAGCAGCTGGCGCGCGCGCTCCACCACCACCTTGCCGGCCGGCGTGAGCTGGGCGCCGCGCGGGCCGCGGTCGAACAGGCGCAGGCCGAGTTTGGCCTCCAGCGCCTGGATGCTGCGGCTGAAGGCCGCCTGGCTCAGATGCACCCGCTCGGCCGCGACGACGAAGCGGCCACAGTCGGCCAGGGCGATCAGGTGCTGCAGCTGGCGCGGATCCATTATGTGTTTGGCGCAATGAATGCCGATTCATTATGCATTGGACATCCGGCCGGACTGGGCCGAAGCTGCGCCAGCGCACCCACCGGAGATGCCCTTGAAGAACCGCCCAACTACCACCTTCGCGATGCTGTTGCTGCCGATGCTGCTGGCCGGCCTGTCCGGCTGCGGCAAGCAAGGCAGCGGCATCGGCGGCAGCGCCAGCGAAGCCGCCGCCAGCGTGCAGGCCCTCAATGCCCAGCTCGCCAAGGAGCTGCCGCTGGCCGACCCGCAGGACTTCGAGGACGCGAAACGTGGCTTCATCGCCCGCCCCGAGGGCAAGATCACGATGGCCGACGGCACCGTGCTGGTGGACTTCGACGCCTTCAAGTTCGTCAGCGGCCCGGCGCCCGACAGCGTCAACGCCAGCCTCTGGCGCCACGCGGCACTGAACGCGCAGATCGGCCTCTTCAAGGTCAGCGAGGGCATCTACCAGCTGCGCGGCTTCGACATCGCCAACATCACCCTGATCGAGGGCAAGAGCGGCTGGATCGTGGTGGACGCCCTCACCTCCAGGGAGAGCGCCGCCGCCGCCATGGCTTTTGCGCGCCAGCAGCTCGGCAACAAGCCGGTCAGCGCGCTGGTGTTCACGCACAGCCATGCCGACCATTTCGGCGGCGCGCTGGGCATCGTCACGCCCGAGGAAGTGGCGGCGCGCAAGATCCCGGTGGTGGCGCCAGCGGGCTTCATGGAAGAGTCCACCAGCGAGAACGTGATGGTGGGCACGGCGATGGCGCGCCGCTCCATCTACCAGTTCGGCCGCGACCTGGAGCGCTCGCCCAAGGGCCTGGTGGACACCGGCCTGGGCAAGAACGTGGCCTACGGCAGCATCGGCATCCTGCCGCCCAACCAGCTCATCAGCGAGGCCACGCAAGACCTGACCCTGGACGGCGTGCGTTTCGTGTTCCACAACGTGCCGGGCGCCGAGGCCCCGGCCGAGCTGAGCTTTGCCTTGCCCGAGCTGAAGGCCTATGGCGGCGCCGAGAACCTGGCCCAGACCATGCACAACCTGCTGCCGGTGCGCGGCGCCAAGGTGCGCGATGCGCTGCGCTGGTCGCAATACATGCAGCAGGCGCTGGAGCAGGTGCAGGCCGCGGGCGCCGAGGTCTATTTCGGCCAGCACAACTGGCCGATCTGGGGCCAGGCGCGCATCGGCCGCTTCATCACCACGCATCGCGATGTCTACAAGTACACGCATGACCAGACGGTGCGCCTCATCAACGCCGGCCTCACGCCACGCGAGATCGCCGAGCAGATCCAGCTGCCCAAATCGCTGCAGCAGCATTTCGGCGCGCGCGGCTACTACGGCGATCTGCGCCACAACGTCAAGGCGGTCTACCAGCATTACCTGGGCGCCTACGACGGCAACCCCGCCAACCTCAACCCGCTGCCGCCGGCCGAATCGGCCAAGCGCTATCTGGCCCTGATGGGCGGCGCCGACAAGGCGGTGGCCGCGGCGCAGCAGGCGTTTGACCAGGGCGAGTACCGCTGGGCCGCCGAGCTGCTGAACCAGGTGGTGTTCGGCGCGCCCGAGCATGCCGGCGCCAAGCAGCTGCTGGCGCACAGCTACGAGCAGCTGGGCTATGCCGCCGAGGCCGCCACCTGGCGCAACAGCTACCTGACCGCCGCGGCCGAGCTGCGCCAGGGCCCGCCGGCTCAAGGGGTGAGCCGCGCGGCGCTGATCGACATGCTGGCGCAGACGCCGACCGAACGCTTTCTCGAAGCGATGGCCGCCGGCCTCAACGGCCCCAAGGCCGAAGGCGTGGACCTGAAGGTCAAGCTGGTGCTCAGCGATGTGGGCGAAAGCTATCTGCTCTGGACCGAGAACGCGGTGCTGCACCACCGCGCGGCGAAACCGGCCGACCCCGAGGCCGACGCCACGCTGACCCTCACCAAACCCATCTTCATCAAGATGATGGCCGGCACCGCCGGCGTGAAGGACACCTTGCTGAGCGACGACCTGAAGACCGGCGGCAGCCGCATCGCCCTGGTGCGCTTCTTCGGCCTGATCGACAAGGCGCCCGGCAACTTCGCGATCGTGACGCGCTGAGCGCCGCCGGCGGGATCAAGTGCCCGCCGCCGGCGCATGCGCCAGCCGGCGCTGCAGCGCCTCCCAGCGCAGGGCCTGCCACTCGAGGCCCACGGTTCGCAGGGCGTCGCGCAGCGCGGCCACCTCGTCCGCGCGCAGCGCCCGGCCGTCGCGCGGGCGACCGATCAGCACGAAGGCCTCGAGGTCACGCTGGCGCGACAGCACCAGCGCGAGTTCGCCCGGCAGCGTCGAATGCACCTCGTCGTGCCGCGCCACCGCATGGCCGGCGCGCAGGGCCACGGCCAGGGGCTCGTCGGCGGCCAGCGTCTCGGGCGCATCGATCGCCAGGGCCTGCTGGCGCCGCCAACCGCCGTCGGCCTGCCGCACGTAAAGCGCGGCGCCGGCCCCGGCGGTGAAGCGATCGATGGCGGCCAGCAGCGCCTTGTCCAGCGCCGGCAGCTCGGTATGGCCGCGGGCATCGGCGGCAAAGCGCGCGAGATCGGCCTCGCGCGCCACCCATGGGCCGAAGAACACCCGGTCCACCGTCCATTCGGCGAGCGGCTTGAGCCTCGGGTAGGCCAAGGCCACCAGGGCCGCCAGCACGGCATTCAGCAGCCCCGCCTTGGCCGGGTCGTCGAAGTGCAGCAGGCGGCCGATCAGCAGGCTGAGAAACTGAAAGCTGCCCAGCAGCACGCCGCCGACGAGGGTGAAGACCAGCGAGCGGTTCAGCGCCAGCCCCATATCGAGCACGCGGTGGCGCAGGATCGCGTAGCTCAGGCCGAACAGCGACGCCAGCGAGCCGATCACGGCCAGCGGACTCAGCAGGGGCTGCATCGCGGCGCCGAGATGGTCGCCAAGATAGGTCGCGTAGCTGACGCTCCAGAGCAACGCGAAGGCGCCGAGCAGCCAGTTGAAGCGTTGCCGCAGCTCGCCGCTGCTGCGCCGGCGGCCGTCCCAGAACGCCACCAGCATCAGCGTGCCGACGGCGCCGATGTAGGGCACATGGACCCAGTCGATCCAGCTCGCCGGCACGAGCCAAAGCCCCAGGCCGATGGCCGCGGCCTCCACCAGCACGAGCGCCACCAGGAACAGCGGCAACACCCGGCGCAGCGCGCGGCGCCAGCCCAGCGCCTGCTCGTTCGGATAATGGACGGCAAACCAGAGGCCGAAATACCAGCCCGGCGCCAGCGCCAGCCAGAACACCACAGACAGCAGGGCCGCGAGCGTGGCATCGGTGGTGTAGTTCATGCCCAGATTCAAGGACCACCAGAGGAATGCCAGGGCCAGCGCGCGGCTCGTCTTGATATGCGCCTGCCTCAGGCCGATCAGCAGGCCGAGCAGCGTACCCAGCACGCACAGGGTGGCGTTCAGCACGAAGTTCACGCGCTCGGCGCTCCGGATCGGCCGGCCCACGGTCGTGATGCGCGCCGACAGCGCGCTGCCATCGCGCACCAGAGTCATCGCGACGACCTCGCCGGGCAGGTAGGCCCGGCCCTGACCGAGCCAGCGTTCGGGCTGCAGCACATCGCCGACCCGCACGCCGGCCTGCGGCGCCTGCGACCAGGGCTCGAACCCACGCACGAGGGTGGCGCGGCGCCCGTCATGCATCACGGCATCGCCTTGCAGGCCCAAGCGACCCTCGGTGCCACGCATGAACGTCGCCACCGCGGCCGTGCATTCGATGCCCATCACCGTGAACGAAAACAGGAAGAAGCCGATCAGCAAGGCCTTCCAGCGTCCGGTGCGGAGTTTCAGGCCGGTGGTGATCAGGTCCATGGGCAGCAATGGTAGGCGCAAGGCCGGGCTGACGCTGAGCCCCGCCACATCCATCTTCATCAAGATGATGGCCGGCACCGCCGGCGCAGGGGCGGCTTGCCGAGCGCCGATCTGAAGATAGCGGCAGCCGCATCGCCCTCGTGCGCTTGCTCGGCCGGATCGACAAGGCGACGGGGAATTTGCGCTCGCTATGCGATGAGGGCCGCGAGTGGGAACAGCTTGCAGGCGCGAGGGTGAGCATCCGGGCGGCTTGGCGGGCGCATGGCTCGGAGTGACTGAAATGCGGCGGGTGCTGCCCTTCGCTTTGCTGAACTAGGCGCCAGAAAGCAGTCCTTCACCTTTCAAACGGGCGAAGCGACTCGCAGTGCGTGGAGCGTCTTCGCCCTTGCAATGCCGGGATGAATTCAATGCGTGGTGTCAGCACGACCGACCCTCGCTCGTCAGGCTTCTTCGTTTAAGCACTCGCTGTCGAACCGCCAAGCCTGAACAGCCATAACCATTGCTAGAGTGTCCAACTCGCAGTACCTCAGCAAGGCCTGTTCGATCGCTCCTCTTACCGCGTGTGGCAGTTCTTCCTGTTGGAGTCGCGCGTAGGCAGCCATGGCTGCACCACCATCCTTCAAACCACTCTGCGTCTCATCGCCCAGTTCCGCCTGCTGCTCCTCCGAGAGATCGGCAAACACAGGGGGCAGCAGGCCATATGGATCCAGTGGCTGGCCCTGCGCGTCGGGAACCCACCAGGCGACGGGATCCTTCAGATTAAGGCTAGGCATCGCCGTCGTGCCATACACCGCCTGGCTGTAGGTTTGCCGCAGAAACTGGCTGTTGCGCATCAGCGCTGGAAGTACCTTCTTGAGCGAACTGCTGCCCCGCGTTCCTGGGGCGTAGAAGTAGCGCTGCGAGAGTTCGCAGAGGTCGACCATATTGCGAGCGCCGGCAGCACCACCCGATTGGTGCGTGATGAGTTGGATGAATGCGGCGAGATTCTGATCTCCGGGCAAGTCTTCCTCGATGAGCCGGTTGCGCATGCTGCTGAGCACGTTGTTCTCGTGATGACTCCACCTGAACACGGTGCCCGCATTGGCCTCTAAAGCCGCCTTCAGGGCGCGCATAAACGGTCGTGTGGGATCACCGCCGGGGCTGGCGTCCAGGAACTGTGTCTGGTGATGCACGCGACCATCTTCATGCATCACGTGATGGCTGAACTGAAAGGCTATGACCTCATATGGGCGACGCCCGGCCTGATAGGGAATCGGCACCATGGCCGTCTCAAAGTCAATAAAGTTCAGCGGGTAGCGCCAGGTGGTCATTTCTCGCTGCAAACCAGCGGTGTCGATCCAGAGCGGATGGTCGGTGCACTGCATCCATTGCCGTTGCGCCGTACTGAGTCCTTCAATGCCCGGCTCCGCATCAACAAGGCCCAGATCCTCCTCGTTCACCTGACTCAGCTTGTATCGACCTTCTGCAAGCCACTTGGCCTTGCGTCGGCTGTTCCAAAGCTGAAGCACCAAAGGGGCTTCGAAGTCCTGGCGTGTCCAGCCCAGCGCAGCTGTCCAGCATTCGTGGAATCCGCTTCGCAGCTCGCCACTCACTGGAACTTGCGCCGTCTTGAACTCGCATTGCGCACAGGCAATGCGCGGGATGCCAGGCACGCGGACCTCCCCACGCCCTGCCCTTGCCATGAAATCTATGGCCAGCGAAAACGGCAGCACTTCATGCCCAACCTGCAGCACGCCATCTTGGATCTCAGCCACCTGCGAGGTCACCGGAATCTGGCACAGCAGGGGTGCGCCCAAACGTTCAGCCGTGCCGGGCGAAATATCAACGACAACCCCTCTTACACCGCGCCTGACCTTGAAAGCTTGGCCGAGGCCATCCACGGTTGCAGCGGCTTCCTTGTCTGCCAACATCAGCCAGGGCCTGACTTTGAGATCCGGCAACGCACGGCTCACCACGTGCTGTTGAAAAGCCACGTCAAGCAGGTAGGGCAACCAAGCGCTCTTGATGCCACCCTTGGTCGCTCGCAAGTCGCCATCCTTCGACGCGCTGTAACTCTTGGCCTTCACCTCTATGAGGTCAACCGTTCCACCTTGTTTGCGCAGGATGTCGACACGAACCAGTTTGCCTTCGTGGACCAGAGTGGCCTCGTAGATCACCACGTTCGTTTGCTTCAGCAGTTCGTGCGTCCGCGCCACCTGTTCATCAGCGCTCTCGGCGTCGATCATGGTGCCGCCAGGCACCATCAAGCAGGCCAACCCGCCGACCTGGAAGCCGCCCTCGGCCAGAGCTGCCAGGAAGCTGTCTTCCGTGCGTGCATTGAAGTAGGCAGGATCACCTGTGTAGTGCAGCTTTGTCGCGCACTCGGTGGCCAGCTTGAAGCGGCTCTTGGTCAGGTATCGATGCGTCGCCATGGGTCATGGGCTCCATGCTGCAACGGAGCAGCCTAAGTAAACGTCCGGGCCTGATGACGCGCTGCTGCTGTTTCAAGCGTTCGCAGAATCTCATCCCGCAGCGCGGTCGGCGCCACCACTTCCAGCTCGGCAATGTGAGCAAGCAACCACCAATGCAGCTCCCAGCTTGGGCGCAGCCGCGCAGTTATCTCGTAGCGCCCATCAGCAAGCAATGTGATGCATTGCTCAGGACACAAAGGCGACTCCTCCAGCAAGCCCGCCAACACAGAATCGCAATGCAGGCACAGGTCGATTGCCTCTGCACCCTGCCTTGCGCCAAACTGACCAGCGCTTCGCGCCATGACACTTGCCATGTCGACACCTGGCGGCACTGCGCTCGCCTTAGGGAGCATGCAGGCCGACTCGATTCTGTGCAGCGCGAAATGCCGTGCTGCACCTGATCGATCTGTGTCACTCTGAGCAACCAAGTACACCGCCTGCCCGCGCAACAGCAAGCCCAGAGGGTGAACAAGGTACGACGCTGGTTGCGAGCTGCCAGTCTTGCGGTAATGAAGTTGCAGCTGTCGATCATTCAACAGCGCTTCTGACAATTCGGCGAGCACGCTCGCGGGAGGCAGCCGCGGCGGAAGCGTGCCAAGACCAGGTGCCACCACGCGGACTTTGCTGGGCCAGAGCTTGGCGCCATTGAGCGGCCCCAGCTTGTCCAGTGTGGCGCGGGCCTGAGAAAACAGTTCGTTTAGGCTGGCACTCCAGGTGGCGGGCAAGGCCAACTGCAGGTGCTGTTCGAGCAAAACCAAGCACAGGGCTTCGGGCGTGGACATGCCCAACACCGAGTCTCGTGCGCCGGCCGTGCGCCAACGCCAGCCGTGAGGCTTGCTACGTTCATCGCACTCCAGGGCGAAGTGCTTCTGAAGCAGGCGAAGGTCGCGTTGGATAGTGCGCATATCCACGCTGATGCCTTGACGCGACAGCCCTTTCTGCAATTCGGCCGGCGTCATCAGACGACCTGCTGGAATTGCTCCCAGCAACTCCAGCAACCGGTCCAAGGACTGCAACTTATTGGCCGCGGGCATAGCTGCTTCTGTCGTCTACTGGACTGCGGGGATCACGATGAACCAGTGGATCGTGATCTGACAGCCGTTTGTGGAACCTTGCCAACTTCCTTTCATTTCGTGGTCACCATCTCTGGCGACTGAAAGAGCCAACTTCCCCAACTGCCCGTCAAGAACCAACCGCCAATCCTGCGGCTCTCTGGGTCGCGACTGCCTCGTAATCAGATGTTCGTACTTCTTGGCGCTCGAGTTGAGTGTCAGGGACTGCGACCCGAAGTCCGCAACCAAAAGCAGGCCAACTTGAACATCGGAGCTTTTCGAGTTCAATTTCCATGGCGCCTTCACCCTGATGTCCAAGTTGAGCGCTTGAAGCAACTGGTGCGGAACGTTTAGCGCTTTGCCCTTCTTGTTGTACAGATCACCGACAAAGATTTGCTTCGCCTGAAACGCAGCAACTGCGCGCCCCCCTATGCCCTTGACCGCATCGACCTCCTTGTACTCTTTGCCGTACCAGTGACGCACGTCACCACACGGAAGCCCGGCATGCAAGTCAAGTTGACTTACCACCAGATCGCGAACCGAGTCTTCAACTTTGCCAGAGTACGCAACACCCGCGAGCCACGCCCAGCTTTGGCTATTGGAAAACGCATTCTCTATTTCCCTTAGCCACTCGATCGCGTTCGTGGTTTCAGGTGCTGGCCAATCCTGTTCGGCAAACCTGCGATTCAACTCGACAATGAGAGCCGCAATGCCACCCGTCTGATTCAGCTGCGTTTCCTGTAGCGTCGTCCAATTTTCCGAAGTCACTCCAAAGAGCGGCCTCGCCCCTTTTGCATTGGCAACCATAACCATACCCTGTTGACTGAGAGAAGCGGGCTTTACCTGCTAGTCCTGCCCATGCTAACGACCTTCAACCACGCACGAACACGTGTCGACTCGACGGCTAGGCACATTTCCTCATCCTCCTTCAGAACTTCCTCGTTCTCGACTCGCGCCAGGACACCCCAGTGACAGTCCTCCCACTGCTTCCACAGCAGTTGCATCGACTGAGCGCATTCCTGCATCGGAGCGTCCTTGCCTTCAAGCAACACCACGTGCACGATCTGCTCCACGAGCAGCTCGCCACGCCGGGTCGTCGCATGGAGAAGCGCCAATGAGCGAGGCCCCTTACCGTTTAGGTCCTCGAACAGCAGCCATTGCGCACGCGCAATGAGGCTAGGGCCAATCCATGGCATCAGGTGCAGAAGGCCATGACGATTCAGCAACTGCCTCACGCTGCTCACCGTGTGCAAGCAGTGCACCAGTCGTTGACCGTGTTGACGCCTCCCGACAAACATCGGCCGCCAACACAACCCTAGATGCGCATCATTGCGAGCCGTAACCTTGGCCCACCACAGCGGCAATCGCTGAAGCCACCACTCTGGCGATGCCGCCCGCCAGGGCGCGCTGATGCGCTCCATGTCGTCAGGCTGGTCCCAGTAGACATGCCACCATTGGTGAGCCAAGTCTGGCGGCATCCAGACCAGCGGTTGATAGCGTGGTTCCTGCGCTTCAAGCGCCTCAGCGAAGGCCCCCCAGTCGCCGCCGTGGCAAACGCGGAGCTCGCGCAGCACCCAGCGCCGCACACGGGCTGGTAGCGGCTGATCTGCAGACCAAGTCTCGCAGTCAAACAGGCCAAAACACAGCATGCCGTTCACGGCCTTGAGGCAACGTAGGACGTAGTTCAAGCTTGAGGTGTCTCCCGGCCAAGCTGCCGCGGGCAATTGGCGGCTCAGCCGTTGCAGCGCTTCCAACACGTCATCTGCCGGGCTCGTTTCTGCGCACCATTCCAGATACATCGCGCGTCGAATGGCCCAACATGGCAAGCTGAGCGTTTGCGCAAGGACTCTGGCAATCTGACGCTTGGACTTCCGACTTGACTGACCGCACAAGCGGGCGAGCAATCGGATGGCCTCCTGGCCCGGAACCCTAGCTGATGGAAGCAGGGCCAAACACAGCACGACGATGCCGCCTGCCTGTCTGAACATCTCCCTCCGCTGTGAACGCTCTTCTGGCGACTTTGGAGTTGTGATCCAGCGCACCAAAGGCATCGTCATCGCATGGCCCGTCGAGAATGCCGGCGACGGCAGGATCTCGCCTTGCAGGGAGTGACGCCACACGACCATGAGCAACTCGTCACGCAGGCGACGCTCCAAGGGGGCGATCCAATGCATGAAGGCCTGGCGTGCGCCAAGTGACAGCATCCCCTTGTTCGCGAGCCGGTGCCAATACGCACAGCGTCTGTCTGACCACAGCACGACGTGCCGGCTCAGCTCGGCAATGTCGGCGGCTTCATTCTCTCCGGGGAAGTCGGCGGTTCGCAGGTGAAGAACATCGGACGGATCCAGCATCGGCGAATCGCCTCGGATGAGTGGCGCCGACTCGGGCGATTCTGCGAATGCCCAGACGCGGGCCTCGCCGACGCGCCGCAACTCAGCCACTGGGTCATCCCAGAACTGATGCCAGGTACCGCATTGACGCAGTGCCGGGAACTGGTTGAAAACGCTCGACAGCGACTCCTTGGAGATGGCGGCCAGGCTGAGTGAGCTGAGCGCACTTGGCGCGGTCTGGCATGAAGGATGTTGCAGGCTTCGCATTTCGCGATGGTGCGAAAGCGTGCGACCAAATGTGTCGCAACAAGACACCGATCACTTGGCCAGGCAAACACCGCAGCGCGCCCCATCGATGTCCTCGATGAGCTCGGACAGGCGCTGACCACATAGCGTGCAACGCCCAAGGCAGTCGTTCTGAGCCCTGCTGATGACTTCCGCGAACTGTGACGAATGCGATGGCGATGCCAAGTCATCAGGCCGCACGCGAATGCGCAGCGAGCCCAGCTTGAACTTGCACAGCAGCACCTCAGCGCCCAAGCGGTCCAGCGCTCCCAAGGCGTCCAGTACCGGAGCTGTCCATCCTGGTGGCAGTGGGCCGAACTGGCGGAATTGCTCACTTGGGTGAGCCTTTAGCCAATCAGCAATGGCAGGCGGCAACTCGTCGCAGTTCTCGCTGGCTTTGCCGCACATGGCTTGCTCCTTCCCTTTAACCTGGTCGCACCTACTCGGCAACATGCCATCCCCTGCGACGAGATGTGTCGCACTGAAGCATGTCCCGTGGCGTCTGTCAGCCAATGCCATTCGATCGGATGCAAGCAGTCGATCATGCGGCGATGTCGCTACTTGGCTGAGCGAAGCCACTTCACATCCATGAACGACGAGTCAATGAACCCTCACCGAGTCGAAACCCTGCTTGTGCGGCTGCAGCCTCTCGGCCGAACAGATCCAACGCTGGCTCCCTTGCTTTTTCTGGACTTCGACGGGGTGCTTCATCCAAATGGCGCAAGCTGCCAGAGCCTCTTTTCCCGCACGAGTGCCTTGACTGAAGTGCTCGACGAGCATCCTGAGCTGGATGTCGTTATCTCTTCCAGTTGGCGCTTTCATCACGCCTGGGAGGACCTGCTGGCACTCTTGCCCGAAGCACTTGCAGATCGAGTCAGCGCATGCACAGGCGCGGCAGATCCCGGGAAGTACCAGCGGTACCGCGAGGTCACCTCGTTTGCAAGGCGGCACAGTGGAAACGGTGCACGGTTTCGTCCCTGGCGCGCCATTGATGACGCCCAGTGGGAGTTCCCGCCCGGTTGCTCTGAACTAATTGCATGCGATGGCGCACTTGGTGTTCAAGTAGAACAAATGGAGGCACTGCGCCTATGGCTGGACCAGCTCAGGTCATGTCGCACGGCAGTTAGCACGCTACACCCCATCAATCGACCGGATCTCGTTGAGGTCGCCAACCGACTCCTTGCCGACGCATCCACCCCCAGCGTCGCGCTGCTACAGAGAGCATTCAGGATCGGCCAAACGGAAGCTATTGCGCTGCTGAGCAACTACCTTCGATCACCATAGAACACGGCTTACCCAAAGCGATTTCTGCTGCACCTGCAACTTCTGGATAGTCCTACGCACGCGCTTATCACAGCGACGGGTGCCCTAACCACGCCCGATCGCACACTTCCACAGAACGCACCATGGCCTCGTTCATAAGGATCGAGTTGCCGCGAAGCCGCCGTTGGTGAACGTCTGCACCCAGCCTTGACTTGCCCATCGCCAACGCCAGCACCGCCGCCGATAGCCAAACGTGTGAGTGGCTGCGGCTCATAATCCTGCATGAAACTCATCGTGGCTGTTCATTTCGAAGGCGCGCAGGCGCATGCGGCTGCTGCGGCTTTCGACGCCTGGGATGCTGCGGAAGCGAGCAAGACTTACGTCTCGCGCATCAGCCATGTCGAGCCGGCTGTTCGCGGGGAACTTGACCTGCGAGAACTGCCCTGCGTGATGCAACTGCTGCGCGAGCACGGCCTGGAGCCCGAGCTCATCCTGGTTGACGGCTTCGTCCATCTTGATGCCGACGAAATGCCGGGGCTAGGCCAGCACCTGTATCACGCGCTGGGCGGCAGGGTGCCGATCGTCGGTGTTTCGAAGAAGCGCCTCGCGGGCCTGGGGGCGCAGTTCGAAGTCATGCGAGAAGAGGAAGCGCAGCCCCTGTATGTCACGTGCGCGGGCATAGACATTGGCGCGGCCAAGGCACGACTGCATGCGATGCACGGCAGGAAGCGTTTGCCCACGCTGATGAAGCTCGCAGCTCGCCTTGCGAAGAACAAGGACTGATCCCACGCCCGGCTTCGAATGGCAGCGCGAACCGCGCCGCGCAGCAGGGCCTGCAGGCCGCTTCGCCGTGAACGGGGCGATCAGCCCCTGGCGTACCAGGCCTTGACGCCGGCGTGCTCGCGCACCGCCGTGTAGATGGCCATCAGCTTCGGATAAGCGTCGAAGATGGTGGCCGGGATGTGGTCGACGGCGCCGCCGATGAACCAGCGCACGGCCATGTGCAGCTTCAGGTCGACCACCTGCAGCTTGTCGCCGCCGAAGAAGGGCTGGCCGCCCACGATGTTCTTCTCAGCGGCCGCGGCCCAGGCCGGCAGGTAGCTGGCGGCGAGTTGCTCGCGCACGCGCTTCTTCTCGTCGGCATCCATGCGGATCGTGGGGCCGACGACGGCGCGCAGGTCTTCCACATGCTGCATCATGCCCTCGTGCCGTGCGGCCTCGAAGTCGTCGGTCGGATGCAGGCCGTGGCGGCGGCCGATCAGCACCAGGATGGGGTTGGTGTGGGCCAGCGGCGCATGGCCAGGCAGCTCCAGGAAGGGCATGCTGCCGTAAGGCGTGCTCGGCTTCAGGGCCGGCCAATCGGGGCCCTTGATGCGCACATCCTCGAAATCGACGCCGGCCAGGTGCAGGGCCAGACGGCATTCCTCGCCGCGGCTGACCGGGGCGTCGAAATAGGTGAGTTTGGGTTTGGCAGCGGTGTTCATGGCCGAAGGCTAGCACGCTGCCACGCCAGGCAAGCTTGCCTGTGCGCCAGGCCGCCCGCCTATCCTTCGCCCCCCACCACCCCATCGGCCAGCAGCCGCGCCTGCTCGGCCGCGCTATAGCCCAGCTCGCCGAGCAGGGCCGCGGTGTCGGCGCCCAGCGCCGGCGGCGGCAGGCGCAGCGGCAGGCGCTGGCCGTCCAGGCTCAGCGGCAGCAGCGGCGCGCGCGTCTCGATCGCATGGCCGGCGGCGCTGGCGTCGGGCGGAATCGTCACGGCCGCCAGGCCACCGGTGGCACACAGGTGCGGATCGTCGAACAGCGCCTGCGGCTTGGTGATGGGCGCATAGGGCAGGCCACGCGCCTCGAAGCGCGCGCCGATCTCGGCCGCGCTGAGCTCGGCCAGGCGCGTGCGCAGCAGCGGCAGCAGCCAGTCGCGCGCCTGCACGCGCTGGTTGTTGCCAAGCAGGCGCGCGTCGGCGCGCAGATCGGCCAGCTCGAAGGCCTCGCAGAACAGCGCCCATTGGCTGTCGGACACCACCGCCAGAAAGATCTGCTCGCCGCCCTGCACGCTGAAGACGTCGTAGATGCCCCAGGCCGAGATGCGGCTGGGCATGGGCGCGGCCGGCCGGCCGGTGACGGCGAACTGCATCATGTGCTGGGCCATTAGGAACACATTGTTCTCGAACAGCGCGCTCTGCACCTGCTGGCCGCGGCCGGTCTGGGCGCGCTGCACCAGCGCCGCCAGCACGCCGATGGCGCCGAACATGCCGCCCATGATGTCGTTCACGCTGGCACCGGCGCGCAGCGGCCGGCCCTCGGGCCCGGTCATATAGGCCAGGCCGCCCATCATCTGCACCACCTCGTCGAGCGCGGTGCGCTGTTCGTAGGGGCCGGGCAGAAAGCCCTTGTGCGAGACATAGATCAGGCGCGGGTTGAGCGCCGCCAGCGCGGCGGGGCCCAGGCCCAGGCGCTCCATCGCGCCGGGCTTGAAGTTCTCGCTGAAGACATCGGCGCCGGCCAGCAGCTTGAGCACGATCTCGAGGCCGCGCGGGTCCTGGGTGTTGACCGCGAGGCTGCGCTTGTTGCGGTTGAACATCGCGAAGAAGCCCGCGCCCGAGCCCAGCAGGCGGCGCGTGTTGTCGCCCGCCAGCGGCTCGACCTTGATGACCTCGGCGCCCAGGTCGGCCAGGATCATGCCGCAGCTGGGGCCCATCACCATATGCGTGAACTCGAGCACGCGCAGGCCGGCGAGGGGCAAGGCTTGCGGCAAGGCTTGGGGCGGCTGCTCAGACATGGCCGGCCGCCGGCTGCGCCACAAAGCCCTTGGGCAGGCCCGCCTCGGCCAGCATGCCGTAGAGCGGCTCGCCCGGCAGGCCGGCGCGCAGCGGCGCGCGCGCGGCCAGCAGGCGCTCCAGGTCCACGCCGGTGCGCAGGCCCATGGCCTCGAACATGAAGACCAGGTCCTCGGTCACCACATTGCCCGAGGCGCCCGGCGCATAGGGGCAGCCGCCCAGGCCGGCCAGCGAGGCGTCGAAGCTGCGCACGCCCACGTCGAAGGCGGCCAGGCAGTTGGCCAGGCCCAGGCCGCGCGTGTTGTGCAGATGGGCGGCGCCGGCGCGCGCGCCCAGCTCGGCGCGCAGGCGCGTGAACAGGCGCCGCACCTGGGCCGGATCGGCCATGCCGCTGGTGTCGGAGAGGCCCACCTCGTCGGCGCCCGCCGCCGCGGCCTGCACCGCCAGACGGATCACCTCGTCCTCGTCCACGCGGCCCTGCAGAGTGCAGCCAAAGGCGGTGGAGAGGCCCACCTCCAGGCCCACGCCCGGCGCGCGCTCGCGCCGCAGCGCCGCGATGCTGCGCAGCTCCTCGAGCATCTGCGCCGGCGTCCTGCGCACATTGGCCAGCGAATGCGCGGCGCTGACCGACAGCGGCAGGGTCAGCTTGTGCACGCCGGCCGCCAGCGCCGCCTGCGCGCCGCGCAGATTCGGCACCAGGGCCAGCACGGTGAGCCCGGCCAGGCCGCGCGCATGCCGCACCAGCTCCGCGCTGTCGGCCAGCTGCGGCAGCAGCGCCGCCGGCACGAAGGAGCCGACCTCGATCTCGCGCAAGCCGGCGGCGTGCAGGGCGTCGATCCAGGCCAGCTTGGCGGGCGTGGCCATGGTCTGGCGCAGGCTTTGCAGGCCGTCGCGCGGGCCCACCTCGCTGATGTGGATGTCCGGCCGATTCGACATTGCAGTTCTGTTGAATAGAATTACGTTCTGAAAATACTAAATTCAGATCTTGCCCGAGTCAAGGAAGCCAGCATGCCCAAGAAGGCTTTGACCCCCTCCCTGGCGGACGAGCGTGCCACCCCCGGCGGCGCGGCGGCGGTGGACCGCGCGCTGTCGCTGCTGTGCGCCTTCCGCGCCGGCGATGCCGGCTTGAGCCTGCAGGAGCTGGCCGAGCGCACGCGGCTCTACAAGAGCACCGCGCTGCGCCTGCTGGCCTCGCTGGAACATGCGCGCCTGCTGCTCAGGCAGGCCGACGGGCGCTATGTGCTGGGCCCCGAGCTGGCGCGGCTGCAGCTCGTGCAGGCCGGCCAGTTCTCGCTGGAGGCGGTGGTGATGCCGGTGCTGCGCGAGCTGGTGGCGGCCACGCGCGAGAGCGCCGCCTTCCATGTGCGCCAAGGCGAGCAGCGCCTGTGCCTGTACCGGGTCGACTCGCCCCAACTGCTGCGCGACCACACCCGCGCCGGCGACCTGCTGCCGCTGGAACGCGGCGCCGGCGGGCGCGTGCTGCTGGCCTTCGGCGGCGCCAAGGGCGCGCTCTATGCGCGCATCCGCCAGGCCGGCCTGGCCGAACTCTCGGGCGACCGCGTGCCCGACCTCAGCGGCATCTCGGCCCCGGTGTTCGGCGCCGCCGGCGAGCTGGTGGGCGCCCTCACCCTGACCCTGCCCAGTCACCGGCTGCAAGCCGGCTTCGGCGCGGCGGTGAAGGCGGCGGCGGCACGGCTGAGTCAAAGGCTGGGCGCCTAGGTCAGGTTCCAGACAGGCGCTCGCGACGATAAAGAGCGCATGACGAAAGATGCGCCTCGCTCCGACCTCAAGACCCGCGTGAAACTGCGCCTCGGCGGCTGGCTCCATCCACGCGCCACGCGCCGCTGGCAGGACTTCCTGGCCCGCCACGCCTGCCTGCAGGCGCAGCTGCAGCGCCACCCGGTGCTGGCGCACAAGATCTATCGCCCCTACCTCTGCACCGGGCTGGGCTGCGGCGCACGCGTGCGCGTGCTCAGCGAGCATTACGGCTTCATGCACGAGCGCGGCCTGCTGGCCTGGAGCTGCGCCGCCGCCGAGCGGCCGCATTGCCTGGGCCAGCTGCCGCTGAAGGACGGCGGCAGTGCCGCGCTGACGCTGAGCGCCATCCACGACGGCCACCGCGAGGGCGAGCTGTGCCTGGCGCTGCAGCTGGCGGGGCAGCGGCTGTACTCGCTGTCCTTCGTGATACGCGGCGGCGCGCAGGGGCCGCTGCTGATGGTCGGCCGCCTGCAGGGCCTGGCCGGCGACGAGGCGCGCCAGCTGGTGCGCGAGGCCACGCGCCAGCTGCATGCCTGCCGGCCCACCAGCCTGCTCATCACGGTGGTGCGCCACATCGCCTACCTGCTGGGCTGCGCGGGCGTGCAGCTGGTGAGCAACCGGCACCGCATCGCGCTGAACCCCTGGCGGCGCTGGCACATCAGCTCGGATTACGACCAGCTCTGGACCGAGCTGGGCGCCCTGCCCGGCCGCGATGGCGACTATCGGCTCGACTGCCTGCGCGAGCCCGACATCGACCTGGCCAGCCTGCCGTCCAAGAAGCGTGCCGAGGCGCGCCGCCGCGAGGCCCTGCTGCGCACCGCCTGCGCCGGCGTGGCGGCCAGCCTGCAGGCGGCCGGCGGCACCGGGCTGCAGATCCCGAGCTACCCCTTGGCAGCCTGAGCCAGCGGCGGAAACACCAGGCAGGCTCTCAGCCCCTGGCCATCCGGCCCGGGTTCCAGGCTCAGGCTGGCCCCGAGCAGGCTGGCATAGCGCTCCACGATGGACAGGCCCAGGCCCGCCCCCTGGCCCAGCGCCGGCGCCTGGCACAAGGCCTCGCCCTGCGCCCAGCGCTGCCGCACGGCGCTGCGCTGGGCCGCGGGAATGCCGGGCCCGTTGTCGATCACGCAAAGGCGCAGCCCCTGCCCTTGTGCCTGCTGGTCGGGCTGCAGCTCGACGCTGATGCTGCTGGGCCCGCTGGCGGCGCGGCCGTAGCGCAGCGCGTTGTCGAGCAGATTGCCCAGCATGCCCTCGATCAGCCCGGCATCGCCCAGCACCTGCTCGCCGCCCTCCAGCCCGCCGGCGCCCAGCTCCACGCCGGCCTGGTCGGCGCGCGGCAGGTAGCGCAGCAGCAGCTCGCGCACCAGCTCGCCCAGCACCAGGGGCTGCAGGCGCAGCCGGCCGCGCGACTCGTCGGCCAGGGCCAGGGCCAGCAGCTGGTCCACCAGATGGCTGGCGCGGCCCTCGCTGGCCAGCACCGCCTGCAGCTGCTCGCGCCAGCGCTGCGGCTCGCTCTGCGCCAGGCCGTACTCGGCCGCCGCACGCACGCCCGCCAGCGGCGTGCGCAGCTCATGCGCGACATTGCCGGCAAACTCGCGCTGGGCGCGCACGCTGGCCTCCACGCGCGCCAGCAGGCCGTCGATCGAATGGCCCAGCTGCTCCAGCTCGCGCGAGGGCGCCTCGGTCTTGAGCTCGGCCGGCAGGGCCGAGAGATCGGAGGGCGGGCGCGCCTGCAGGGCCTGCTGCAGCGCCGCCAGCGGCCGCACGTCGCGGCCGATGCGGTGGCGCAGCCAGCCGGCCAGACCCACCAGCAGCAGCACCTGGGGCGGCAGCGCAAACAGCAGCAGCTCCTCGCGCATGCGCTGGCGCATCACCGTGGTCTGGGCCACCACCACCAGGGCCGGCTGCGGTGCGTCGCGCCGCAGCACCAGGGTGCGCACCGCACGGCCGCGGTAGTCCTGGTCCAGGTACTGCAGCTCGGGCGGCGCGGCGCCGCCGCGTGGTGGCGCCGGCAGCAGGCCCGGGCTGCCGACGATGAGGCGACTGCCGCCGTCGTGCACGGCATAGACCGCGTAAAAGACGCGCTCGCTCTGGTCGTACAGCACCGTGCCCAGGTCCTCGCTGGACATGGCCAGCTGCAGGCCCTGCGCGCCCACCTCCAGATGGCGGGCCAGCAGCAGCGCGTCGTCCAGCATCGAGCGGTCGAAGGCGCGCTGCGTGAAGTACGAGGCCACCCACAGCGCCAGCAGGCTGCCCAGCGCCCAGGTCAGCAGCAGCGGGCCCAGCACATGGCGCAGCAGGCGGCGGCGCAGCGGCGGCTTGCTACTGCTGCTGCGGCTCGCCGGTTCGCTCATGCCTCGGGCTCCAGCACATAGCCCAGGCCGCGCAGCGTGCGTATGCCGGCGCCGCTGCCGGCCAGCTTCTTGCGCAGGCGCGAGATGAAGGTCTCCAGCGCATTCGCGCCCAGCGCGTCGTCGAAGCCCGAGAGCTTGTCGCTGAGCCGGGCCTTGCTGACCACCCGGCCGGGCGGCGTCATCAGTTCGCTCAGCACCTCGAACTCGCGCGCCGGCAGATCCAGCGGCGCCTCGCCGACGAACAGGCGCCGGGCACGGCGGTCCAGCATCAGGGCGCCGACGCGCACCTGGTCGTCCAGGTCGAGGCGGCGGCGCACCAGGGCGCGCAGGCGCGCCTCCACCTCGGCCAGGTCGAAGGGCTTGCCGAGGTAGTCGTCGGCGCCGGCGTCCAGGCCGGCGATGCGCTCGTCGGTGCGGTTGCGCGCGGTCAGCACCAGCACGGGGGTGCGATCGCCGCGCGCACGCGCCTCGCGCAAGGCCTGCAGGCCGTTGCCATCCGGCAGGCTGAGGTCCAGCAGCACGGCGTCCAGCTCCTGGATGCGCCACAGAAAGCGCGCCTGCTCCAGCGTGCCGGCCAGGTCCACCAGGTGGCCGGCCTCGCTCAGGCTGCGCTGCACGATGGAACTCAGCGTGGGGTCATCTTCTACAAGCAAAATGCGCATGGCCGGAACGGTAGCGCATTTCTGCCCTGCCCCGCTTGCAGCAAGCCAGGACGCACATGGACATCGACCCCAAAGACCTTGTTGAGACCGCGCAGCAGGCCGCCGCGCCCAGCCCGGCCGAGCGCCCCTCGCGCCTGAACGCCGCCGTGGCCATCACGGTGGCGCTGCTGGCCACCTTCATGGGCATCTGCAAGGTCAAGGACGACAACATCGTGCAGGCCATGCAGCAGGCCCAGGCCGACAAGCTGGACCATTGGGCCTATTACCAGGCGCGCAATATCCGCCAGGAGGTGGCCGAGGCCAGCGTGGTGCAGCTGGAGCTGGCGCAGCTGAGCGCCAAGCCCGAGGCCCAGGCCGGCTATGCCAGCGCGCTCGCCAAGTACCGCGCCCTGGCCGCCGACCAGGCCAAGAAGAAAGACGAGCTGCGCGCCCAGGCCGAGCAGGACCAGCGCAACTACGACGCCCTCAACTACCGCGACGACCAGTTCGACCTCAGCGACGCCCTGCTGGCGATTGCGGTGGCGATGCTGGCGGTGACGGCGCTGACGCAAAGCCAGCGTCTTTACTGGGCCGCGCTGCTGCCCTCCTTCTTCGGCGTGCTGATGGGCCTGGCAGGCTTGGCCGGCTGGGCCCTGCACCCGAGCAGCCTGATCGCCCTCTTGTCCTGACGCGCACAATCACCCGTTCACCAGGAGCCCCGCATGTCGCACCCCTACGCCCAGACCCTTGCCAGCTTCAGCACGCCCGCGGGCAAGAGCGGCCAGTTCTACTCGCTGCCGGCGCTGGCCCGGCAGTTCCCCAACATCCAGCGCCTGCCGATCTCGCTGCGCATCGTGCTGGAGTCGGTGCTGCGCAACTGCGATGGCCAGCGCGTGCTGCCCGAGCATGTGGCCCAACTGGCCAACTGGGCGCCGAACGCGCCGCGCAATGACGAGATCCCCTTCGTGGTGGCGCGCGTGGTGCTGCAGGACTTCACCGGCGTGCCCCTGCTGGCCGATCTGGCGGCGATGCGCAATGTGGCGGCCGCGGCCGGCAAGAACCCCAAGACCATCGAGCCCCTGGTGCCGGTGGACCTGGTGGTGGACCACTCGGTGATGATCGACCACTACGGCAGCAAGCAGGCGCTGGACCTGAACATGAAGCTGGAGTTCGAGCGCAACCGCGAGCGCTACGAGTTCATGAAGTGGGGCATGCAGGCCTTCGACACCTTCCGCGTCGTGCCGCCGGGCTTTGGCATCGTGCACCAGGTAAACCTGGAGTACCTGGCGCGCGGCGTGCACAAGAGCGGCAAAAAGGGCGAGAAGCTCTACTACCCCGACTCGCTGGTGGGCACCGACAGCCACACCACCATGATCAACGGCATCGGCGTGGTGGGCTGGGGCGTGGGCGGCATCGAGGCCGAGGCCGGCATGCTGGGCCAGCCGGTCTATTTCCTGACGCCGGATGTGGTGGGCTTCGAGCTCAAGGGCCGGCTGCGCGAGGGCGTCACCGCTACCGACCTGGTGCTCACCGTCACCGAGCTGCTGCGGCGCGAGAAGGTGGTGGGCAAGTTCGTCGAGTTCTTCGGCCCCGGCACCGCCAGCCTCTCGGTGCCCGACCGCGCCACCATCGCCAACATGGCGCCCGAGTACGGCGCCACCATGGGCTTCTTCCCGGTGGACGAGCGCACGCTGGACTATTTCCGCGGCACCGGCCGCACGAAGAGCGAGATCGCCGCGCTGGAGGCCTATTTCCGCGCCCAGCAGATGTTCGGCATCCCCGGCGCGCCGGGCGCCGACCAGGCCGCGGGCGAGATCGCCTACTCGCACACCGTGAGCCTGGACCTGGGCAGCGTCACGCCCTCGCTGGCCGGCCCCAAGCGGCCGCAGGACCGCATCGAGATCACCCACCTGGCCAGCCAGTTCGCCGCGCTCTACAGCCAGGGCGCCGCGACCAACGGTTTCAACCGCCCGGCCGAGACGCTGGATGCGCGCGTCAGCACGCCCAGCGGGCTTTCGATAGGCAATGGCGATGTGCTGATCGCCGCCATCACCTCCTGCACCAACACCTCCAACCCCAGCGTGCTGCTGGCCGCCGGCCTGCTGGCCAAGAAGGCGGTGCAGGCGGGCCTGCGCGTGGCGCCGCACATCAAGACCTCGCTGGCACCGGGCTCGCGCATCGTCACCGAGTACCTGGAGCGCGCCAAGCTGCTGCCCTATCTGGAGAAGCTCGGTTTCAACGTGGCCGCCTATGGCTGCACCACCTGCATCGGCAATGCCGGCGACCTCACGGCCGAGATCAACGAGGCCATCACGAGCCAGCAGCTGATCTGCGCCGCCGTGCTCTCGGGCAACCGCAATTTCGAGGCGCGCATCCACCCCAATCTGAAGGCCAACTTCCTGGCCTCGCCGCCGCTGGTGGTGGCCTATGCGCTGGCCGGCAATGTGCGGGTGGACCTGATGACGCAACCGGTGGGCAAGGGCAAGAACGGCCGCGACGTCTACCTCGGCGACATCTGGCCCAGCAGCGAGGAGATCCAAGCGCTGATGCAGCATGCCATGGACCCCAAGGCCTTCCGCGCCAACTACGAGCAGGTGGCCAGAAAGCCCGGCAAGCTGTGGCAGAAGATCAGCGGCGTGGCGGGCCAGGTCTACAGCTGGCCGGCCAGCAGCTATATCGCGCAGCCGCCCTTCTTCGCCGGCTTCCAGATGCAGCCCGCCCAGGCCGAGGCCGGCGGCACGCACGTGCGCGGCGCCCGCATCATGGCGCTGTTCGGCGACTCCATCACCACCGACCACATCTCGCCCGCCGGCGCCATCAAGGCCAGCTCGCCCGCCGGCCTGTATCTGCAGGCCCAGGGCATCAAGCCCGTGGACTTCAACAGTTATGGCTCGCGCCGCGGCCACCACGAGGTGATGATGCGCGGCACCTTTGCCAATGTGCGCATCAAGAACCTGATGATCCCGCCGGCGCCCGACGGCAGCCGCGAGGAAGGCGGCCTGACGCTCTACCAACCGAGCGGCGGACCGGGTGAAAAGCTTGCCATCTACGACGCCGCGATGCGTTACCAGGCCGCCGGCACGCCCACGGTGATCTTTGCCGGCGAGGAATACGGCACCGGCTCCAGCCGCGACTGGGCCGCCAAGGGTACCCAGCTGCTGGGCATCAAGGCGGTGGTGGCCAAGAGCTTCGAGCGCATCCACCGCTCCAACCTGGTCGGCATGGGGGTGCTGCCGCTGCAATTCATGCCCGGCGAGAGCTGGGAGAGCCTGGGCCTGCGCGGCGACGAGCTGATCGACATCGAGATGGACGGCGCGCTGGCGCCGCAGCGCCGGGCCCGGCTGGTGGTACACCCTGCCGGTGGGGGCCAGCGCCGCGAGCATGCCCTGCTGCTGCGCATCGACACCCCCATCGAGGTGGCCTATTACCAGCATGGCGGCATCCTGCCCTATGTGTTGCGCGCCTTGCTGGCCGGCTGAGCTGCGCCCGGCTGCGCGCCGGTAATCTAGGCGCTAGGAAATTTGCCCGCCGCGCCGGCCACGCCTATGCTCTAGGCGTTGCCAGCGCAGGGAGGCCCGATCATGGACAACGGCCGCGTACCGATGCCGAGTCGCCGGCTGGCGCTGGCCGTCCCGCTGTTGCTGACCTTCAGGGCCAGCGCCCAGGACGCGGGGGCCGAGGCCACCATGACCTGGCTGGCCGCCGACGTGTCGATGGGCGCCGGCAATCCGGGGCAGGAACGGACCGTGGTGGGGCCGCTGTTCGAGCACCTCAGCAGCAGCTGGGGCGGCGCGACCCGGCACCGGCTCGTGATCGCCAACGCCAAGCGCAGCTGGGGCATGCTGCGCGCCGGCGAGAATGCCTGCCACCTGATGGCGCTGCACACGCCCAAGCGCGAAGCCATGGCCTATTTCGTCGACACCCATCTGGTGCCGCCGCTGCAGCTGATCGTGCGCGCCGCCACCCTGCCGCGGCTGCCGCGCAATGCCGCCGGCGAGGTCGACATCTGGCGCCTGCTGCGCCGCACCGAGCTGCAGGGCGCCGTCGTCGAGGGGCGAAGCTACGGCCCGGCGCTCGATCAGCTGCTGGCCCAACGCGCCGGCAGCAGCCAACCGACGAGCTATACGCCGGCCGATTTCGGCCACCGCCTGCTCGAGATGATGCTGCTGGGCCGGGTCGACTACATCATCGACTACGACTTCGCGCTGCAGCAGCGCAAAGCCATGATGCCGGCGCTGCAAGACCTGACCCCGGTGCCGCTGATGGGCCACGACGAGATGCTGGTCTCGGGCATCGCCTGCCCACGCACGCCCTGGGGCGCCAGGGTGGTGCGGCGCCTCGCCGCCCTGCTGGCCACGCCGGCCGGCGTGCAATCGCTGAAGGCCAGCTTCGACCTTGAATTGAGCCCGCAGGCGCGCGCACGCTACGGCGCGCGCATCGCCGCCTACTACGAGCAGCTGCCCGAGGCGCTGCGGCGCCGGGCCATCGATTAGAGCCCGCGATCAGCCGCGCCGGATCTTGAACACCGCCACCACGCGCACCAACTCCTCGGCCTGCGCCTTCAGGCTGCTGGCGGCGGCGGCCATCTGCTCGACCAGCGCGGCGTTCTGCTGGGTGGCGTGATCCATGTGGTTGACCGCCTCGCCCACCTGCGAGACGCCATTCGACTGCTCGATGCTGGCGGCGCTGATCTCGCCCATGATGTCGGTGACGCGCTTGATCGCCGTCACCACCTCGTGCATGGTGCTGCCGGCGCGGTCGACCAGGGCGCTGCCGCGCTCGACGCGCTCGACGCTGGCGCCGATCAGGCTCTTGATTTCCTTGGCGGCGTCGGCGGAGCGGCCCGCCAGCGAGCGCACCTCGGAGGCCACCACCGCAAAGCCGCGGCCCTGCTCGCCGGCGCGCGCGGCTTCCACCGCCGCGTTCAGCGCCAGGATATTGGTCTGGAAGGCGATGCCGTCGATCACGCCGATGATGTCGGCGATCTTGCGCGAGGACTCATTGATGTCCTTCATGGTCTCGACCACCTCGCCCACCACCGCGCCGCCCTGCTCGGCCACCGTGGAGGCGTTCAGCGCCAGCTGGTTGGCCTGGCGCGCGCTGTCGGCGTTCTGCTTCACGGTGGAGCCCAGCTCCTCCATGCTGGAGGCCGTCTGCTCCAGCGAGCTGGCCTGCTGCTCGGTGCGCGCCGACAGGTCGTGATTGCCCTGGGCGATTTCGGCCGAGGCGGTGGCCACGCCCTCGGAGCCCTGGCGCACATTCGCCACCAGCCCCGCCAGGTTGTCCTGCATGCGGCCCAGCGAGACCAGCAGCGCGCCCACCTCGTCGTGGGCCTGGCCGTCGATGTTGCTGGAGAGGTCGCCCGAGGCAATGCGTTCGGCCACCAGGCCGGCGCGCGCGATCGGCCGCAGGATGCCGTTGGAAAGCCGGATCGCGATCACGATGCCCAGCACGGCGCCCAGCGCCAGCACGGTCCAGTTGAGCGTGACGGCGCGCGTCAGCGCGGCCTGCAGCTGGCCGCTGTCGGCGATCTGCAGCGCCACCAGCTTGCCCGCCAGCTGGTCCACCGCATCGCGGTGCGCCTCCGGGCTGCCGGTATGGGAACTCAGCGCCGCGCTCAGCGCGCGCTTCTCGGCCTCCGCCTGCGTCAGCGTGCCGAGCTTCTTCACCGGCTCGATCTCAAGACCTGGCACCGGCGCCTTGCTGGCCACCGCGATCTTGACCTGGGTGGCCCAGTCGGAGGCCAGCGCGAGCCGGAAGGCGCGCTCGTCCAGCTCGGTGTTGAAGTGCTGGATATTGGCCAGCTGTTGCTGCCCCACCCCGGCCACCACGGCCAGCAGCAGCAGCATCACGCCAAAGCCCAGCATCAATCGGTGTCTGACGCTCAATCGCATGGTTCGGCCCTTCCTCGCGGACGTCAGGACATCCTGACTCCGCCCAGGCTAGCATGCCGCGGCCGGGGCTGCCGCACAAAACAGGACCCTTATTCAGCGCTTCTCCGCGCGCGGCGGCGCCATGTCCAGCAGGCTCTGGCCCTGCTGCGCCAGCAACTGCTCCAGCGCCGGCAGCAGCGGGCCCAGGCGCTCCTCGATGGCCTCGCGCACGGTGTCCACGAAGACCTGGGTCTGGCGCTCGATCTCGATGTTCAGACCTGACCCCACGCCCTTCTCGCCAAACGTGGTCATGCGCAGGGTCTCGGGGATCAGCCAGACCTCGAACCAGCCGGGCTGGCCGGGCTCGCGATGGGCCTCGGCCACCGTCAGGCTGGCGCCGTTGATGGCGATATAGCCCTTGGCGAAGATGTAGCGCATCCAGCGCGCCGGCACCGCGATGCGCAGCACATGGTTGTTCTCGGGGCGGCGGATCTCGGCGATCTCGCCCATGAAGTCGACATGGCCGGAGAGCGGGTGGCCGCCGATCTCGGCGCCGTCACGGGCGGCGCGCTCCACGTTCAGCCGGCTGCCCTGCTGCAGGCCGGCCAGGCTGGTGAGGGCCAGGCTTTGCTGCATGACGTCGAAGTCGGCGCGCTCCTCACCCGCGTGCAGGGCGGTGACGGTCAGGCAGACGCCGTCGCAGGCGACGCTGGCACCAATCTCCAGGCCGGCACAGAAACCGGGCGGGAACTGCAGCGTGAAGCTGCGCAGACCGGGCCGGTCGGTGATGGCGGCGACGCTGGCGACGCCCTGGACGATGCCTGTGAACATGGAGCAACTGCCTTGGATAACAAGGCCGGCAGCTTACCAGCTGACCTCGCGATCCGGCGTCGAGCCGATCTTGTGGATGCTGAGGTCGGCGCCGTCGAACTCCTCTTCCTGGCTCAGGCGCAGGCCCGTCAGCTGGCGCAGCAGGCCGTAGACGGCGAAACCGCCGGCCAGCGCCCAGCTCACGCCGGCCAGGGTGCCCAGCAGCTGCGACCAGAAGCTCACGCCGCCGATGCCGCCCAGCGCCTGCTGGCCGAAGATGCCGCAGGCGATGCCGCCCCAGGCGCCGCACAGGCCGTGCAGGGGCCAGACGCCCAGCACGTCGTCGATCTTCCAGCGGTTCTGCGTGAGGGTGAACAGGCTCACGAAGATGGCGCCGGCCACGCCGCCCACCACCAGGGCGCCGATCGGGTGCATCAGGTCGGAGCCGGCGCACACCGCCACCAGGCCGGCGAGCGGGCCGTTGTAGGCAAAGCCGGGGTCGTTGCGGCCCAGCAGCACCGCCGCCAGCGTGCCGCCCACCATCGCCATCAGCGAGTTCACCGCCACCAGGCCGCTGAGCTTGTCCAGGGTCTGGGCGCTCATCACATTGAAGCCGAACCAGCCCACCGCCAGCACCCAGGCGCCCAGGGCCAGAAAGGGGATGCTGGAGGGCGGGTGGGCGCTGATGGCGCCGTCCTTGCGGTAGCGGTTGTAGCGCGGGCCCAGCAGCAGCACCGCCGCCAGACCGATCCAGCCGCCCACCGCGTGCACCACCACCGAACCGGCGAAGTCATGGAACTCTGCGCCCATGCTGGCCTTGAGCCAGGCCTGGAAGCCGAAGGCCTGGTTCCAGGCCACGCCCTCGAAGAGCGGGTAGATCAGGCCCACGATCACCGCGGTGGCCATCAGCTGCGGGCCGAAGCGGGCGCGCTCGGCGATGCCGCCGGAGACGATGGCGGGAATCGCCGCGGCAAAGGTCAAGAGGAAGAAGAACTTCACCAGCTCGTAGCCGTTCTTGGCCGCCAGGGCCTCGGCGCCGGTGAAGAAATGCGTGCCATAGGCGACCGTGTACCCAACCAGGAAATAGGCCACGGTGGAGACCGCGAAGTCCACCAGGATCTTCACCAGGGCATTCACCTGGTTCTTCTTGCGCACCGTGCCCAACTCCAGGAAGGCGAAACCGGCGTGCATGGCCAGCACCATGATGGCGCCGAGCAAAATAAAGAGCGCATCCGCGCCCTGCTTGAAGTTCTCCATTGCTTCGTCCTTGCTGCTGGTCGTGCCTGCCGGCGCACCGGCTTGGGTTTTCCTTTGCACCAATTTAGCAAGAATGATGCCCAGACTGGGGCACGGGCTGCGGCCGCATCGCGCACCAGCGTCGAGCTTGTGGCACTGCCGTGGTGCTGTTTTGCACCACGCCGGTGCCAGCATCAGCGATGGCTGGCGAACAGCTCGGGCGAGAAACCCAGGCTCAGGCGGCCGTCGGCCCATTGCACCACCGGGCGCTTGACCAGGCTGGGCTGGGTCTGGATCAGCGCGGCGGCGCTGGCGGCGTCCACCACCGCGGCCTTGCTGGCCTCGCCGAGCTTGCGCCAGCTGGTGCCGGCGCGGTTCAGCACCTTCTCCCAGCCGAGCTCGCGCTGCCAGCGCGCGAGCTCAGCGGCGGGCACGCCGGCCTTCTTGAAGTCGTGGAACTGGTAGTCCAGGCCTTGCTCATCCAGCCAGGCACGCGCGCGCTTGACGGTGTCGCAGTTGGGTATGCCGTAAAGAATCGTCGTCATGGTCGAGCACGCTACCATGAAGCCGATGATTCCCTGGCTTGATGACCGCGACCCGGCCTTCTTCCCGCCCACCAGCCTGGCGCTGGGGCCGGACTCCGATGCCCCCGGCCTGCTGGCCGCCGGCGGCGACCTCAGCCCCGCGCGCCTGCGCGCCGCCTATGCGCGCGGCATCTTCCCCTGGTATTCGGAGGGCCAGCCCATCCTGTGGTGGAGCACCGACCCGCGCATGGTGCTGCAGACCCGCAACTTCAAGCTCTCGCGCTCGCTGCGCAAGACGATTGCGCGTTTCCGTGCCACGCCGGGCTGCGAGATCCGCGTGGACAGCGCCACGCCCGAGGTGCTGCGCGCCTGCGCCGGCACGCCGCGCGAGGGCCAGTCCGGCACCTGGATCCTGCCCGAGATGCAGGCCGCCTATGCGCGCCTGGCCGCCGAGGGCACGGTGCACAGCGTCGAGACCTGGATGGACGGCGAGCTGATGGGCGGCCTCTACGGCGTGAACCTGGGCCGCATGTTCTATGGCGAGTCGATGTTCATGCGCCGCAGCGATGCCTCCAAGATCGCGCTGGCCGCGCTGGTCTGCCTGTGCCGCCAGCATGGCATCAGCTGGATCGACTGCCAGCAGAACACCCGCCACCTTGCCTCGCTGGGTGCGGCAGAAGTACCGCGCGCGGCCTTCGAGGCGCATCTGGCGCGGGTGGTGGGCGAGCCCGCCCCCGACGATTGGACCTATCATCCACACCTGTGGGCCCTGCTGGAGCCTTCCGAACCCGAGCCCACGCCACATTCGTGACGCATCCCAAAGAACTTCCGCTGGCCGAGCTGCAGTTTTATGCCACGGCGCCCTACCCCTGCAGCTACCTGCCGGACCGGCAGGCACGCTCGCAGGTGGCCACGCCCAGCCATCTGATCCATGCGGACGCCTATTCGGGCCTGGTGGCGGCGGGTTTTCGCCGCAGCGGCATGTTCACCTACCGGCCCTATTGCGACGGCTGCAAGGCCTGCGTGGCGATGCGCATCCCGGTGGCGGCGTTCACGCCCACGCGCAGCCAGCGCCGCGCCTGGAAGCAGCATGAGCAGCTGCAGGCGCGCGTGATGCGCCTGGGCTATAGCGAGGAGCATTACCAGCTCTATCTGCGCTACCAGGCCGGCCGCCACAGCGGCGGCGGCATGGACCACGACAGCGTCGACCAGTACACCCAGTTCCTGCTGCAAAGCCGCATCAACTCGCGCCTGGTGGAGTTCCGCGAATTGCAGCCCGATGGCTCGAACCTGCTGAAGATGGTGTCGATCCTGGACATCCTGGCCGACGGGCTCTCGGCCGTCTACACCTTCTACGAGCCCGAGGAGGGCAAGAGCTACGGCAGCTTCAATGTGCTGTGGCAGATCGAGCAGGCGCGCCAGCTGCGCCTCTCCCACCTCTACCTCGGCTACTGGATCGCCGAGAGCCCCAAGATGGCCTACAAGAGCAAGTTCAGGCCGCACCAGCTGCTCATCGACGGGCAGTGGCAGCAGCGCGACTAAGCGGCGTCTAAGCCCAGGCGCAGCAGCACCTCCTCGGCGATCGCCAGCGCGCTCGTCAGCCCCGGCGATTCGATGCCCAGCAGGTTCACCAGGCCGGCCACGCCATGCTGGGCCGGGCCGTCGATGCGGAAGTCCGGCGCCGGCTCGCCCGGGCCATGGATCTTGGGCCGCACGCCGCTGTAGGCGGGCTGCAGCGCCCCGTCCGGCAGGCCCGGCCAGTAGCGCCGCACATCGGCGTAGAAGCCATCGGCGCGCTCCGGCGCCACCGCATAGTCCAGCTGATCCGGCGTCGCCACGCCCTCCAGCCACTGCGCATCCGGGCCGAAGCGGGCCTGCCCGCCCAGGTCCAGCGTGAGGTGCACACCCAGCCAGGCATCCTGCGGCAGCGGATAGACCAGGCGCGCGAACGGCGCCCGGCCCTGCAGGCTGAAATAGCAGCCCTTGCTGTAGTGCGCGGCCGGCTGGGTGCCCAAGCCTGCTGTACGCGCCGCCAGCCAGGGCGCCCAGAGCCCGGCGGCATTCACCACCAGGCGGGCCTGCAGCGCCATCTGCTCGCCCTGGGGCATCGCCACGCTCAAGACCTGACCCTGCGCGGCCGGCGCGATCGCCCGCACCTCGGAGGCCAGGCCCACGGCGCCGCCATGGCGCTCCAGCTCGCCCTGCAAGGCCAGCATCAGGCCATGGCTGTCGACGATGCCGGTGGAGGGCGAGAGCAGCGCCGCCTCGCAGCGCAGCTGCGGCTCGAGGGCCCGCGCCTCGGCGGCACCGAGCCATTGCAGATCGTGCACGCCGTTCGCCGCGGCCTTGGACTGCAGGGCGTGCAGACCGGCCAGTTGACCCGCATCGGTGGCCACCACCAGCTTGCCGCAGCGCTGGTGCGCCACCTGGTGGCTGGCGCAGAACTCGTAGAGCAGCTGCTTGCCGCGCACGCAAAGCCTGGCCTTGAGCGAACCCGGCGGGTAGTACAGCCCGGCATGGATGACCTCGCTGTTGCGTGAACTCACGCCCTGGCCGATCGCGGTCTCGCGCTCCAGCACCAGGGTTTCCAGCCCCTGCCGGGCGAGCGCGCGCGCCACCGCCAGACCCACCACACCGGCACCCACCACCACGGCATCGACTTGTTCCATGGCGCCATTGTCACCAAGGGGCCACGCTGGCGTGTCACAAATGCATACAAAGTCACGCCGGCGTCGAAATGCGCGCCCAAGCAAGGGCTTTTCCCAACATCGGGGCGCTCCGCGCACAAGACACTCCCGATCCAGCGAGAACAAGCAGTACGCCGAACAAAACAACGATCCACGCCGGCCCACCAGCCTGCCAGTGAGGTCCAGGGAGTCCACGACGGCCGCGCAACCCGCCGCCTCGACCATGCTGCCATCAAGGAGCAGGAGTTCCCATGTCACTGAGCATTCCCGCGAGCGACGCACGCCGCGTACTGATCGTCGACGACAGCCGGGCCATCCAGGCCATCATCCGCCAGGTGCTGGAAACGTCCGAGCTCGGCCCCCTGCAATTCCTCACCGCCGACGACGGCGCCGATGCGCTCGACAAGGTCGACAGCTTCCGGCCCGATCTGGTGCTGTCCGACTGGCATATGCCCGGCGTCTCGGGCATCGAGATGCTGCAGGCGCTGCGCCAGACCGGCCATACCGAGGTGGCGGTGGGCTTCGTGACCACCGAGACCAATGACGAGCGCCTGATCGAGGCGCGCAGCAATGGCGCGGCCTTCGTGCTCAACAAGCCCTTCAAGGACCTGGCCCTGCGCGAGGCCGTGGGCAAGACCCTGCAGCAGGCGCGCAAGAGCGCGCAGGCCGGCCGCCCCGCCGATGCCGAGGCCAGGAAGGGCCCCGCCGCCCTCGAGTCGATCGCACAGATGCAGCAGCAGCTGTTCGCGCACCTGGGCACGCGCGGCTTCGACCTGCGCCGCAGCGAGCTGGCCGACGCCGCACCGCGCCAGCTGCCGCAGCTGATCGCGCTCTACAGCAGCACCGGCCGCAGCGGCGTCTACGCCCTGGGCGTGCTGGACCTGCAAAGCTGCTGCCTGATCGGCGGCCTGGCCGCGGGCTGCAGCGCGGCCGAGATCCAGCTGGCGATGGCGCAGAGCCAGCCCAGCGGCAAGATGGTCGAGCATGCCTCGCGCTTCATGCGCGCCGCGGCGCCGGTGCTGCGCAAGCGCAGCGTCACCGACCAGCCCAGCATGAGCGCCGCGCGCCTGACCGCCCAGCCCTTCGACAAGCTCGCCAGCCTGCTGCTGCAGAACAGCGGCCGGACCGACCTGGTGCTGCAAGTGCCCGGCGCTGGCGAGGGCCGGCTCAGCTTCCTGCTGGTCTGAGCAGCCCGTAGGCAATCACGCTGGCCGCGTCGGGGCTGAACTCGCCGGCGGCCAGCCGCGCCTGCAGCTCGGCGGCGTCCAGCGCCAGGAACTCGCTCACCTCGCCGTCCTGGTTGCGCGGTGAGAACCCGGCCGGCAGCTGCAGCTCGAAGACATGCAGGATCTCGTCGTGCAGGCCCTCGGGCTCGACGCGCGTGCTGCGCAGCGCGCCGCAGGGGCGCAGCGCCCGGCTCAGCGCGGCCGGCACGCCGGCCTCCTCCCACAGCTCGCGCCTGGCGCAGTCCAGCAAACCCTCGCCGGCCGGCAGGCCGCCGGCGGCAAGGTTGTCCAGCGCGCCCGGGTCGGTGGCCTTGGCGAGGGCGCGGCGCCCGCACAGCATGCGGCCATCGGGCCAGCGCGCATTGATGTGCACGGCCCGGCTCATCAGGCCGAAGAAGCGGAAGGCGGCGCGCTCCAGGCGGAACAGCTCGGCCCCCTGCACATGCAGCGGATCGGCACCGGGCGCTTCGCAGGCATAGGCCTCGTTGCGCCAGCCGCTGATCAGGCCGGCGGCGGCGAGGCGCTCGGCCACCGCCTGGATGCTGGCCGAGCGCACCGCCGGCGCCGCCTCCGCAGCGGGCCAGTTCAGCCCCAGCGGGCCGCGTCGCAGCTGGGGCCAATGCACCCGCAGCAGCTCGGCGCGCTCGGGCGCCAGCCAGCCCAGCGCCTGCTCGCCCAGCGACAGGCGCAGCCAGCCCTGTGGCAGCGGCTGGCGCGCACGCGCGAGGCAGGCATGCAGCAGGGCGGGGTCGGGCAGCATGGGCGCATTCTCGCTGCGGCGCCTAGAGCCGGAACACCGCCACCGTCTGCGCCAGCGCGGCGGCCTGCTGGCTGAGGCTCTCGGCCGCGGCAGCGCCCTGCTCCACCAGGGCCGCGTTGCTCTGCGTCATCTGGTCGAGCTCGGCCACCATCGCCTCCAGCTGCGCGATGCCCTCGTTCTGCGCACTGCCGCTGCGCGTCACCTCCTGCAGCGCGCCGCCCAGCTGCACGACGCTGCCGACGATGTCCTGCATGGTGCTGCCGGCCAGCTGCACCTGGCGCGCGCCGGCCTCGACGCGCTCGCCCGAGCCCTGGATCAGGGTCTTGATCTGCTTGGCGGCATCGGCCGAGCGCTGTGCCAGCGCCCGCACCTCGGCGGCCACCACGGCAAAGCCGCGCCCCTGCTCGCCGGCGCGCGCCGCTTCCACCGCGGCGTTGAGCGCCAGGATATTGGTCTGGAAGGCGATCGAGTCGATCACGCCGATGATGTCGCCGATCTGGCGCGCGCTGCGATCGATCTCGCCCATGGTCTGCACCACCTCGCCGACCGCGCGGCCGCCGCGCTGGGCCACCTGCTCGGCCTGACGCGCCAACGCATCGGCCTGGCCGGCCGCGGCGGTGGCGCCGCGCACCGTCTGGCTGAGGGCGCCGGTGGCGCCGGCGGCGCGCTGCAACTCGCTCGCGGTGCGCTCGGTGCGCTGGCTCAGGTCCAGATTGCCATGCGCGATCTCGGCGCTGGCGTGCGCAATGCTGTCGGTGGAGCTGCGTATCGTGCCGACCAGGCCGCGCAACTGATCCTGCATCGCGGCCAGCGCGGCCAGCAGCTCGCCGGTCTCGTCGCGCCGGCTGCCGTCGATGGCGCGGCTGAGGTCGCCGGTGGCCATGCGTTGCGCCTCGCCGATCGCCTGCTTCAAGGGGCCGGCAACGCTGCGCAGGATCAGCCAGGCCGCCACGCCGCCCACCAGCAGGCCCAGCAGGGTGGTCAGCGCCAGCGCGCCGCGGGCGGTCTCGTAGCTGGATTGGGCGCCGGCCGCGCTGGCCGCCGCGGCCTCGGCCTCATGGGCCAGCAGCTTGACGATGGCGGCGCGCCATTCGTCGATCACGACGCGCGGGTTCATGGCATTGAAGGCAGCGCTGGCGTTGCCGCCCATGCCCGCCATGCGCACCACATTGCGCGCCATCGTGCGGGCCGGCGAGCCGGCCTCCTCCAGCGCCTGCAGCAGCTGGGCGGTGGCGGCGTCGGGTGCCTCGCCGATCAGCGGCTTGAGCGCCGCGGCGGCCTGCTCGTAGCGCGCCAGGGCGGCCTCGAACAGGGCCGTCTGCTGCTTGGCATCCTCCTCGTCGCTCACCAGCAGAAAGCCGTACAGCGCCACCGCCGTGTCGTTGGCCGCCGCCATCATCGCCTGCGCCACATCGGCGCGCCGGCCCGACACCTCGACGATCTCGCGCGTCTGCTGGCTCATGCGCTGCATGCCCAGCAGGCCCGCGGCCATGGTCAGCAGCAGCAGGGCCAGCACCAGGCCGAAGCCGCCGGCCAGCCGCCCCGAAAGCCGCCAGGCCGGCAGGCGGAACGAGCGCAGCGAGGGCAAGGAAAAATGTCTGAGCATGGAGGAGGGTTCCAGTGAGCTAGGGCTGCCGCGGCCCGATATAGACCTGCCGCAAGCGCAGGTCCAGCAGCCAGCGCAGCAGGCCGGGCGCCAGCCGGTGCAGGGCATCCAGCGCGCGCGCGATGCGGCCCGGCACGATCATGAAACGGTTCGCGGCGATGCCGGCAAACACGCCATCGGCCACCGCGTCCAGCGAGAGCACCGGCACCGCCTGGTTCATCTGCCGGTTCTCCGGCGTGCGCGTGGCCTCGAGGGCCAGGGCCATGGGGGTGAGGAACTCGCCCGGGCAGGCCAGCTGCACGCGCACGCCGCGCGGCTTGAGCTCCAGGCGCAGCGCTTCGCTGAAGCCCACCAGGGCGAACTTGGAGGGGCCGTAGGCCGTCAGGCCGAAGGTGGGCAGGCGCCCGGCCAGCGAGGCGATGTTGACGATGCGCCCGCTGCCCCTGGCGCTGAAGAAGGGCATGGCCGCCAGCGTGATGTTGACGGCGCCGAAGTAATTGGTCTCGAAGATGCGGCGCTGCGTCGCCATGTCCGATTGCTGGAAATAGCCCTCGGCGACGATGCCGGCCGAATTGACCAGCACATCGGGCCTGCCCAGGCTGGCGGCAATCGCCTGCATGGCGAGGCGGCAGGCCGCCTCGTCGCAGACATCGCAGACCAGGGTCTCGACGCGGGCCCCGGGCGGCGCGCCCGCCAGCAGCTCGGCGCGCACGCGGGCCAGCTTCTGCGCATCGCGCGCCAGCAGGGCCAGCCGGGCGCCGGCGGCCAGGAAGCGCCGCGCCAGCGCCGGGCCGAGGCCGCTGGAGCCGCCGGTGATCACCACCACTTGCTGTTGGAACATGGCGGCTGCGCCTCAGGCCCGCAGCGCGCGGCGCCAGGCCAGCAGCAGCCAGACGATGCTCAGCAGCGCGGCCAGCAGCCAGCTCAGCTCGGGGATCGCCAGCTCGAAGCCGGTGGGCGTCAGCACCACCTTCAGCGCCATCAGCTTGTAGGGAGCGACCTCGCGGTAGGCCGGGTCGGTCACCAGCTCCATGAAGGCGCGGCGGCTCGGGTAGCGCACCACCAGCACGCGGCTCCAGTCGTCCAGCCCGGCCTCGTGCACCAGCAGGTTCTTGCCCTGGGTCTGGCCGGCGTAGAGCGGGTAGCCGCCGAGCTTGAACAGCATCGGGATCACGATGTCCTCGTAATGCGTGTTGCTCTGCGCCGGGCTGAGCTGGTTGGCCGCCAGCGAACCCTGGTAGCGGCGCAGCTCCGGATAGAAGCGCATCAGGTTGAGCATGTAGACGGGCTGGCCGTCGTCGGCCGCCATCCAGGCGCGCAGGGCCTGGCGCATCTCGGCGCGCTCCTCGGGCGGGAACGGCAGCTTCTCGGTCTCGGCCAGGAACTGCTCGGCCTCGGCGGGCTTGATCGGGCGGTGCGGGTTCTGCCAGAGCCAGACCCCACCCCACAGCAGGGCGAAGACCAGGGCCAGGATCAGTTCGAAGCGGTAGCGTTTACTCAGCATGGGGTGGCGCTTTCAGGCGTGCAGGGGGTGGCGTTGGAATTCATCCAGGATCAGGCGGTTGACGCGCTCGGGCTGGTCCAGCTGCAACCAGTGCGAGGCGCCGTTCAGGCGCACATAGCGCCAGGGCCCGGTGACCCAGCGCTCGCTCTCGCGCATCTGCGCCTCGCAGAGATAGGCGTCGCCGTCGCTCCACAGGCCCAGCACCGGCAGCGCCGGCTTGGCCTGGGCGAAGGGCAGGATCAGCGCCAGGTTGGCGCGGTACCAGCTTACGGCCGCGGTCAGGCGGCCCGGGCGCGCCAGCTTGCGCAGCCAATGCTTGAGCTCGGCATGCTGGCCGGTGAAGCCGCGCGTCCAGCGCCAGTCGCGGCGCGTCATCAGCCATTCGGCGAAGCCGCGCAGTTGGAACATCAGGATGTACCAGCCCATGATTTTTTGCTGCAGCGGCGCGCGCGCATAGGCGCTGGGATGGCCCACCGAGAGGGCCACGTAGTTGTGCACCCGCTGCGGATGGCGGATCGCCAGGGTCCAGGCAATCACCGCCGCCCAGTCATGCCCCACCAGCCGGACCTTGGGCAGGCCCAGCGCGTCCAGCAGGGCCAGCAGATCGCCCACCAGCCGATCGAGCTTGTAGGGCGCCACGCCGGCGGGCGCCTCGGATTCGCCGCAGCCGCGCATATCGGGCGCGATGACGCGGTAGCCGGCCTGCAGCAGGGCCGGGATCTGCTGGCGCCAGACCTCGTGATCGTCCGGAAAGCCATGCACCAGCAGCACCGGCTCGCCGCGCCCCTGGTCGACAATATTGAGCGTCACGCCATTCAGGCTGAGGCGGCGGGTTTCGAACTGCTGCATGGGTGAAATGGCTCCGAAGCGATGGCGGGGCCATGATGCGCAGCGGCGCGCGGCCTGGCATGTGCAGGCGCCGTCAGCTGCCAGTCAATTCCTGCCAGGCCAGGGAATTCCCGCGGTGTGGGTGTGGCCGAACCGCCCGCCCCCCGGCATTCCTGCATGGACAGGCCGGCGCCGACTTGGCTAGCATCGAAACGTGCCAATCGCCCGCCCCCTCTCCTTCACGCCATGAGCGCGACGCCACCGCCCAGCCGCCCCGCCCCGGCCCAGCCGCGCCGGGTGCCGGTGCGCTATTTCGTGCTCCTGCTGGACCTGCTGCGCAGCCAGGGCACGGATGTGGCCCAGCTGCTGCGCATGGCGGGTGTCGAGGCCGAACGGCTCACGCAGCGCGGCGCCACCCTGCTGCCCAGCGAGATCGAGGCCTTTGTGAGCTCGGCACGCCAGCTCACCGGCCGTACCGATCTGGGCCTGGAGATGGGCCGGCTGATCAAGATGAATTCGCACGAACTGCTGGGCTTCGGCATGCTCAGCTGCCGCAACTGGGGCGAGGCCATGCAGCTGGTGGCGCGCCACTACCACCTGATGACCGAGACCTTCTCGCTGCGCTACCGGCGCATCGGCGGCGGTGTCGGCGAGGCCGTCTACACGCCGCTCACCGCGATGCCGCTGGAGACGCTGCGCTTCTATTACGAGGTGCTGGCGGTGGCGCACCAGAACCAGGTCCACCTGATGCTGGGCGGCCAGGAGCCGGCCTACGACATCTACCTCTCGATGCCGCCGCCGCCGCATGCGCAGCGCTACCTGGCGCTGGGCCCGGCGCGCTTTCACTTCGACGCCCAGGCCCTGCCCGGCGTGCGCGTGCTGATGGGGGCCGACCTGCTGGACCACGCGCTGGCGATGGCCGACGCCAACGTGGTGCGCGAGGTCGACGAGCGCTGCACCGCGCTGGGCCAGCGCCCGCCGGCGGGCGAGACCGGCTGGGGCGACTATGTGCGCATGCTGCTGCGCGAGACGCCCGGCCGCCTGGTGACGCTGGAAGACCTGGCGCAGCGCATCCATGTCTCGCCGCGCACCATCGACCGCTATCTGAAGAAAGAGAAGCTGCAGTTCCGCAGCCTGGCCGAGCGGGTGCGCTTCGAGCTCGCCTGCGAGCTGCTGGGCGAGCCGGGCGCCACCGTCACCCAGGTGGCCCTGCAGCTGGGCTTCAGCGACTCGGCCAATTTCAGCCGCTCGTTCCGCCGCGTCATCGGCATCACGCCCAGCGAATACCAGCAGCGGCCGCGCACGGCGGCCACGCCCTCGGCCTGAGCCTGCTAAGGCTTGTTGTTCAGGCGGGCACGGTCAATAGGCTGGCCGGGTCGACCAGGATCTTGGCGTGGCGATCCGGATCGCCCAGCGCGTTGAAGGCCGCCTCCACGCCGCCCAGCCCCACCTCGCCGGTGATCAGCGGTGCGCAATCGACCTTGCCCTCGGCCATCATGTGCAGGGTGTCGCGGAACTCCAGCGGCGAGTAGCCCAGCACGAAGCGCAGGTCGACCTCCTTGTTGATGGCCACCGCCGGCTCGATCTGGTCGGCCTGCATGCACACGCCCACCACCACGATGCGCGCGAATTGCGGCGCACCGTTGATGACGCTCTGCAGCACGCCCGGCGCGCCCACGCATTCAAAAATGATGGGGCGCTTGGGCAGCGCGCCCAGGGCCTCGGCCAGGCGCCAGGTATGCCACCAGGGGATCAGGGGCAGCTTGCCGAGCTGCTCGCGCGTGCCCACCGCCAGCTCCAGCATGCCCGGCAGATCGCCGATGCAGCCCCAGGCCTGCCAGTTCGCGTAGGGCGATTCGGCGGCCGGGTCCACCACCACATCGGCGCCGCAGCGCTTGGCCAGGGCGCGCCGGCCGGCCGAGAAGTCGGCCGCCACCACATGCTTGACGCCCTGGGCCTTCAGCAGGCAGATGGTGGCCAGGCCCACCGGGCCGCAGCCGATCACGATGGCCACGTCCTTCTTCTTGACCTCGCCGCGGCGGATCGCGTGCCAGGCCACCGACATCGGCTCGGTGAGCGCCGCCACGGCCGGGTCCAGGCCATTCGGGATCGCCAGGGTCATGGACTCCTGCACCACCAGGCGCTCGGCGTAGGCGCCGCTGACGCGCTCCGAAAGCCCGATCGCGTCGATCTCCTTGCCGACGCGCAGAAAGGGCAGGGCCACCACCTTGGTGCCGGGCTTGAAGCCGGTCTTCTTGCCGCCCGGCCCCTGGTCCAGCACCTCGGCGCTGAACTCGTGGCCGAACACCACCGGCTGCGCGCTGCTGGTGAGCTGGCGGTAGCCGCTGCGGCTCATCAGCTGGCCCCAATGGTCGCAATGCTGGCGCACATGCAGGTCGGAGCCGCAGATACCGCAGCGCAGCACCTTGACCAGCAGCTGCCCCTCCTCGGGCTTGGGCTCGGGCAGATCGACGAGGGAGAGTTGCTTGTTCTGGCAGACCACGGCTTTCATCGCGTTTCCTGATGCTGGGAAGAAGATGGGGCGATGATGGGTGGCGGCCCCGCGGCTGGCACGGTTGCGAGCCGCCAGCTGCCTGTCAATTCCCGACGGCCGCGGGATTGCCCTGGGTATCCAGATGGCAGCAATCCACGATCAGCCGGGCGAAGCGCGCCGCATCGTCCTCCTGCATGAAATGCCCGCCGTGCAGGGTGCAATGCGGCTGGCCGCGGGTGCCGGGCACGCGGCGCAGGAATTCGGCATCGCCGCCGCGGGTGATGGGGTCGCCATCGCTGAAGCACAGCACAAAGGGCTTGTGCCATTGCTCCAGCACGCCCCAGGCACGCTCGTTGTCGGCGCTGCCGCGCGCATTGAAGCCGGCCACCGGCACCAGCGAGGGATAGACGCGCGCGGCGACCTGGTAGCGGGCGTCGGGGAACGGTGCCTCGTAGGCGGCCAGCTCGCCCGCCGTCAGCTTGCGCTTGGTGCCGTATTGCAGGATGCGGCCGATCGGGAACCAGGGGCTCCAGCGCGAGAAGGCGCGCCAGAGCTTGAAGACCCGGCTGATCCGCATCGCATGGGTGGGCAGGCCGCCGTTGCCCATCAGCACGCGCTCGAAGCGCTCGGGGCATTCGGCCAGCAGGCGCAGCCCGATCAGCGAGCCCCAGTCCTGGCACACCAGGGTGATGTCGCGCAGGTCCAGGGCCTCCAGCCAGGCACGCAGCCAGGCCACCTGGCCCTCGTAGCTGTAATCGCCGCGCGCGGCCGGCTTGTCGGACTTGCCGAAGCCGATCAGGTCAGGCGCCAGCACGCGCAGGCCCGCGGCGGCCACCGGCTTGATCATGTGGCGGTACAGATAGGACCAGCTCGGCTCGCCATGCAGCATCAGCACCGGCTTGGCCGCGCGCGGGCCCTCGTCCACATAGTGCAGGCGCAGCTGCGGCGTGAGCTGGTGCCAATGCGGTGCAAAGTCGTAATCGGGCAGGTTCTCGAAGCGTTGCGCCGGGGTTCTGAGGATGTTCATGCTGATGCTCACTTGGCCGTGTACCAGATCGGCGAGGTCCAGGCGCGCTCCTGGATGGTGGGCGCAAAGCCCACCGGATGCGGCTTGCCGGCGGCCAGCGCATCGCGCTGGCTGTAGCGGCACACCGGGTTCTCCAGCACGCGCAGGTAGTAGAAGGCCTGTTCCGCAGACCTGAAATCGGGATCGACCCAGTCGGCCGCCAGTTCGGCCGCGCCCTGCCCGCTGCTGGGCTGGCAGTTGCTCAGGTCCACCGTCGCACCATTCGCCGGGCAGCGCCCTGCCTGGGGCTTGAGGCCGTCCGAGCAGGCGATGTCCCAGACGCGCTCGGCCGTGCTGCCATCGGCCTTCATCCAGCCCTTGACGATCTGCAGCTTCTGCAGCGGCGCCGAGTTGACGTCGCGCTGCGCCCAGGCGAAGAAGCGCGGCGCGGCGGCAGCGCTGCCGGGCGCGCCGAGATCGCCGCCCATCGGCACACCGCTGGCGTAGGCGGCGCTGATGCGATCGGGCCGCTGTGCCAGCCCGGCCGGCAGCGCGAAGCCGCCGAACAGGCGCGCGCGCAGGCGCGTGCCGCTGGTGCCCCAGGTCTCGCGGCGCTGCAGCGCGTCGAAGATGGCCTCGCGCGTGTTCTGCTCGGCCCACACGCCGGCCAGGCCGCCGGGATTGATCTCGGTGCCCTTGATGCCCAGGGTCCTGCTCACCGGTGTCGAACTCAGGCCCAGGCGCTGTTCGGGCGCGCCATCGTTGCTGCCGCCATGGCCCTTGTAGGTGGCCTCGTCGGTATCACCGGGCGTGCCGTTGTGGTTGTCGGTGGCGCCCACGAAACCGAAGCGGTAGGGGTTGAAGCCGAGCTGACGCTGCAGTTGCAGGCCCTTCTTCAGCACGCCGCGCACCAGGTCGGTCTCGGCCACGCAATGCGCGGCATGCTGGCCGGTCTTGGCGTCTATCTTCGCCTGCTCGGGCGTGCAGACGGGCCAGAAGTTCTCGAACCCGCATTGCTCGTCGTTCACCGACAGGCCGGCCGCGCATTCGCTGCTGCCCTTGGCCTGGAACACCTCCACCAGGGTCTCGTAGCGCGCGCGCAGCTTCAGCGCCTCGGGCGTGATGGGGCTGGCATCGGCATTGCGATCGCCGAACATCAGGCCCCAGGAGAAGTTGGGGTTGTGCGGGATCGCCAGCGCGGAACAGGCCGGCGCCTTGCACTGCACGTCCAGCCAGCGCAGCAAGTCCTCGGCAAAGCCGTCGCTAGCACCGAACACGTTGTCGGGCACCTGGTGGCCGCGGAACAGCACATTGCGATGGATCATGCCGCCGTCGGCCAGCGTGGGGCTGTACTCGAAGCCGATCAGGGTGGTGAAGCGGCCCGGCTGGTAATGCTCGTTGGCGGCGTTCTGGGTGTCGCGCCAGACATCGCGCGCGGCGGTGATGCAGGCACGCCCATCGGCGCCGCAGCCACCCTCCGGGTAATGCGCCCGCTCGGGGCCGCTCTGGATATTCGCCTTGAACAGGCGCGGGAACACCAACAGCACCTGGTTGCGCATGCCCACGCAATCGATGCTCCAGTAGCCGCTGCTGCCGGGCGTGTTGCACTGCGCGTACAGGCCCAGGCCCTCGGCATGGTCGGTAACGGCGGCGAAGTCCAGCGGCGCGCGCAGGCGCTGGCGCAGGCCGGTCTCGGGGATCTCGACCTCCTCGCCCTTGGCAAAGCGGTAGGCGGTGCGCGGGTCGTTGCGGGTGCCGAACAGATTGGCGTCCATCGAGTAGCTGGTGTGCAGATGGGTCTCGCCGAAATAGGCGTTGCGCTCGGGGTTGGGCGGCGGCAGCTGGGCAGCCTGCGCCGCCGGCGGCAGCAGCGGCCCGCGCGGCAGCGGCTGCGGCTCGCGCCGGGCGATCTTCCAGGCCGCCAGCGCGGCCAGCAGCAGCAGGGCCAGCGCCCCGTAGCCCAGGACTTTCCGGATCGTTCTTTTCGTCATCGCAAGCTCACTCCATCATCAAAGCAGCGCCAGGCGCTGCAGCAACCAGCAACTCGACACTGCACCCAGCGCATAGGCCGGCACGCGAGCGGCCCAGCGGGGCCAGCTCTTGCGGGCCCGCATCAGCCCCCGCCAGGCCAGCAGCACCGCGGCCAGGAACAGCAGCTGCCCGGCCTCGACGCCCAGATTGAAAAGCGCCAGCGCGAGCGGAATCTCGCCGGCGGGCAGGCCCAGCTCGGCGAGCGCGCCGGCAAAGCCGAAGCCATGCAGGAGCCCGAAGGCCAGCGCCACCAGCCAGGGCCGTCGCGCCGCCAGGCCTGGTGCCGGACGCAAAAGCTCGCGCGCCACGAACACGATGGAGAGGGCGATCGCCGCCTCCACCGGCGCGCCCGGTACCTGCACAAGCCCCAGCGCCGCGGCCGCCAGCGTGAGGCTGTGGGCCAGCGTGAAGGCGGTGACGGTGCGCAGCAGCGGCAGCGTGCGGCGCACCAGCAGCAGCAGCGCGAGCACGAACAGCAGGTGGTCGGTGCCGCCCAGGATGTGCTCGACCCCGAGGCCGAAATAGGCACGCGCCGGCGGGGCCGCCTGCGCCTGCGCGGGCAGCACCCAGGCCGGCGCGCGCGGGCTCAGCAGCTGGCTGAGCGCAGGGCCGTCGGCGGGCACGATGCGCAGCAGCAGGTCGATCTGGGTGGCGGCCAAGCCCTCGACGACGATGCTGTCGCCCGGCACCAGCCGGCAGGCCACGCCGCGCCAATCCAGCTGGCGCGCCGCCGGCAGCAGCCGTTCGGCGGGGTCGGGCAAGGCCGCGCAATGCGCGGGCAGGCGCGGCCGCAGCGCCGGCGGCCGGCCCTGCGCGGCGGGGATGCGCAGCGTGAGGTCCCACACAGCCGGGCCACGCTCCTGCAGGCTCAGCGCCGCGGGCAGGGTCTCATGCGCCCGCGCCGCGCCGGCCAGGCACAGCAGCGCAAGACAAAGAATGCCAAGCCAGCGCCTCATGGCAGCGCCGGCAGGCTGATGCGGTAGCGCTCGCGCAGCCGCGCATAGGCGCCGTCGCGGGCCTCGCGCTGGCTGGCCTCGGCCCAGTCGCGCAGCACCTGCTCGCGCAGCGCCTCGAAGCTGGGCGGCTGCACCGCGCTCACGCGCAGGCTGTGGCGCCCCAGCGGCGATGCGATCGGCTCGGACCATGCGCCGGGTGTCAGCGTGGCCACGCGCGCGGCCACGGCGGCGCCGAACTCGGCCGTGATGCGCGCTGCATCGGCCTGGTCCAGGCGCGCCGGGCCGGCCACGCGGCCGTCCACGGCGCGCTGCTCCAGCGTCCAGCGCGTGGCATCGGCATAGCGCTGCGCGTGCGCGTCATACCAGGCGCGCAGTTGCGCCTCCCCGGGCGCCTGCAGATCGCCCTGGGCCAGGAACTCCATCTTCTGCGCCAGACGCCGGCGTATCACCACATCGTCGCGGTCCAGGCCCTGGGCCAGGGCCTCGCGGTAGAGAAGCTCCTCGCGCAGCTGCGCCTGCAGCAAGCCATCCAGCTGGGCCGCATCGGGTTCGCGCCCCCATTGCTTGCGCGCCATCGCACGCAGGCGCTCGAGGTCCTGCGCATCGATCGCAATGCGCTGCGGGTCGCGCCACGCCTGCAACCAGGCATGCAGGCCGAACAGCAGCGCGCCAGCCAGCAGGAAGTGCAGCAGGGGCTCGGCGCGCAAGCGGGACCAGGCGCTGGTGCTTTTTTCCTTCATGCGGGCTTTCTTGCTTGAGGAGGGGGTGCTCGCATGATGGTGGGCAGCGCCGCATGGGGCACGTGCCTCGGCTGCCATGCGCCTGTCAGATTCCGACAGCCCCTGGAAAACCCTGCGCATCTGGCTATGCTGAGGCATGTTTCGCACGCCCCACGCCTTGCCCAAGCGCTCGACCCGCCTGCGCCCAGCCCTGCTGGCGCTGGGCCTGTGGGTTGCTTGGCAGGCCGCGCCGGCCAGCCCGGCGCGCGAGCTGACCGCCTGCGTGCCGGATGTGGCCCTGCCGCCGGTCAGCTACCCGGACCGCGAAGGCCGGCACCAGTACCTCTTGCGCGAGGCGGCCGAGGGGCTGGCGCTGCGCATCCGCTTTGTGGTGGAGCCGCGCCAGCGCTGTGTCGAGAGCGTGGCTGCCGGGCGCTACGACTGGCTGATCTCAGCCACCGACACGCCCAGCCTGCGCGCCCGGCTGGCATTCCCCATGAGCGGGCAGCAGATCGACGCGAAGCGCGCACTGACGCAGCTGGTCGTCACTTTTCTCGCCCCGGTGGACGGCACGGCGCGTTGGGACGGCAAGCAGCTCAGCGGCTTGCATGGGCCGCTGCTCTATCGCAACGGTCAGCTGCGAGGCCGAGACTGGGCCACCGCGCATGGCGTCGAGCACGCGGCCACATTCAACGCCCTGAGCATGGCGCGCATGCTGCTGGCCGGCCGCGCCGGCCTCGGCATCCTGACCGACAAGGAGGCCGATGCGCTGCTGGCGCAGCCCGAATTCGCCGGGCGGCTGAAACGGCTGGAACCCGTGGTCATGGAGGTGGCGGTGTTTGCCCTCGCCAGCCCGGCCTATGTGCGTGCCCATGGCGACGAGGCCGAGGCGATCTGGACGGCGATGGCGCAAGGGCGGCGCTCGGCGGAGTTCCGCCGCATCGAGCGCCGCTTCGACTGACCCGCCTCAGAAGGGTTTCTTCGTCAGCTTCTTGTCGCCATGGCCCAGGAACAGCGCCAGCGAGAGGTGCTGGACGATGTTGCCGTAGGGCGGATAGAACAGCGAGATCGGGAAGAAGCGGTGGCGCTTGAACACCGTGCGCGCATGCGAGAGCTCGCGGAAGCCCTCCTCGCCGTGGTAGTTGCCCATGCCCGAGTTGCCCACGCCGCCGAAGGGCGCGTCGTGGTTCACCACATGCCAGGCCCAGTCGTTGATGGTGACGCCGCCCGAGTGGGTGCGCGCCAGCAGCTCGCCGCGCGCCTTCACGTCATGGCTGAAGGCATAGAGAGCCAGCGGCCGCGGGCGGTTCTGGATGTATTCGATCGCCTCGTCCAGGCTGTCGTAGGGCACGATGGGCAGGATGGGGCCGAAGATCTCCTCGCGCATCAGCGCCATCTCGGCGCTCACGCCGGTGACGATGTGCAGGGGCTGCTGGCGGCCCTGGCCATCCAGGGCACCGCAGACATCGATACCGGCGCCCTTGGCGCGGGCATCGTCGAGCAGGCCTTCGATGCGCGCCGCATGGCGCTCGCTGGCGATCGCGGTGTAGTCGCTGCTGCCGGCGGTCTGGCCCTTGTAGAGAGCGGCAAAGCTCTTCTTCAGCTCCAGCACGAAGGCGCCGACCTTGGCGCGCGGCACCAGGGCGTAATCGGGCGCCACGCAGACCTGGCCGCAGTTGACGCCCTTGCCATGCGCGATGCGGTAGGCGGCGTCGGCGATCGAGTAATCGTTCATCACCACCGCCGGCGACTTGCCGCCCAGCTCCAGCGTCACCGGGGTCAGGTTTTGCGCCGCCTGCGCCATCACCAGCTTGCCCACCGCGGGCGAGCCGGTGAAGACGATGTGGTTGAAGGGCAGTGAGCTGAAGGCATTCGGGTCGGCCAGCTCGGCGCCGATCAGGGCCACATGGTCCTCGTCAAACACCTCGGCCAGCATGGCCTTGAGCGTGGCATTGGTGGCCGGCGTGGTCTCGGGCATCTTGATCATGACGCGGTTGCCGGCCGCCAGCGCCGTCACCAGCGGGCCCAGCGAGAGGTAGACCGGGAAGTTCCAGGTCGCGATCACGCCCACCACGCCCTTGGGCTGGTATTCCACCTTGAGGCTGTTGCTGGCGAACAGCAGCTCGGGCCAGCGCTTGCTGGCCCTCATCCAGCGGCCCAGATGGGTGATGGCGTGGTTGGCCTCCAGCGTGGTGGTCAGCAGGTCCAGCATCTTGGTCTCGGCCGGCGCGCGCTGGCCGAAGTCCTGCGCGATCGCCTCGCAGAGCAGGTCCTGGTAGCGGCTCAGCTGGCGCTTGAGCGCCTTCAGATGCTCGCGGCGCTGCGCCGCGCTGGGCTTCGTGTGCTTCAGAAAAGCCTGCTGCTGGCGGGCGAACAGGTCGGCCACCTGCAGGGCCGCGATGTCGTGTCTGTCGTTCATGCGCGTCTCCGGGATCAATGTTTCTTGGCCAGCTTGTGCGCCTTGGCCCAGACGATGGCCCAGGTGATGACGAACGAGACCAGCATGGCGGTGAGGCTCAGCTGGCTGGCTTCGCCCGCGATGTCCCAGCCCATCAGCCAGGTGTAGATGGGCGTGGGCATGCGGTGCTCGTCGTAGGCCGGGGCGATGCCCAAAGCGGCGATGCCGCAGGCCAGCGCGAAGCGCGGCCCGTCCTTGAACCAGAGCGCGCCGAAGTGGTGGAACAGCTTGCCCAGCAGGATGAAGGGCAGGCCCAGCACCAGCAGCAGCGGGTTCATCAGCAGCGTGATGACGAGGTAGACGAGGAATTCTTGGAAGTCCATGAGAAGCTCCTGCTTAGTTGCCGGCGTCCGGATAGAGGCAGATGAAGGAGGCGCGGCCGCCCTCGATGCCATAGGCCGGCAGGTTCGACGAGGACGAGCAGATGCCGCCGTCCTTGGCGAACACCAGATCGCGCAGCCAGGTCACCCGCGTCGGCATCGGGTAGCTGGCGAACTGCTTGGCCTTGGGGTCGAAGCGGAAGATGCGGTCCGACATGTTCGAGGTGATCCAGACCTCCTGGGTCTTGGGATGCACGGCCAGCGCATAGGGCACCTCGTACTCGTTGTGCGCCAGCAGCGGCAGCTTGAAGGTCTCGAAGGTCTTGCTGCGGGTGTCGAACTTCATCACGCCCGACTCGTCGAAGGCCGGGATCCAGAGGTTGCCGCTGGCATCGAAGCGCAGCCGGCGCGGGCCCTTCAGCGGCGTGTCGAACTCCTGCACCTGCAGGGTCTTGGGGTCGATGCGGCCGATCTTGTGGGCATAGAGCTTGGCGTACCAGATCGAGCCGTCGACCGGGTTGACGTCGATGCCATAGGGGAAGGCAAAGGCCTCGCGGCCCTGGTTGGCCCAGCGATGGTGCGACACGCCCATCTGCAGGTTCTTCTCGGGGAACCAGGCGGCGATCTTCAACACATAGGGGAAGAAGATGTCCGACACGCCGCGCCAGAAGCCGTTGTGCGGCAACGAGAGGATGGTGAACTTCTCGGTCTTGGGGTCGAAGCGGCCCACCTCGTTGGAGGCCACGATGGTGAACCAGACGATGCCCTCCTTGTCGATGCGCACGGTGTGGGGATAGAGGTGGGTGCGCCCCATCTCGTAGAGCTTGATGGCCTTGGTGACCGGATCGAAGGAACCCAGGCTGGACGAGAGCGCGTTGGTGAACCAGAAGCGCCCGTCCTTGGCCTGGGCCATCGAATGCGGCCCATGCTTGCCGGTGAACACGCCGATCGGCAGTTGCACGCCGGCGAACACGCCGCCCTTGGGCAGGTCGGTCTCGGGCAGCTTGTGCTCGCTGACCTTGCCGCTGGCGCGGTCCAACTCCCAGATCACGTCGTGGCCCTCGTCGACGCCGTAGAGCCGCTCGTCCTCGCCGACATCGGCGTCGTGGATGAAGCTCATGCCATCGCCCACCACCCATTCCTTCACCTTGGCCTTGGCCAGGCCGGCGTGGAACAGATGGGTCTGCACGGCGGCCACCGGCTTGCCGTCGAAGCCCTGGGCCAGCACCTTGGTGATGTCCTTGGCCTCCCTGGGCGTGAGCATGCCGAAGTAGCCCTCCATGCGCTTGACGGTCTCGGCCCAGGCCTTCGGGTCCTTGGGTGCGCGCGTCAGCTCATTGCCCATCTGATGGCAGTAATTGCACTGGCTGATGAAGGCCGAGCGGCTGTCCACGCTCTGCCAGGGCAGCTTGGTGAGCTGGGCCGAGGCGCTCAGGCTGGCCGAGAGTTCGGCGGCGACGCCATGGCGCGCCAGCGTGAACACCTGCTTGAGTTCGGCCGGGCCGGCCGGCAGGTCCAGCGCCAGGCTCTCGTCCTTGTAATAGGGCGCACGCGCGCGCAGATTGACCTTGCCGCTGAAGTCCACCGTCAGCGCGTAGCGGCCCTGCTCGTCGGTGTAAACGGTGTCGCGGCGCTCCTGCTTGGCGTCGATGGCGGTGACCATGACGCCCGCCAGGGGCTTGCCCTCGCTCGTCACCGTGCCGCTGAGGGTGGCCGCCTGCGCTTGCGCCAGCAGCAGCGCGCTCAGGCTCAGTTTCAGGCTCAGGCCCATGCTTGTCTTCATACCGTTGCTCCTTGCAGCAGGTGATCCTGGAACTGCTCGCGCAGCTTGTTCTTCTGCATCTTGCCGGTGGCACCGAGCGGAATCGCGTCGACGAAAAGCACGTCGTCGGGGGTCCACCATTTGGCGATGCGGCCCTCGTAGTGCCGCAGCAGCTCCTGCTTGCTGAGCGCGGCGCCGGGCTTCTTCACCACCACCAGCAGTGGGCGCTCGTCCCACTTGGCATGCCTGGCGGCGATGCAGGCGGCCATCGCCACGGCCGGATGCGACATGGCGATGTTCTCCAGATCGATCGAACCGATCCATTCGCCGCCGCTCTTGATCACGTCCTTGGCGCGGTCGGTGATCTGCATGAAACCCTGGGCGTCGATATGGGCCACATCGCCGGTGGGGAACCAGCCGTCCAGCAGCGCATCGCCACCCTCGCCCTTCAGGTACTGGCTCAGCACCCAGGGGCCGCGCACCAGCAGCTCGCCGCTGCTCTTGCCGTCCCAGGGCAGCTCGGCACCGTCCTCGCCCACCACCTTCATGTCGACGCCGAAGATGGCGCGGCCCTGCTTGGCCTGCACCGCATAGCGCTGCTCGGCATCCAGCTGCTGCTGCGCGGGCTTGAGGGTGCAGACCGTGCCCAGCGGGCTCAGCTCGGTCATGCCCCAGGCATGCAGCACCTCGACGCCGTACTTTTCCTGGAAGCTGCGCAGCATCGCCGGCGGGCAGGAGGAGCCGCCGATGACGGTGCGGCGCATCGTGCTGAACTGCAGCTGCTGCGCCTCAACATAGGCCAGCAGGCCCTGCCAGACCGTGGGCACGCCGGCCGAGACGGTGACGCGCTCGGCCTCGAACAGCTCGTGCAGGCTCTTGCCGTCCAGGCCCGGGCCGGGGAACACCAGCTTGGCGCCCACCATGCAGGCCACATAGGGCAGGCCCCAGGCGTTGACGTGGAACATCGGCACCACCGGCAGGATGACGTCGCGCGCCGAGCAGTTCAGCGCATCGGGCAGGGCCGCGGCATAGCTGTGCAGCACGGTAGAGCGGTGGCTGTAGAGCACGCCCTTGGGGTTGCCCGTGGTGCCGCTGGTGTAGCAGAGGCCGGAGGCGCGGTTCTCGTCGAACACCGGCCAGGCGTAATCATCGTCCTGCGCCTCGACCAGTTCCTCGTAGCAAAGCAGGTTCGCCACCTTGCTGTCCGCCGGCATATGGGCCCGATCGCTCATCAGCACGAAATGTTTGACGCCCGGCAACTGGGCGGCCACCGCCTCCACCAGCGGCAGAAAGCTCAGGTCGAAGCACAGCACCTGGTCCTCCGCATGGGCGGCGATCCAGGCCAGTTGCTCGGGATGCAGGCGCGGGTTCAGGGTATGCAGCACCGCGCCGCTGCCCGAGACCGCGTAGTACAGCTCCATATGGCGGTAGGTATTCCAGGCCAGCGTGCCGACGCGTGCGCCCTCCCCCACGCCCAGCGCCAGCAGGGCCTTGGCGAGGCGGCGCGCGCGCGCGGCCAGGTCCTTGAAGCGGTAGCGGTGGATGTCACCCTCGCAGCGGCGGCTGACGACTTCCTGCTCGGCGTGATGCCGCTCGGCATGGCGCAGCAGGGATGAGATCAGCAGCGGCTGCTGCATCATGAGTCCGTTCATATCAAGCGGCTTTCTTGCGGATGTGTTGATCGTTCAGAAGGAAATGCGAGAGCGCCGGGATCAGCACCAGGGCGCCGACCATGTTCCAGACGAACATAAAGGTCAGCAGCACGCCCATATCAGCCTGGAACTTGATCGGCGAGAAGGCCCAGGTGATGACGCCGGCGGCCAGCGTCACCCCCACCAGCGCGACCACGCGGCCGGTGAACAGCACGGCATCGCCATAGGCCTCGGCCAGCGTGAGCCCGCGGCGCTGGCCGGCCAGCT
>Ga0208519_100083_pt1 | contig 94888 bp, 87 predicted proteins | sample LakWasM130_HOW14_2_FD_183940 | JGI IMG/M metagenome (GOLD analysis project Ga0208519, IMG submission 183940) | Freshwater sediment methanotrophic microbial communities from Lake Washington under simulated oxygen tension - Sediment Metagenome... | ecosystem: Environmental > Aquatic > Freshwater >... | reverse complement strand
CTCTACCCGGGCCCAGAATTCATCCGTCACCTCCCACGAATGGGCATGGGCCTTGGCCATCTGTCTTTCCTGTACCGAGTGAAGGTCGTCTCAGGTCTGGAGTTTACTTAATTTACGGATAAATCCTTAGCCGCACGCCGCCTGCAGCACGGCGCGGGTGCGCAGCGCTTCGTGGCGCGCGGCGGCGGCGAAATCGTCGCCGCCCGAGGCATACAGAATGGCCCGTGACGAGTTCACGATGATGGGGCCGTTGGTGCGTCGGCCGGCGCGCACCGTGGCCACGGCATCGCCGCCCTGGGCCCCCACGCCGGGGATCAGCAGGGGCAGCGTGGGCGCAATGCTGCGCACGCGTTCGATTTCCTGGGGGTAGGTGGCGCCCACCACCAGGCCGAGCTGGCCATTGCGGTTCCAGGGGCCTTGGGCGAGGCGGGCCACATGTTCGTACAGCAGGGGCTGGCCCTCGATGCTGGCCAGGCGCTGGTTTTGCAGGTCGTCACCGCCGGGGTTGGAGGTGCGGCACAGCAGGAACGCGCCCTTGCCGTGGTAGGCCAGGTAGGGCTCGATGGAGTCGAATCCCATGAAGGGCGAGAGCGTGACGGCGTCGGCGCCATAGCGCTCGAACGCCTCCTTGGCGTATTGCTCGGCAGTCGAGCCGATGTCGCCCCGCTTGGCATCCAGGATCACCGGCACCTGGGGCGCGTTGCAGCGCATGTGCTGCATGAGGCGCTCGAGCTGGTCTTCGGCGCCGTGGGCCGCAAAGTAGGCAATCTGGGGCTTGAAGGCGCAGGCCACCTCCGCCGTGCTGTCCACAATCGCGGCACAAAAATCGTAGATCTTGTGCGGGTCGCCGCGCATGCCGGCTGGAAACCGGGTGGGTTCAGGGTCCAGTCCCACGCAGAGCATCGAGTTGTTCTGGGTGGCGGCATTGCGCAGCATGTCGAGAAAGGTCATGGGCGCAATTTTAGGCGGGCCAGGCAAGGTGTAAGCGCGCAGAAAAAAGGCCGTCGCAACGGCCCTTCTTCAGTGCGCCCCTCAGGACTGTGCAGCAGCCCGTTTTTCCAGGATCTCGAACGCCGGCAAGGTCTTGCCTTCGAGCACCTCCAGGAAGGCGCCACCACCGGTGGAGATGTAGCCCACCTGCTGCTCGATGCCGTATTTGGCGATGGCCGCCAGGGTGTCGCCACCGCCTGCAATGCTGAACGCGGGCGATTGCGCAATGGCCTGGGCGATCTCGCGCGTGCCGTTTTCAAAGGCCGCGAACTCGAACACGCCCACGGGGCCGTTCCAGACGATGGTGCCGGCCGATTTGAGCTGGGCGGCCAGCCGCGCGGCGGTCTGGGGGCCGATGTCCAGGATCAGGTCGTCGTCGGCCACCTCGGTGGCGGCCTTGATGGTGGCGGGGGCGTCGGCGGCGAAGGTCTTGGCGGTGACCACATCGGTAGGAATCGGCACCTCGGCGCCGCGGGCCTTCATGGCGGCCATCACCGACCGGGCGGCGTCCAGCAGGTCGGGCTCGGCCAGGCTCTTGCCGATGGGCAGGCCGGCGGCCAGCATGAAGGTGTTGGCAATGCCGCCGCCCACGATCAGCTGGTCCACCTTGTCGGCCAGGCTTTGCAGGATGGTGAGCTTGGTGGACACCTTGGAGCCGGCCACGATGGCCGCCAGGGGGCGCTGGGGCTGGGCCAGGGCCTTGGTCAGGGCGTCGATTTCGGCCGACAGCAGCGGGCCGGCGCACGCCACCGGGGCGTACTGGGCGATGCCGTAGGTGGTGCCCTCGGCGCGGTGGGCCGTGCCAAAGGCGTCGTTCACGAAGATGTCGCACAGGGCGGCCAGCTTGCGGGCCAGCTCTTCCTTGTTCTTTTTCTCGCCGACATTGACGCGGCAGTTTTCCAGCAGCACCACCTGCCCCGGGGCCACGGTGACGCCGTCCACCCAGTGGGCGAGCAGCGGCACGTCGCGGCCCAGCAGCTCGGACAGGCGCCGGGCCACGGGCGCAAGCGAGTCTTCGGGTTGGAACGCGCCTTCGGTGGGGCGGCCCAGGTGGCTGGTCACCATCACGGCGGCACCTGCGTCCAGCGCCATGCGGATGCACGGGATCGAGGCGCGGATGCGGGTGTCTTCGGTGATGTGGCCGGCGGCGTCCAGCGGCACGTTCAGGTCCGCACGGATGAAGACGCGCTGACCACGGACTCGGTTCTGGGCGCACAGGTCGGAAAAACGCAGGATGTTCATGGGCAAGTAGCTCGCGAAGGGGGCACGTGTAACGGGGCTGTCATTTTAGGCGCCCCGCCCCGCCCCGCCCCGTCCTGCCCTGCCCTGCTGCGGGGGCCTGCCGGCCTACCAGCCCCAGCCGATGTGCAGTGGCAGGTACACCAGCATCCCCACCACGATGGTGCCCAGGATGCCGCGGCGCCAGAAATAGTAGGCCACGGCGCACAGCACGGCGGGCAGGCGCGCGTCTTTCAGTGTGGCGATGAGCGCGCCGTGCGACATGAGTATTTCGGGCGCAATGACGGCCGTGAGCGCCGCCAGCGGCGCATATTTGAGTCCGCGCTTGAGCCAGTCGGGCAGGGGCAGCTCGCGCTCGGGGATCATGAAGAACGAGCGCGTCAGCACCGTGAGCAAGGCCAGGCCGATCACCGCGACAAAGGCTTCCAGTCCATCCCAGTTCATGGATGCTGCTCCTCGCGCAATGCCACGGCGTCGCCCGCTTCGACTTGTTCGAGCCCATCGGCGGTGATCCGGCTGTTGGCCGGCACCAGCAGCACCTCGGGTTTGTGGCGGCGCCGGTCCACGGCCTCGATCAGCAGCCCCACGGTGACTGCTGCGGCAATGGCCACCAGGATGTTGAGCTTGAGCGGCAGCGCAAACGCGGCAATGGCGGCGGTGGCGGCCACCCCCGTGGCCAGCCAGGTGGCGCGGTCGAACAGCAGCGACAGCAGCACGCCCAGCAGCGCCAGCACACCGGCAAATCCGAGGCCCCAGGACAGCGGCACGGCGTTGGCCAGCAGGATGCCGGCAATCGACGGCACCTGCCAGGCCAGCCAGTTGGTGGCGGCGGCGCCCCAGAAATAGGGCAGCTGGTCGGGCGCAGGCTGCGGTGCCGGAAAGCGCTTCATGAAGGCCACGAAGATCACGTCGCCGCTGAAGTAGCCAATGGTCACGCGCCAGCGCCGCGGCAGGTGCGCAAAGTAGCTGCGCCACAGGCTGCTGAAGATCACGAAGCGCAGGTTCACGCACGACGCCGTGAGCCAGACCACCCACAGCGGCGCCCCGGTGGCCAGCAGCGGAATCACGGCCAGCTGGGCGCTGCCGGCATAGACCACCAGTGACATGAAAATCGCCATGGACACCGACATGCCGCTTTTGACCATGGCCACGCCCGTCACCATGGCCCAGGCGGCCAGGCCCAGCGAGGTGCCGGCCATGTCGGTGATGGCCAGGCGAAACGCCGGGTGGCGCAGGGTCTGGCGGACCGACGCGATGCTCATGGGCCCGTGGACGCGATCGCTGGCGCGGGAGGCTCGGCCCCCAGCACCATGCCGGGTTGCAGCGGGAAGCCGCGCAGGAACTCGGAGGCGGGCAAGCGCTTGCCGCCGGACCGCTGCAGGCTGGTCAGGCGCAGGGCGCCTTCGCCGCAGGCCACCAGCACGCCGGTGTTGTCTACGGACAAGATCTGGCCGTAGCGCTTGTCCGGTGTGCTCTGATGGCTATGGAGTTCATAGTCCCAGAGTTTGATGGTCTCGGTGCCCAGTGTGGTGCTTGCCCCGGGAAAAGGGTTGAAGGCCCGGATCTGCCGGCCGATCACCTCGGCCGGCAGCGACCAGTCCACCGTGCTTTCGGATTTTTCGATCTTGTGGGCATAGGTCACGCCCTGCGCCGGCTGCGCCACCGGCTGCAGGCCGCCGCAGGCCGCCAGCTCCAGGGCCTCCACGATCAGCCGGCCGCCCATGTGGGCCAGCCGGTCGTGCAGCGAGGCCGTGGTGTCGCGGGGGGTGATGGCCAGCTTTTCGGTCAGCAGCATGGCGCCCGTGTCCAGGCCCGCATCCATCTGCATGATGGTGACGCCCGTCTCGGCATCGCCCGCTTGAATGGCGCGGTGGATGGGGGCGGCGCCGCGCCAGCGTGGCAGCAGGCTGGCGTGGATGTTCAGGCAACCCAGGCCCCTGGCCCCCACGCTCCCCGAGGGGGCCTTCGCGCCTTCGGGCGGCCAGGCGGCGCTCATGGCATCCAGCACCCACTGCGGCAGGATCAGGCCGTAGGCGGCCACCACCATTACATCGGCCTGGGCGGCCTGCAAGGCGTCGCGTGCAGCAGCGGCGTCTTCTGGAAATTTGCCATCCAGGCGCAGGCTGCGGGGCTGGGCCACCGCAATGCCATGCTCCAGTGCGCATTGCTTGACGGGCGAGGCCTGCAGTTTCATGCCCCGGCCCGCGGGACGGTCGGGCTGGGTGAGGACAAGGGGGACGGTGAATCCGGCGTCCAGCAGGCGTTGCAAGGCAATGCGGGCGAATTCGGGGGTTCCGGCAAAGATGATGTTCATGAAGGAATGTCGGGCGATCGCTCTCAGGGGTTCCGGTCATCGCCCACGGGCTGGTCGTCGGTGAAGAGCAGCTGGCGTACCGTGCCCGCGTGGTCGATGTGGATGTGCGCCATGCGCGGTTCGTAGTCGTCCATGAACCGGTAGGTCCAGACATCGCCATCAAAGCGGGCCACCCGCTCGATCAGCATCGGCGGGCCGAAGCTGCGCTCGACGTCGGCCGCGGTCCATGCGTTGAGTGCAATGCCCGAGAAGCGGGCGAAGGTGAGGGTCTGCTCGACGCGCTGAAGGCGTCCGGCGGCATCGAAGTCCAGGTGGAACACCTGGCGGCCCGCTGGCAGAGTGGAGTAAAGCAGGCGTTCTGCCCCGCCTTCCAGGGCGGTCGCACTGGAGGGCGGACCCAGCCGCGACAGCACTTCGGCGCGGGTGGCCCCGGGTTTTTCCCGGTCCGGCGAGGCACAGGCCGACAGCAGTCCCACCAGAACCAGCGCACCGGCGCCGATGCCAAGGCGGCGCAGTGCGTTGGTACTCACTCGCGTGCTTCTCTTTGCTGTTTGAGCATCTTCGTCTTGATGCGGTTGCGCTTGAGCGGCGAGAGGTATTCCACGAACACCTTGCCCATGAGGTGGTCCATCTCATGCTGCATGCAGACGGCCAGCAGGCCTTCGGCTTCGAGGGTGCGCGACTGCCCCTGCGCATCCAGCGCCCGCACATGCACGGCCGCCGCGCGTTCCACGCCGTCGTAGATGCCAGGCACCGAAAGGCAGCCCTCGTCGCCCACATGCTTTTCCGGGCTGGCCCAGACGATCTCCGGATTGATCAGCACCAGCGGCTCGTTGCGCTCCTCGGAGACATCGATGACCACGATGCGCTCGTGCACGTCGATCTGCGTGGCTGCCAGGCCGATGCCGTGGGCGTCGTACATGGTGGCGAGCATGTCCGCAACCAGCGCCTGGACACGGGCGTCCACTGCCTGGACCGGCTGAGCGACCTTGTGAAGACGGGGGTCCGGATAACAGAGAATGGGAAGAATTGCCATGAATGAAGGTGAAAGCTGTCGCTATTTTCGCCACTTTTGCCCCGCGCTGCAGCCGCCTGGTGCATTATTCGTTGCCCAATCAAGGGCTTGAGCAGAAAATCTCAGACGGTTTGTAACGTATCTGCCCGGCGGCTTGCATTGGGCAATCGATCGCGGCGCCAGTGAGGGGGCGTTTCACAATGCATCAAAAAAGGAACAACATGACGGCATTCACCAGCGTGCGGCGAACCGCCCTGGGTGCGTTGACAGTAATTGCCGGCGCTTTGCTTGCCGTGCCGGTTCACGCGCAGAACTATCCTGTTTCGAGCGGCCAGCGTGCCACGGCGCAACAGGTGGCCGAACGTGGCGTTCCTCTTTCCGAGCTGGCACCCGGGGCTCCTGACACCTATGTGGTGAAACGCGGAGACACGCTCTGGGGTATTTCGGGGATGTACCTCCAGCGCCCATGGCGCTGGCCCGAGCTGTGGGGCATGAACCTCCAGGCCCTGCCCAATCCCCATCTGATCTTTCCGGGCCAGACGCTCCATCTTGAAAAGAACGGCGGCTATGCGCGCCTGCGCACCAGCGCCCGCGGCGCGCCTGACACGGTGCGGGTGTCACCCCGCACGCGCAGCGACAGCCTGGCCGATACCGCCCTGCCCACACTCAAGCCGCACCTCATCGAGCCTTTCCTGGTGGAGCCGCTGGTGGTGGACGCCGAGGTGCTCCAGCGTGCGCCGCGCATCGTGGCCACCGTGGACGAGCGCGTGCTGATGGCCGACGGCGACCGTGCCTATGCCCGGGGCGATGAATCCAGCCCGCTGCGGATGGAGGCCGGTGCATCCCGCCACTACCGGGTGTTCCGGGATGCCATTGCCCTCAAGGACCCCTTGACGGGTGAAATCCTGGGTTACGAAGCGCAATATGTCGGCAAGGCAGAGCTGGTGCGTGGCGAGTCGGTGGAAGAATCGGCCAATGGCAAGGGCGGCATTGCGTATGACTACGTGCCCGCCACCGTGGCGCTGTCTGCGACCAAGGAAGAGGTTCGTGCGGGAGACCGGCTGCTGCCAGCGCCTGCGCGCGCTTTCGTCAGCTATACGCCACGCGCACCCCAGGTGGAGGTCGATGCGCGGGTGGTCTCGATTTATGGCGGCAACTCGGTGACCTACGCCGCACAGAACCAGGTCATTGCCATCAACCGGGGCACGAAGGACGGCATGGAAGCCGGCCAGGTGCTTCACATCATGACCAAGGGTGATCGCCTCAAGGACAGCACCGATGCCGCGAAGACGGTGATCAAGCTGCCCAGCGAGCGCAATGGCCATGTGATGGTGTTCCGCACCTTTGACCGGGTTTCCTATGCGTTGATTCTGGAAATCCGCACCGGCGTGCGGGTGGGTGACCGTCTGGTCAATCCCGAATAAGGAGGGCGCCGGTGGCCATGCTGCGGCCTCGGTGTCCCGTGTGTTTCCTCTGTCCTGACCATGGACATCGATGAACTCTCCGGCTGGCTGCGCCTGACGCTGACACCGGGCGTCGGCAACAGCACGGCCCGCCGCCTCCTGGCGGCTTTTGGTCTTCCTGCCGCCATTTTTCAGCAATCCGAGGGGGCGCTGGGGCAGTGCGTCACGCCCGTGCAGGCCCGGGCCCTGAGCCAGGTTCCCGAGGGCCTGGCGCCGCAACTGGAGACCACCTGGGCCTGGCTTCAGGGGCCGGCGCCAGACGGGACTGAGCGGGTGTTCCTGACCCTGGGCGATGCGCGTTACCCAGAGGCCCTGCTCGACACAGAAGACCCTCCGCTGGTGCTGTATGGCATCGGACCTGCGGCGTTGTGGGCCGCCCGGCCTTTTTCCACCGGGCATTGTCTGGCCATCGTGGGCAGCCGCAATCCCACGGCCCAGGGGGCGGACAACGCACGGCAGTTTGCGCGTGCGCTGCATGCGGCGGGGCTGACCATCGTGTCTGGGCTGGCGCTGGGGGTGGATGCTGCGGCCCATGAGGGGGCGCTGGACAGCGCAATGGCAGATGCCACATTCCCCGCCACGATTGCGGTGGTCGGCACCGGGCTTGACAGGGTGTACCCCCGCCAGAATCTGGGGCTGGCACGGCGCATCGCCGCACACGGCCTGCTGATCAGCGAATACCCCCTGGGCACACCGCCGCTGGCGCCCAATTTTCCCAAGCGCAACCGCATCATTGCAGGGCTTTCGCAGGGAACGCTGGTCGTGGAAGCGGCACTGGCATCGGGTTCGCTGATCACGGCCCGGCTGGCGGTGGAGCAGGGCCGTGAAGTGTTCGCCATTCCGGGCTCCATCCATGCACCCCAGTCGCGCGGATGCCATTCCCTGATTCGGCAGGGCGCCAAGTTGGTGGAGTCGGTGCAGGATGTGCTGGAAGAACTCCACTTTCCCGCTGCATCGGCGCCACCACTGCCGGCTTCTCCTGGGACGGCGCCCGCCCATCCGCCCGAAAGCGCATTGCTGCAGGCGATGGGGTTCGATCCGGTGGGGCTCGATGCACTGATGGCGCGCACGGGCATGGACACCGCCGCCATGCAGGTCGAGCTGCTGGAGCTGGAGCTGGCCGGTGCCGTGGCCCGGCTGCCGGGCGGTTTGTTTCAGCGCATGGGCAGCGCCTGAGCGGCCCTGCGCTGCCGGCCGGGGTGCCTCAGCCCAGCAGCCGCTCCGGATTGGCGTCCAGCTTGGCCAGCGCGTCGCGCGTGGCGCGCAAGGTCAGGCCTTCCTCGTCCTGCGCCACCAGCAGCCCGGACTGCAGGTAGGCCGCCAGCCGGCGCAGCTGGATGAGGTAGCTGCTGCCGTCCGTGGCAGCGAAGAGGTGCAATTGCTTGCGCTGGCTCTGCCAGGCGTACTGCACCTGGGCCGAAGCCCCGTTGTGGTCCAGTGTGAACCACGCACCGCGCTGCAGTTCCTGGGCCCACGCCACCATGGCATCGTCCACCGGGGCGCCGTTGTCGGCAATCACGTGGATGGAGGAGGCGTCGATGCCGAGCATCATTTCGATGCTGTCGGCATTGAACGGCATGTCTCCCAGCGTGGCATCCCCGATGAAGTCTTCCAGGTTGGCCAGACGCTTGGCCATGGCGTCGATGTGGGCCTGCGGAATGGACGCGGTCTTGGACAGGAAGGCATCGGCCAGGGTATCGGTCAGCACCTTGATCTGGGCATCCTGGGCGGCTCCCTGGACCCCCATCAATACCAGGCCCTGGCGCAGGCGCTGCAGCAGGCCCGGAAGGCTCTGGATGACCTGTGCCCGTTCGCTGCGATGGGGTTTGGCACTGGCAGCCCACACCAGATCGGCGGCCGTGCGCTTGAATGTGATGGTGTCGGCGTGCTGTGGGCCCTCGCGCACTGCCGAGAGGGCCAGCACCTCGGCCCAGGTCTTGAAGAGGAATTCCCGAATCTCGTCGCGCACCGGCATGTCGCGCAGCATGGTGCGCAGCTCGATCGTGTACTGGATGGCCAGCGTTTCCTTCTGTTCCACCTGCTGGGCCACGCTGACAAGGTGCGAGGTGGCCTGCTTTTCGGTCAGGAACTTCGACAGGAAGTTCTCGAATTCGTCGTACACCAGCTGAAAGACCCGGCGCCCGGTCTCGGGATACTGTTCGATCACCTGCACCACGCGGCGAATTTCGGCTTCCAGTGCGCTGCCATTGATGGTGGTGGCATCAAATCCCATGACGCACGCGCCCATGCGGTCGATGAGCTGGCGTGCAGGATGAGCGCTGTTGCTGAAGAATTCCGGTTCGGCCAGCGCCACGCGCAGCACCGGAACCTGCAGGCGCGCGAACCACACGCGCACGGCGGGGGGAATGCGGTCCTCGGCCAGAATGCTCTGGAACATCAGCGCCACCACCTCGATGATGGCCTTCTCTCCTGCCGTCGAGGCTTTTTTCTTCAACTCGGTGGATCGCTCCCGGACTGCGCCCGCCAGCTGGACCACCGCGGCGGGGCTGTAGTCTTCGATGCGCGTGGCGACACCGTTGTAATAGGTGTCCGCCTGGACGCGGTGGGCCGTGAGGGCATGCGCCAGCGCCGCCGATGCGGGCGGCGCATGGACCAGGTCAATGCCGGTGGCGGGCTGCGTGAGCAGCCGCCGCAGCTGGCCCATGATGCCCTGTGCCCGCAGGCGTGCACGCGACAGTGGCGTCATGCCCGTGGCGAAGGCCGTTCCCATGCCCTGGGGCTGGGACTGCCTCGGTGGCGCTGCGTGCGCTGCGGCCATGGCCCCCCGCGTTTGCGCCAGTGCCTGCGATGCCAGTCCACCCGCTCCGCCATCGCTGCCGGCCATTGCACCGCCGTCGGTCCGACGCACGCGCGCCCGCAGGTTGTTTTGCGGGGTGATGCCCTGCTCCACATAGAACACGTTCACAGCCTGGTACTGCTTTTGCAGCAGGTTGGCCAGGTCGCGCTGCAGAGGGTCCACCACGGTCAGCAGATCCGTGCGCTGCAGGCCCGCATCGCACCATTGCTCGACGACGATCAGGCATACGGCCTCGGGGCGCAGGATGTCATTGCTGTCGAGGTCCTGGCCTTCCAGCGACTGGGTTCGCTGGCGTACCGTGTCGAACTGCTGGCTGACCTGTTCGGTGATCGTGAGCGCCATGCGCGAGGCAGCGATCTTGTTCTCCACCACATCGTCGCTGAGCAACTCGAACTGCGCGCCAGTGGTCCGGCTGTCGCGCGTCGCGCTGACAGGGGGAACCAGTGCATCGCGCAGGGCCTTGACCATGCGCGCCAGCCAGTCGCCGTGGTGCTGCTGGTACAGCAGCCAGGCATCGCGCCGCGACTGCATCTCGCGCTGCGTGCCGGTCTGGGACATCAGCTGGGTCAGGAAATCCAGAACCGCCTGGTCCACATCAGGCAACCCGGCGCAGACTCCTTCCACAAACTTCTGGCGCGCCTGGCGGGCCAGTCGACGCTGCGGAGGAGAAGGGGGGGGGGCAGCCATGCGTCAATGCTAGCGTGTCAGACCGTGGCCCCGGCGTTGGGATCGTTCGGATCCTCGTTCTCTTTCCTGGCTGTCTTGACCAGGTCTTCCCGCTTCACGCCCAGCCACATGGCAATGGCGGCGGCCACGAACACCGACGAGTAAATGCCGAACAGGATGCCGATGGTGAGCGCCAGCGCAAAGTTGTGCAGGCTGGGTCCACCAAAGAAGAACATCGACAGCACCATCGCTTCCGTCGATGCGTGGGTGATGATGGTGCGGCTCATGGTGCTGGTGATCGCGTGGTCGATCACCTCGTGCGTGTTCATCTTGCGGTATTTGCGGAAGGCCTCGCGGATCCGGTCGAAGATCACCACCGACTCGTTGACCGAGTAGCCCAGCACCGCCAGCACGGCCGCCAGCACCGATAGCGAAAACTCCCATTGGAAGAATGCGAAGAAACCCAGGATGATCACCACATCGTGCAGGTTGGCAATGATGGCGGCCACGCCGAACTTCCACTCGAAGCGAAAAGCGAGGTAAACCACGATGCCCACCACCACCATGGCCAGCGCCATGAGGCCACCGTGCACCAGCTCTTCGCCCACCTGCGGGCCGACAAACTCGGTGCGCCGCAGCGTGACGGCCGGATCAGCCGTCTTCAGCGCCGCAATGACCTGCTCGCTCTGCTGGGCAGAGGTCACCCCCTTTTGCACGGGCAGGCGGATCATCACGTCGCGCGCGGTGCCGAAGTTCTGCACCTGCACGTCGGGGTAGCCCAGGCCGGAGACCGTCTCGCGCACCTTGGCCAGTTCTGCCGGCTGGCTGTATGCCACCTCCATCACCGTGCCGCCGGTGAACTCCACCGACAGGTGCAGGCCGCGCGTGATCAGGAAGAACACGGCCAGCGCAAAGGTGATGAAGGAGATCGCGTTGAAAACCAACGCGTGCTTCATGAAGGGGATGTCTTTTCTGATGCGGAAAAACTCCATGATTTTTATTCCTTGGTTGGAGTTTTCAGAGGAAGCTCATAGGCGCGCAGCGCATGTGATGCTGGAACGAAGAATTCCATGGTCTTCCTCCTTTAGTTGGTCTTGGCCACGGCGGAGTCGGCGTCTGCTTTCCAGACCTGTCCGATCGACACGCTCTTGAGCTTTTTCTGGCGGCCATACCAGAGGTTCACCACGCCGCGCGAGAAGAAAACGGCCGAGAACATGCTGGTCAGGATGCCGATGGTGTGCACCACGGCAAAACCGCGCACGGGTCCCGAGCCAAACGCCAGCAACGCCAGACCGACGACCAGCGTGGTCACGTTGGAGTCCAGAATGGTCGCCCAGGCGCGTTCGTAACCCGCGTGGATGGCCGCCTGGGGCGACATGCCGTCGCGCAGCTCCTCGCGGATGCGCTCGTTGATCAGTACGTTCGAGTCGATCGCCACACCCAGCGCCAGCGCCATGGCGGCAATGCCGGGCAGCGTCAGCGTGGCTTGCAGCATCGACAGGATGGCCAGCAGCAGCAGCACGTTCACCGAGAGCGCCAGCGTGGAAAACACGCCAAACAACCGGTAATACACGCACATGAAGGCGGCCACGGCCACCATGCCCCAGACCACGCTGTGGATGCCGCGCTCGATGTTGTCGGCGCCCAGGCTCGGGCCGATGGTGAATTCCTCGATGATCTCCATGGGCGCGGCCAGCGAGCCGGCGCGCAGCAGCAGCGCGGTGTCGTTGGCCTCGGCCGTGGTCATGCGGCCGGAGATCTGCACGCGGCCGCCGCCGATTTCGGAGCGGATCACGGGGGCCGTGACCACCTCGCCCTTGCCCTTTTCAAACAGCACGATGGCCATGCGCTTGCCGATGTTTTCGCGCGTGATGTCGCGGAAGATGCGCGAGCCCTTGGCATCGAGCGTGAGGTTCACGGTGGGTTCCTGGGTCTGCCCATCGAAGCCGGGCTGGGCGTCGGTCAGGTTCTCGCCGGTCAGGATGACCTGCTTTTTCACGATGACAGGCTGGCCGTTGCGTTCCAGGTAGCGCTCGGAGCCAAACGGCACCGGGCCCCGGCCGGCTTCTGCAGCGCGCGCTTCGGTGCCTTCGTCCACCAGGCGCACCTCCAGCGTGGCGGTGCGTCCCAGGATGTCCTTGGCCTTGGCCGTGTCCTGCACGCCGGGCAGCTGCACCACGATGCGGTCCAGGCCCTGCTGCTGGATCACGGGTTCGGCCACGCCGAGTTCGTTGATCCGGTTGTGCAGGGTGACGATGTTCTGCTTGAGCGCCTGTTCCTGCACACGGCGCGTGGCCTCGGGCTTGATGGTGGCGCGCAGCCTGAATTCGCTGCCCTCGGGCGTGCTGACGGTCTGCAGGTCGGGGAACTGGTCGGAGATCAGGTTGCGGGTTGCCGTCTGCGTGGCTTCGTCGCGCACCTTGATGTCGATGGTCTGGCTGTCGCGGCTGATGCCGCCGTGGCGGATGTTCTTGTCACGCAGCGCGGTGCGGATGTCGCCCGCATAGGACTCGGCCTTCTTGGTCAGCGCGGCCTGCATGTCCACCTGCAGCATGAAGTGCACGCCACCGCGCAGGTCCAGCCCCAGGTACATGGGGCGCGCATGCAGGGCCGTGAGCCAGGCCGGTGAGCGCGACACCAGGTTCAGCGCCACGATGTACGAGGGATTGGCGGGGTCGGGCACCAGGGCCTTCTGGATCGCGTCCCGGGCCTTGAGCTGGGTGTCGGGGGTGTCCACGCGTGCGCGCACCGAGCCGCCTTCGAGCGTCACGAGGTCGGGGGTGACGCCCGCCTCCTTGAGCACCTCCTCCACGCGCTGCTGCACGGCCGCATCCACCTTGACGGTGGCCTTGGCGGACGAAACCTGCACAGCAGGTGCTTCGCCGAAGAAATTGGGCAGGGTGTACAAGGCACCTACCAGCAGCACGATCACCAGGATCGCGTACTTCCAGACCGGGTAACGGTTCATGATCGCGCTCTACTCAGTTGTCCATGGCGCATGGCGCCAACCCCTGCCAGGGATGCCGTGGGACTGGCTTGGCCAGGCCATCGGCATCGTCCCCCTTCGCGCGCATTGCGCGCGAGAAGGGGGAAGCGGCGCAGCCGCTCAGGGGAATGTGCATCTTTACTTGACCGTGCCCTTGGGCAGCACCTGTGCCACGGCGCTGCGCTGGATCTGCACTTCCACGCCGCTGGCGATCTCGATGTGCAGGAAACCTTCGGACAGGCGCGTGACCTTGCCGATGATGCCGCCGGCCGTGGCCACTTCGTCGCCCTTGGCAATGGCGTCGATCATGGCGCGGTGCTCCTTCTGGCGCTTCATCTGGGGGCGGATCATGACGAAATACAGCACCACGAACATCAGCACCAGGGGCAGCATGCCCGTGAGCGAGGACATGATGTCACCGCCACCCGTGGCGGCAGCAGGAGCGGTCTGGGCAAAAGCAGAAGAAATAAACACGGACAGGACTCCACAATGGATGGTCGAAACACACAGAACCCGCCGCAGACACGCTTGACACGCACCTGCCGGGGCGAAACAGACCATTGTATGCGGCCCCCCGCCCGGCACCCAAGGGCTAAGACCCAAGCCGGTGCCGGGTGTTAGCCGCTCACGGTGGATCTGCCGAGGGAGCGTCGCAATTGCTGAAGAAAAGAGCCTTTGGCGCTGGATGGGCAAGCGCCAAATGCTCTCTTTTTGATAGTTGCAACCCGCGCCGCCCCCGGGCGCCGCGGGCCATGGCGCGGGTTCAGGCCGCCTGGCGCCGGGGCGCGGTCGTCTGGCCGCCGCGCCATTGCGCCATCAGGCCGTCCCATTTCGGGCGTGCCGTCTTCAGGTGGCGCTCCTTCACATGGCCATAGCCGCGGATGCCTTCGGGGATGCTGGCAATCTCCACGGCCAGTGGCAGCTTCTCGGGGGTGAGGCCGGCCAGCAGCTCGTCGATGCAGGCGCGGTATTCCCCGATCAGGGCGCGCTCCATGCGGCGCTCGCCGGTCTTGCCGAAGATGTCCAGGGCGGTGCCGCGCAAGCCTTTCAGCTTGGCCAGCAGGCCAAAGGCGCTGCGCATCCAGGGGCCATAGGGCTGCTTGACCAACTCGCCCTTGTCATTTTTCTTCGCCGCGAGGGGCGGCGCGAGATGGTGCACCAGCTTGTAGTCGCCCTCGAACATGGCGGCGATCTTGTCCGTGAAGGCCTTGTCGGTGTGCAGGCGCGCCACTTCGTATTCATCCTTGTAGGCCATGAGCTTGAAAAGATAGCGGGCCACGGTCTCGGACAGGCGGGTGGTGGTGCCCAGCTTCGCTTCGGCCGTCTTCACTTTGTCGACAAAGGCCTGGTAGTCGGCTGCGTAGGCGGCGTTCTGGTAGCCGGTGAGGAACTCCACCCGCTTGCCCACCATTTCGGCCAGCGATGGCTTCTTGACGAACTGGATCACCTGCGCCGCGGCAAACAGCGCCTGCACCGAGGCCAGGTCATGGGCGCAGCGGCGGCCCCATTCAAACGCTGCCTGGTTGTTCTCCACCTGCACGCCATTGAGTTCCATGGCACGCATCAGCGAGGCCAGGGTCAGGGGCACGCGGCCCTTTTGCCAGGCGTAGCCCAGCATCAGCGGGTTGGTGTAGATGCTGTCACCCAGCAGCTGCGTGGCCACCTGTTCCGCGTCGAAGCTGCCCACGCCGCCTGCGCCCACAGCCGCCGCAATGGCGCTGTCGCAGTTGGCGCCCGGGAACTGCCAGTTCGGGTTGGTCACGAACGCCGCCGTGGGCGTGCCATGCGTGTTGAGGGCCACGAAGGTGCGGCCCGGCTGCATCACGGCCAGCGTGTACTTGTGGGCGGCCACGATGGAATCACAGCCGATCACCAGGTCGGCCTTGGCGGTATCGACCTTGGTGGTGTAGATGGCGTCGGGCCGGTTGGCGATCTGGATGTGGCTCCAGGTGGCACCGCCCTTTTGCGCCAGGCCACCGGCGTCCTGCGTGACCACGCCCTTGCCTTCGAGGTGCGCCGCCATGCCCAGCAGCGAGCCGATGGTGATCACCCCCGTGCCGCCCACGCCGCCCACCACGATGCCCCAGGCGCTTTCGGCCACCGGCAGCACGGGCTCGGGGATGGCGGGCAGCGCCGAGAGGTCGCCCTTCTTCTCCTTCCTGGGCTTCTTGAGCTGGCCGCCTTCCACGGTCACAAAGCTCGGGCAGAAGCCCTTGAGGCAGGAATAGTCCTTGTTGCAGGTGCTCTGGTTGATGCGGCGTTTGCGGCCGAATTCGGTTTCCACGGGCTCGACCGACAGGCAGTTGGACTGCACCGAGCAATCGCCGCAGCCTTCGCAGACCAGTTCGTTGATCACCACGCGCTTGGCCGGGTCGACCAGGGAGCCGCGTTTGCGGCGGCGGCGCTTTTCGGTAGCGCAGGTCTGGTCGTAGATGATCGCCGTGCAGCCTTTGATTTCCCGTAATTCGCGCTGGATGCGGTCGAGCTCGTCGCGGTGAAACACCTCGACGCCGGGCGGCAGGTCGTTGATCAGTTCGGGGTGGCCGGCGCGCACGGCGCTGCTGTCCAGCCGGTGCGTGCGGCCGTGGTATTTCTCGGGCTCGTCGGTGACAACGACCAGTTTCACCACCCCCTCGGCGCGCAGGCTGTGCGCAATCTGCGCCACCGAATGTCCCTCGGGCCGCTCGCCCACCTGCTGGCCGCCGGTCATGGCCACGGCATCGTTGTACAGAACCTTGTAGGTGATGTTCACGCCCGCCGCGATGCTCTGGCGAATCGCCAGCAGGCCGCTGTGAAAGTAGGTGCCGTCGCCCAGGTTGGCAAACACATGCGCGTCCTTGGTGAACGGTGCCTGGCCCACCCAGCTCACGCCCTCGCCGCCCATCTGCGTGAAGGTGGATGTGCTGCGGTCCATCCACACCGTCATGTAGTGGCAGCCGATGCCGGCCACGGCGCGCGAGCCCTCGGGCACGCGGGTGCTGGTGTTGTGCGGGCAGCCGCTGCAGAACCATGGGGCGCGCTCACCCGTGTCCACCTTCAGCGCGGTCATGGCGCGTTCGCTGGCCTCGATGATGGCCAGGCGCGCATCCATGCGGGCGATGGTGTCGCCGGGCACGCCGAGTTTCTTGAGGCGCTTGGCAATGGCCTTGGCGATGATGGCGGGCGTGAGGTCGGCCTTGGCACGCAGCAGCCAGTTCTGGCCGGGATTGGCCATGGACCATTCGCCGCCCGAGTTGTCGCCCTCGACCTCGTCGAACTTGCCCAGCACGTTGGGGCGCACATCGGCGCGCCAGTTGTAGAGCTCTTCCTTGATCTGGTATTCGATGACCTGGCGCTTTTCTTCCACCACCAGGATCTCCTGCAGGCCCTGCGCGAAGTCGCGCGTGATGGTGGCTTCGAGCGGCCACACCACGTTGACCTTGTGCACGCGGATGCCGAGCTGGCGGCAGGTGTCGTCGTCGAGCCCCAGGTCCACCAGGGCCTGGCGGGTGTCGTTGTAGGCCTTGCCGCTGGCGATGATGCCGAAGCGGTCGTTGGGGCCCTGGATCACGTTGTAGTTGAGCTTGTTGGCGCGCACATAGGCCAGGGCCGCATACCACTTGTAGTCCATCAGGCGCGCCTCCTGCTCCAGCGGCGCATCGGGCCAGCGGATGTGCAGGCCGCCCGGTGGCATGGCAAAGTCTTCGGGCAGGATGATCTGCACGCGATCCGGGTCCACGCTGATGCTGCTGGACGACTCCACCACCTCCTGGATCGTCTTCATGCCCGACCACACGCCCGAAAAGCGGCTCATGGCAAACGCGTGCAGGCCCATGTCCAGAATGTCCTGCACGTTGCTCGGGAAGAACACTGGCAGGCCGCAGGCCTTGAAGATGTGGTCGCTCTGGTGCGCGGCCGTGCTGCTCTTGCTGATGTGGTCGTCGCCCGCGATCGCAATCACGCCGCCATGCTGGGCCGTGCCGGCCATGTTGGCGTGCTTGAACACGTCCGAGCAGCGGTCCACGCCTGGTCCTTTGCCGTACCAGATGCCGAAGACGCCGTCGAACTTCTTGCTTTGCGGGTACAGGTCAAGCTGCTGCGTGCCCCACACCGCCGTGGCGGCCAGTTCCTCGTTCACGCCGGGCTGGAAGACGATGTTGTTGGCGGCCAGGTGCTTCTTGGCGGCCCACAGCGACTGGTCATACGTTCCCAGCGGCGAGCCCCGATAGCCGCTGATGAAGCCGGCGGTGTTCAGGCCCGCTGCGGCGTCGCGCTGGCGCTGCAGCATGGGCAGGCGCACCAGGGCCTGCACGCCGCTCATGAAGGCCCGGCCTCCGCCCAGGGTGTATTTGTCGTCGAGCGTGACGGTTTCCAGCGCTTTACGGATGTGCTCGGGCAAGGGGGCGTTCATGGTGGTGCTCCAGAAGGGGGGCGAGCCAAAAAGGCCGCCGGGTGGGCAGCCTTTTGGCGTGGAATGGCTTTGCAGGCAGTTTAGGCACTGTGACGCGCTATGTGCTTGCGTTTTCATGCCACGTTTACCCTTGATTCAGAAAGGATCTTTCTTAGAATCTGAAAATCATGCATAGTTTGGACAAATTCGACCTCGCCATACTGGGCGAACTGCAGGCCAACGCCCGGCTGACCAACGCCGAACTGGCCCAGCGCGTGGGCCTGTCGGCCGCGCCCTGCTGGCGGCGCGTGCGGGCGCTGGAGGAAGAAGGTTTCATCAAGGGCTACCACGCCGAGATCGACCGGCACAAGATCGGCCTGGGGGTGCTGGCCTTCGTGCGGCTGGACGCCGACCGCAGCACGGGCAACCTGACCCGCGCGATGGAAGTGGCCATCCGGCAGATCCCCGAAGTGGTGTCCTGCCACTACATCAGCGGCACCGGCACCTTCGAGCTGCAGGTGGTGGCACGCGACCTGGACAGCTTCTCGCTGTTTGCCCGCGATGTGCTGCTCAATCTGCCCAATGTGAAAGACATGCACACCAGTTTTTCGCTGGGCGAGGTGAAGGACAGCAGCGCCTTGCCGCTCACGCACCTGGCGCGCGGGCGCTCCTGAATGCTATTTATTCGATAGCATAAGGTGCTTTCTGGTAAGGCGCTGTAGGCTGTTTTGCTCCAATTGCAGCGAAAACCAGACCCTGGTCCACTCCGGGTCGCGCAGGCGGGCGCTGCGCTCCGCGCCCTTACGCAGCACAATGGCGGGCCATGCCTCCACAGCCGCCCCACGACAGCGCCCACGGCGTTTTTCCTACCCCATCCCCTGATTCCGCCCCGTCGCCGGCCGATGTGGCGGCGGCCGCCCTGGGTGCCGAAGAGGCCGCCACCGCCAGGCTGGACGAAAGCGCGGCCCAGCGGGCCTCTCTTTCGCCGCTGGCGCCGCTGTCGGTGCCGGTGTTTCGCATGCTCTGGCTCACCTGGGTGGCGGCCAACACCTGCATGTGGATGAACGACGTGGCGGCCGCCTGGCTCATGACCACACTCACCTCGTCGCCCATCCTGGTGGCGCTGGTGCAGTCGGCGTCCACGCTGCCGGTCTTTTTGCTGGGCCTGCCCAGCGGGGCGCTGGCCGATATCCTGGACCGGCGGCGCTACTTCATCGCCACGCAGTTCTGGGTGGCGGTGGTGGCGCTGGTGCTGTGCGTGGCCGTGCTGGCCGGCGGCATGACGGCGCCGCTGCTGCTGGCGCTGACCTTTGCCAACGGCATCGGCCTGGCCATGCGCTGGCCGGTGTTCTCGGCCATCGTGCCCGAGCTGGTCAGCCGTCCGCAGCTGCCCGCGGCGCTGGCCCTCAACGGCGTGGCCATGAACGCCTCGCGCATCATCGGCCCGCTGCTGGCCGGCGCCATCATCGCCAGCGCCGGCAGTGCCTGGGTGTTTGTGCTCAACGCCGTACTCTCGGTGGTGTCGGGCCTGGTGATCATGCGCTGGAAGCGCGCCCATGTGCCCAGCCCGCTGGGCCGCGAAAAGCTGCCCAGTGCCATGCGCGTGGGCCTGCAGTTCGTGCACCAGTCGCCGCGCATGCGGGCCGTGCTATGGCGCATCGCCGTGTTTTTCCTCAACGCCACGGCGCTGATGGCCCTGCTGCCGCTGGTGGCCAAGGGGCTGAATGGCGGTGGCGCGGGAACGTTCACGCTGCTGCTGGCCTCCATGGGGGCGGGCGCCATCGTGGCGGCCATGTTTTTGCCGCGCCTGCGCCAGGCCATGGCGCGCGATGTGCTAGTGCGCCGGGGCACGCTGCTGCAGGCAGCCGCCATGGCGGTGATGGCCATGGCATCCAATGTCTATGTGGCCGTGCCCGCCATGGTGCTGGCGGGCATGGCGTGGATCACCACGGCCAATTCGCTCAGCGTGTCGGCCCAGCTGGCCCTGCCCAACTGGGTGCGCGCGCGCGGCATGTCGATCTTCCAGATGGCCATCATGGGCGCCACCGCGCTGGGCGCCGCCTTGTGGGGGCAGGTGGCCACGGTGGCGTCGGTGCACCTCAGCTTGGCGCTGGCCGCGCTGACGGGCGTGGTCGCCATGGCCCTGGTGCAGCGCCTGGTGACCGACCGCCACATGGAAGAGGACCTGAGTCCTTCGCAGGCCTTCAAGGCGCCCGTGGCGGCCACGCCGCCCGAGGCCGGGCGCGTGGTGGTCACCATCACCTACATCATCGACCCGGCGCGCGCCACGGAATTTCGCACCCTCATGCAGGAAAGCCGCCGCAGCCGCCTGCGCCAGGGGGCGCTGTCGTGCGATTTGCTGCACGACCTGGCCGATCCGGCGCGCTATGTGGAGCAGATCGTGGACGAGTCCTGGACCGAGCACCTGCGCCGCTTTGACCGGGTGACCGCGTCGGATGTGGCGCTGCGCGAGCGCAAGCTGGCGTTCCATCGGGGCGAATCGCCCCCCGAGGTGGTGCGCTACCTCATGGAGCGCTGATGCTGCAAGGGGATTCGCTTCGACGTGGCCCGCTCAGCGCGGCCACAGTGCCCACAGGCGCAGGCCCTGCTTGAGCCGCCCCGCCAGCTCGCCCGCCTCGGCGCCCCAGCCGGCAAAATAGTCGGCCCGCACCGCGCCTACGATGGCGCTGCCGGTGTCCTGCGCCATCACCAGGCGCTGCATCGAGATCTGCGGGCCCCGGGAGGCCAGCCATACCGGCGTGCCATAGGGAATGCTCTGGCGGTCCACGGCGATCGAGCGGCCGGGCGTGAGGGGCACGCCCTGCGCGCCGCGCGGGCCGAACCGGGCGTCCAGCGGGCTCAAGGACTCTTCGCGAAAGAACACATAGCGCGGGTTGCTCCACAGCAGCTCGTTGGTGCGCTGCGGATTCTGCGCCAGCCAGGCGCGGATGCCCGGCCAGGTGGCATCGCGCGTCGCACCCTGGTCCAGCAGCCAGCGGCCCACGCTCTGGTAGGGCTGGTCGTTGGTGCCGGCGTAGGCCACGCGCACGGTGGTGATGCGGCCGTCGGCCTCGGTGATCTGCAGCCGGCCCGAACCCTGGATGTGCAGCACCATGGATTCGACCGGGTCGCGCAGCCAGGCAATCGCCCGGCCCTGCAACGCGGCCTGGGCCTCGGGCAGGGTGTCGATCTGCTGGCGCGTGTACCAGGGCTTGCGGGCGCCGTGGCCGGCGGGCAGGCCGTACACCGGCACGGTGTAGCCGTTGCCGGGCTGCCGTGCGGCGTCGATCATGGGCTCGTAGTAGCTGGTGAGCAGGCCTTCGGCATTGCCATCGGCGGTCTCGACGCGGTAGGGCTGCAGGCGCTGCACCATCCAGGCGCGCTGCTCTTCGGCGCTGGCAATGCTGAGCTGGCGCACTTCGCCGCACAGGGGGGCGAAGGCGGGCGCCGGGCGCTCGCAGCCCTTGATCCAGGCGTTCCAGGCTTCGTGCAGGGCGTCGTCGGCAAAGCCGGGCAGTTCGGCCCAGCGCACGGGCACCCAGCGGCTCCTGGGCTGCACCATGGCCGGAGGCAGCGGTGCGGTGTCGCCCGGCAGGGCCACGCCTGCGGTGGGCGGTGGCGCCGGGATGGCCCCGGGCCGCGCGGGGCTTGGCGTGGGCGCGGTGGAGCAGGCCGCCAGCGTTCCTACAATCAGCGCCGTCATCACAAGGCGCAGGAGTGTCAATTTCATGGGGCTGATTTTGCTTGAAGCGTTGCTGGCGTTGGCGGTGCTTGTGCTGATTGTCTGGTGGACGATGTTTTCCGGCCGCCAGCGGGGCGAGCTGAAAGCGCCGCCGGACGATGGCACCGACCCGCCCGCGCAATGAATGCAGGGCTGGTATTCGCAAGCTTTCGTCCTACAAAAGGCGCGCAGGCTGGCCGATATGCTTGCGTAGGCGTAGAGTCACAATTCCGAGTCAATATCGGATATGTACGCCGTCCCATCATTCACAAGGAGCCTAGCCATGCGCAAATACCTTCTTTCCGGCGTCGCCGCCGTTGTCATCCTGGCCACCGGTTGCGCCGAGATGAGTGATACCCAGCGCCGCACCGCCACGGGCGCGGGCGTGGGCGCGCTGGCGGGCGCCGTGCTCAGTTCGGCCACGGGCGGTCGCGCGGGCACGGGTGCCGTGGTGGGTGCCGGCGTGGGAGCCCTGGGCACCTACATCTGGTCGCAGAACATGGAGCGCCAAAAGCGCGAGATGGAGCAGGCCACCCAGGGCACGGGCATCGCCGTGACCCAGACGCAGGACAACCAGCTCAAGCTGGATATCCCGAGCGATATCTCCTTTGCCGTGGGCCGCTCGGACATCCAGTCCAACTTTGCCCCGGTGCTCGACCGCTTCGCTGACGGCTTGCGCAACAATCCCAATACGGACGTGCGCATCATCGGCCACACCGACAGTACCGGCAGCGACGCCGTGAACAACCCGCTGTCGCTGGACCGTGCGGCCAGCACGCGCAACTACCTCACGGGCCGGGGCGTTGATGGGCGCCGCATCTCCATCGAAGGCATGGGCGCGCGCCAGCCCATTGCCACCAACGACACGGCACAGGGCCGCAGCCGCAACCGCCGGGTTGAAATTTACGTGGGTGAGCGTCCCCGCGGCTAAAGCGGTACGCAGCGGCGCACCGGTGGTCCGTCAGGGCCCGGTGCGCAGCAGGTTGGCCAGCTCCACCGCCGACTTCACCTGCATCTTGTCGAATACCCGCGCACGGTGCACCTCGACCGTGCGCACGCTGATCTCCAGCTGGTCGGCGATCAGCTTGTTGGGCAGGCCGGCGACCACGAGGTCCATCACATCGCGCTCGCGCTCGGTCAGATCGTGCAGTCGTGCCTGCAGGCTGCTGCGCTGGCGCACCTGTTCCAGCTGGGCTGCCGACTGCGCCAGCGCCTGCTCGATGCGATCCACCAGTGCGTTGTCGGAAAAAGGCTTTTCATAGAAATCGAAGGCGCCGCGCTTGACGGCATCAACCGCCGTGGGAACGTCGGCATGGCCGGTCAGGAAGATGACCGGCATGGCGGGCAGCTCGCCCCGCGCCAGCAGCACATCGAACAGGGCCAGGCCGCTCATGCCCGGCATGCGCACATCCAGCAGCAGGCAGCAGGGCTGGCGCAGCGCGGGATGTGCCAGCCGCATCGCATCAAAAGCCTCTGCGCTGTCGAACGATTCGCTGAGCAGGCGGCGAGAGCGCAGCAGCCAGGCCAGCGCTTCGCGCACGCCCGCATCGTCGTCCACGATGTACACAATAGCGTCGGATACAGGTTCCATCAGGTCGGGGTCGGTTGGCAGACGGGCAGGGTGAAGGTGAATACCGTACCACGCGGCGCATGGGGCTCGTACGCGAGGAAGCCGCCATGTTGCTCGACCACGGTGCGGCACAGGCTCAGGCCCAGGCCCATGCCTTCGGTGCGCGTGGTGAAAAATGGCGTGAACAGCTGCTGCGCCACCTCGGGTGCGATGCCGACACCACCGTCGGTGACCGAGAACTCCAGCCACCCGCTGTAGGCATTGGAGGCCCCCCGCCGCACCCGGATGTCCAGAATGCGCGGGTGGATGGCCGGGTCGTCCATGGCCTGCATGGCATTGCGCGCCAGGTTCAGCAACACCTGCTCGACCATGGTGCGGTCGCACAGCGTGCGTGGCAGATGGGGTTCCACCGTGGTGTGCACGCGCACGCCCAGCTTGCGGGCCTGCAGGCTGATGAGGGGCAGGATGGCATCGAGCAGCTCCTGGGGCGGAACGGCCTCGCGGGTCTGGTCGCGGCGGCGGACGAAATCGTGCACGCTCTTGATCACGCGTCCGGCACGCTCGGCCTGGCGGGCAATGTGCTGCATCGCCATGCGCACATCCTCCAGGTTGCCGGGGGCGCTGGAATCGAGCAGGTTCAGCGACCCGGTGGCATAGCTGGAAATGGCCGCCAGGGGCTGGTTGAGTTCGTGGCTCAGCAGCGACGCCATCTCGCCCACGGTGGCCAGCCGCGCCGTGGCCTGCAGGCGTTCCTGCGAGGCGCGGGAGAGTTCTTCGATGCGGCGCTGTTCGCTGATGTCCAGAAATGCGCTCATCCAGCCCGTGTGCAGCCCCTGGGCATTGATCAGCGGGGCCTCGATGATGAGCACCGGAAAACGCGTGCCATCCTTGCGCATGAAGACCGATTCGAAGCCCTCGCGCGGCGGCATGCCACCGGCAAAGCGCGTGGCCTGGCGCTGCCGGTATTCATCGGCATATTCGGGCGGCCAGTAAGGGGCGGACGTGCTTTGCCCGAGCAGCTCCTGCGGGCTGAACCCCACCATGGCGCAGAACGCGGGGTTGACGTACGTGATGTGCCCCTGCAGGTCACGCGCGCGCAGGCCCGTCACCAGGGAGTCTTCCATGGCCTTGCGAAAGGCGAGCGCATCCGCCAGGTCCCGCTCTGCACGCAGCCTGCGCCGGTTGTCCCGCACCAGCACCACCATCACGGTCACCAGCGCAATCGACATGGCGGTGACCAGCGCGGTCAGCACGTTGGGAAAGAGATTGGGTGCACCGTGCCAGCGGTCCATGCGCAGCACCAGCGTGGTCCCCGGCAGATCGAGCAGCTGCTGGGCCGTGAACATGCGCGTGCCGCGTCTGGCCGCGCCCAGTACGGCCAGCCGGGTGCCATCGGCCTCGGTGAACGAGGCCTCCTGGCTGCGGGTCAGGTTGTGCCCCACCAGGTCCACCAGCATTTCTTGCAGTGAATAGGTGGCCACCAGGAAGCCGGACGGACGCCCGGCGCTGTTGAGTGGCAGGCACAGCTCCATCATCTCCGACCCCATGCCATCGCCATGGGGCTGGAAATAGCTGCCCGAATACGCCGGCGCGCCCAACCGGCGGGCATTGGTGCAGGCAAGTGCCGCATCGGTATGCGCGTCCTCGCGGCTCGCGGCATCCCACGACAAGGGGCGGTAGGGCGTCTGGGCATGCGCGCGCAGGCGCAGGTTGTTGTCCCGCCACTCGATGCGCACCAGTTCGCGGCGCAGGCGCAGCAGTTCGGTCGCATTGACCTCCCAGGCCAGCAGGCCGGGGTCGCCCGCCTGGAGCGCCTGCAGGCTCTGCACGTTGCGTGAAAGCGCCGTGCGGATGTCGGAACCCGCGTCTGCTGCATCCCGCTCCAGCCGGGACTGCACCTGGCTGGCCTCGTAACGCCCGGCCAGCCACACCAGCGTGATCAGCATGGACGCCACCAGGACCACCAGCAGGGTCCAGAGCGACCACCGGCGCCAGGCGCTGCGCCAGCGCTGCCAGGGTGTACGGGTGCGTGGCGGCAGCGTCACAGGGCGCGGTGCTCCAGCGCTGGCAACTGCGTGCGCACCTGGCGCACGCGCCCGGCATCCAGGTCGCCCAGCACCACGCCCGGGCCTTGCGCCAGTGTGTTGACGATCTGGCCCCAGGGGTCCACCAGCATGCTGTGCCCCCAGGTCTGGCGGCCGTTTTCGTGCACTCCGCCCTGCGCGGGGGCCAGCACGTAGGCCAGGTTTTCCACCGCCCGCGCCCGCAGCAGCAGTTCCCAGTGGGCCTGTCCCGTGGTGTGGGTGAAGGCGCTGGGTACCAGCAGCAGGTCGGCCCCGGCATGGGCGTATAGGCGGTACAGCTCGGGAAAGCGCAGGTCGTAGCAAACGCTCAGGCCAACGCGCCAGGTGTGGCCCGTGCGTGCTGTCAGGTCAAAGTGCACCGGTGCAGCCCCCGCCTCGATCACCCGGCTCTCGTCAAAATGCTCACGCCCGTTGTCAAACCGAAAAAGGTGGATCTTGTCGTAGCGCGCAGCGCATTGGCCCGACGGGGCATACGCCAGCGTGGTGTTGCGCACGCGCGCCGGATCACCGGTCTGCATGGGCAGGGTGCCGCCCACCACCCACATCTGCAACTCCTGTGCAGCGCGGGCAAGAAACGCCTGCACCACCCCTTCGCCCGGGGTTTCGCGCAACGCCAGCTTGTCGATGTCGCGCAACCCCATGGCACAAAAATACTCGGGCAGCACGGCCAGTTCGGCCCCTGCGGCTGCGGCGTGCTCCAGCAGGCGGCGGGCCATGGCCAGGTTGTCGCTGCGCTGCGTGCCGGAGACCATCTGCAGTGCTGCGACTTTCATGAGGGCTCTCCTGCAGGCGCGGCAGGCGCCTTGGGTCCTTGTGCGGTACCCGGAGGCACGGCGGCGCTGCCAGACTCCCGGCCACGCCGGGCAATGCGCACGATGTTCGGGTCGGTCCAGGTGCCATCGATCCGGAATTCCTGGGTGGCCGCCTCGATCAGGGGGCCGCGCAGAAACACCTGGGCGAGAAAACTGCCCAGTCCAATGACCGGGTTGATGGCCGTGGCGACCAGCGAGGCGGTCATGGCATTGATTTCAGGCACCACCACCACATGCAGGTCCTGCGTTTCGTGGCCGATGTCGGCTTTGCCCTCCATGAGTACCGCCGCGTTGACGCCCTTCATCTGCAGGTTGTTGGTGATGGCGACGCCTTGCTCGATGCGTACGTCGCCCCGCACGAAATCGAACGCGAAACCCTCGCTGAACACGTCGCGAAAATCCAGCGTCAGGCGGCGCGGCAGGGCCTGCAGGCTCAGCACACCGAGCAGCTTGGCCAGCCCCGGATCTGCCTTGAGAAACTGGCCAGACTCCACGTTCAGGTTGATCTGCCCGGTCATGGAGCGGTAGTCCGGGCTCATGGGTGCACCGATCCAGGCCACCTGCCCCTGCATGCGGCCCTTGCCGTGGCGCACCACGTTTTCCATGCCGAAACGGGCGAGCAGATCGCCGGAGTCGCGGATGTCGAGCTGGAAATCCATCACTGTGCGGCGGCGCAGCGCGCGCTCGCCACCGGCCTGCACCGCCCAGTTGCCGCTGCCGGTGAAGCTGGCTTCGGGCGTCGAGATGTTGAACTTGTTCAGCCGCCACTCGCGCTGGGCCGCTTCCCCCCGGTTCTGCGCTTCGATCTCCACGCGGCCGAGTTTGCGGCCCCGCAGATCAAAATCGTCCACCACGATATCCAGCGCGGGTATCGTGCCGGGTTGCTCATCCAGCAGCGCCTCGAACTGCGTGGCGGCGCTCTGCGGCAGCTTCATGCGCGCCAGGCGGGCAAAGATGCGGCCCGCCGGGTTGTCCCGGGCGCCCGCAGGCCGGTATTCGACATAGCCATTGAGCTCATCGGCGTCGAGGTTGGCACGCCAGGTGGAGTTCTCCCGCGAGCCGCCCACCACCAGGTTGTGCAGCGTGCGCCCTTGCGCGGTGAGCGTCTGCGCACGCACGGCGAAGGTGGTGGGCAGATAGTCCGGTGCCGCGCTGCCGGCGCTGCCGGCTGCCGGGGTGGCGGCGTCGGTGGTGGTCGCCTGGGTCAGCACTTTGTCCCAGGCGTCCACATCCAACAGTGCTGAATGGATGTTGGCCGCCACACCGTCCGCCGGCATGGGCGCGGTTTCGCCCGCCGCCAGACCGATGCCGATGGCGCCACGCACCACGCGCGTCTGGTTGCCCTGGTGCTCGCGCAGGTAGCTGGCCGATCCCAGCGGGCCGAGGTCCAATGTGAGCTGGTCACGCACTGGCGGCATGGCCGTGCCTGTGGGAACCGCGCCCAGGGATTCCCGGGCGACCTGGGTCTCAAAGCGCACCGGCAGCGTGGCATCGGCGGTCTTGGCCAGCGGCGCGGGCAGCGCCAGCCCCAGTCCCTGCAAGCTGGTGGTGACCAGAATCTCGGGGATGCCCCTGCGAAATGCCAGCGCCAGCGTGTAGGGCGTGCTGCCGGTGGCGCTGCGGGCCAGTTGCGAAAGCATGCCCAGCTGCCGTGCCTGCTGCAGCCCCTCGGCGGTGGCGGTGCCTTGCGCCCGCAGCTGTATGGCGGACTCCGTCGGGGCGGCACTGGCAGGCAGCGCACGCATGCCGCCTTCCAGGCGCAGGTCGCCGCCCAGTGCGTGCGCTTGTACTCCGTTCACGGAAAAGCCGGTATCGGTAAATTGCACGGTGCCGCGTGCGCGCGACAGCGGCGGTGTTTCGGGGGTGATATGCACGTCATTGCCCGCGAGCACCACGCTGCCTTGCACCTTCGATTGGTCGATGTCGGAGATCGGCAGGCTCAGCCGCAGCTGCAAATCGGCCTGACCCGTGCCGCTGGCCTGGTCGAGGGCGTGGCCCGTCATGCGCGCCAGCGGAGAGGTGCGCAGGATGGTCAGCAGTTCGGCCAGCGGCCCGCGGGCATCGGCGTTGACGGCGACCACGGTGTGGGACAGATCGGGAATCTGCGCTTCCACCTTGGCCAGCCGCACGCCCGGTGTGCCGGCAAAACCCCCGGTGGCGCCCCGCACCTGCATGGACGAACGCTCGAAAACCAGTTCGCCCGACAGTTGCGTCAGTGCTGGCCAGGGCAGTGCATCGCGGGGTTGCAGCCGGGGTGGAACATAGGCATAGGTCACATCCTTGACGCGGGCTGCAATGCGGAAATCTCCCTGGCGGGGATCGTTGAAGGGAAGATGGTTCAGGTCGCCCTTGATGCGGAACTGCACGTTGCTGGCACTGCCGGCCTGGATGGCATCGCGCACATAGTGGCGTGATTCGGCCGGGATGGACAGGGGCAGATAGCGGTGCACGCGGGTGCCGTCGGCGCGCACCAGCGTTCCCGTAAGGTCCATCACGCCGGGAAAGCGCGAAAAGTGGGGGCCCTGGCTGGCATCGCTGGTATGCCAGCTGGCGCGCAACTCACCCTGCGCGTCCGCGTTGGCAAACCGTACATTGCTCGCCTGCACCGCCAGGCGCTGCCCCTCCACCTGCCAGCGCAGCTCTGCGCTCAACTGGTCCAGCGGCAGGACCGGTTCTTCAAACGCCCCGGGCAGGACCAGGGCGCCCGACGCGATGGTCAGGCTGGCCTTGCCGCCCGTGTGGGTCATGTCGATGTCCATGCTGGCGCCGCGCAGGCCGGGAATGGTGTTGCCCGCCTCGCGCTCGCCAGCCGCCAGGGCCAGTCCGGTGACCTTGCCGCGCACCTGGTATTGCTGCAAGGCCTCCAACGGACCGCGCCAGGTGGCTTGCACTTCGTCGACCAGTCCCCGGGGAGCGTAGGTTTGCAGCGCAGTGTGGGCGGTGGCACCGATGGGCAGCCGGCTGCCAATCTGGGCCAGGGCGGCAAGGTCCAGGCGGTCTGCACGCAGCTCGCCCTGGGCGGGCGCCTTGCCTGCGGCCTCTGTGTATTGCAGGTGCAGGTTTCCGCCGGGCCACACCAGGCCATCATCGGTCTCGAACTGCAACCCCTGCGTATGGAGCTCCAAACCCCCTTCCAGCCGTCGGGCTCCCAGTCGGCCTGCGATGGATGGCAGCGCCAGCGCCTTGAGCTGCGGCCCCAGCGTGGCATGGACGTCGGTCAGCGCCAGGTCGGCCGTGCCACCCACGATCTGGCCGCGCTGTACGTCGGCCCATGCGCGAACGGCGCCCCGGCCTTGTGCCACCTCGACGCCCAGGTCGGCGTGGTGGCGCAGGCGGGACACATCCACGCGCGAAAAATCGGCAAAGAGCTGGCCGCTCCAGTGCTGCCAGTTGCCGTCGCGTACGCGCAGCAGCGGCGCGCGAAACCGCCCGGTCAGCGTGAACCGGTCGCCCCAGGCGGCCGGCGGCGTGGCGGCAATGCGCATGTGGTGCTGCCAGTTGCTGTTGCGCAGCAGCACATCGACATTTTCCAGCGCCAGCTCGGGCGCGCCGCGCTGCTCATCGGTCCAGCGCAGGGTGCCACCCCGGATGATGACTTCCCCCTGGGAAAACAGCCAGTCTGCCGCCTCGCTGCTCTCGCCCGGGGTCTCGGAGAAGCGCAGGCCCGCCACCACAATGCGGCCGTCTGGCTGCCTGCGGATGTCGAGATCGGGCTGCTCAATGTAGAGCTGCTCGAAACCCCGGTTCAGCAGCGAGCGCGGAGACAGGGCCACCACCACGCGCGGCAGTTGCAGCGCGGCCCGCCCCTGGGCATCCAGCAGCGCCACATCCAGCAGCTCTATCGAAGGGAGCCAACCTTCCGAGCGCGCCGCGATCGACCCGATGCGCACCGGTACCCCTAGCGCCCGCGCGGCCTGCGCCTCAAGTTGCGGGCGAAACTCACCAATACGCGGCACAATCCAGCCATGCAGTGCACCCCACGCCACGGCCAGCAGCAGCCACAAGGTCAGCAGGCAGCCCAGCGACCATCGCGCGAACCCGGCGACGAATCGCAGCAGGCGTGTGGGGCGATTGGATGGATCGATCATTGGTGGGGTTGAATGTGGCAGGAATTATGACCCGCGACCGCAGGGTGGGTTCAGTGAAAACCGGTGTCCTTTGAACAGGTTCTTATGTATGCAGCGGCCCCCCGCGTGACCCACCATGTCAACTTCTTCCTCTGAGTTTTCTGACGGCAGCACGGCTGCCCCTGCCGACCTGGCCGAATACTCCCGCTTCTTCCAGCGCCTGCACCGGCGCTATGCACAAGACCTGGCCTTGCTACCGGCAGGAGCACCGCACAAAGGCACCATGGCGCAGGCCTTTGCTGCACTGCAGGCCAGGGGGTGCGACACCGCCACCGCCCTGCGTGTGCTGCGCCAACTGGTCATGGAGCGGTTGATCCGGCTCGATTGCGACGCCCAGGCGCCGCTGGCAGACATCACCCGCGCCGTCACCGAGCTGGCCGAATTCGCGCTGGATCAGTCCTGCCTCCAGGCCCGCCGCGAACTCGACAACCGCCATGGTGCACCACAGGGGCCCGACGGCCAGCCCGTGCCCCTGTGGGTGATCGGCATGGGCAAGCTCGGCGCGCGGGAGCTCAATGTATCCAGCGACATCGACCTGATCTATGTGTACGCGCAGGACGGCGAAACGGCCGGCAACGCCGAGGGGCGTGGCCGCATCTCCAACCATGAATATTTCGCCCATGCGGTGAAGATCATCTACAGCCTGGTGGGCGATACCACCGAGCACGGTTTCGTCTTCCGGGTGGACCTTGCCCTGCGTCCCCATGGCAACTCCGGCCCCGCCGCCGTGTCGCTGGCGGCACTGGAGGACTACCTGCAGGTGCAGGGACGCGAGTGGGAGCGTTTTGCCTGGCTCAAGAGCCGGGTGGTGGCGCCATACAGCTGCATCGGCAGTGCCGAAGTGCTGGCGCTGCGCAGCGTGGTGCTGCCGTTCGTGTTCCGCCGTTACCTGGACTACAGCGTGTTTGACGCGCTGCGCACCTTGCACCGGCAGATCCGCGAACATGCTTCCCGGCGCAGCGCCGGGCACCCCGAGCGCGCCAACGATGTGAAACTGTCCCGCGGCGGCATCCGCGAAATCGAATTCACCGTGCAGCTGCTGCAGGTGGTGCGCGGCGGGCAGTTTCCCGAATTGCGCCGTCGGCCCACGCTGGATGCGCTGCAACGCCTCGCCCAGGCCGGGCTCATGCCCCAGGGAACGGCCGATGCGCTGGCGCGGGCCTATGTGTTCCTGCGCCGCGTGGAGCACCGCATCCAGTACCTGGATGACCAGCAGACCCATGTCCTGCCCACGCGCGACGACGACCTGGCCTGGATTGCCCGCACCATGGGCCACGGCGATTGCTGCGGCTTTCTGCATGAACTCGACGCCCACCGTGAACTGGTGGCACAGGAGTTCGACACCCTGCTCGGCGGCAATGGCAAGAGGGAGTGCAATGGCGGCGGATGCGGCGGGCCGCGTGCGGTTGCTGCACCACCACCCGAACTGGAAGGGCTGCTTGAGCAGCTGCCCGCCGGTTTTCGGGAACGCGTGGCCGAATGGCGCACCCATCCCCGCGTGACTGCGCTGCGCGACGAAGCGCGCGCCCGGCTGTTCCGGCTGATCCAGCGCACGGCCCAGTGGCTGGGTGAAGGGCGCGTCACCGGGGAAGCCGCCGTGCGGCTTGTTAACTGGCTGGAGCCCCTGCTGCGCCGCGAAAGCTATCTGGCCCTGCTGCTGGAGCGCCCCTCGGTGCATGAGCAGTTGCTGCACCTGCTGGGCGCTGCCCGATGGCCCGCACGCTACCTGGTGCAGCACCCCGGTGTCATCGATGAGCTGGTGGGCGACACGCTGCTGGCCGAACGTTTTGTCGTGGCCGATTTTGAGCGCGAGCTTGCCCTGCGGCTGGCATCGCTGCGGTCCACCGGTGAGGACGACGACGAAACCCTGCTGAATCTGCTGCGCCGCGCGCAGCATGCGGAAACCTTCCGCACGCTGGCCCGCGATGTGGAGCACCGGATCACGGTCGAGCAGGTGGCCGATGACCTCAGCGCCCTGGCCGACAGCGTGCTGCGCATTTCCGCGCAGTGGTGCTGGAGCCGCCTCAAGAACCGGCACCGCGAAACCCCGCAATTCGCGATCATTGGCTACGGCAAGCTCGGGGGCAAGGAGCTGGGCTACGGGAGCGATCTCGACATCGTTTTCGTATTCGATGACGACGACGAACGTGCCCCCGAGATCTATGCGGCCTTTGTGCGCAAGCTCATCAACTGGCTTACCGTGAAGACCGGCGAGGGCGATCTGTACGAAATCGACACGGCACTGCGCCCCAATGGCAACTCCGGCCTGTTGGTCACCAGTTTCAATGCCTACGCGGCCTACCAGCAGCAACGCGGCAGCAACACGGCATGGACCTGGGAACACCAGGCCATGACGCGGGCGCGCTTTGTGCTGGGCAGTGCGGCCTTGCAGGCCCGGTTTGATGCCGTGCGCGAAGCCGTGGTCACCTCCCCGCGTGACCCGGTTGCGTTGAAGGCAGAGATCGTGACCATGCGCGAGCGTGTGCGTTCGGCCCATCGCACGCGCGACGGGCAGTTCGATGTGAAGCACAGCCCGGGCGGCATGGTGGACGCCGAGTTTGCGGTGCAGTACCTGGTGCTGGCACATTCCGCCAGGCACCCTGAACTGGTGGGCAACGTGGGCAACATCGCGTTGCTGCAGCGCGCCGAGCAGGTGGGGCTGCTGCCCGCCGGGGTGGGGCACGCCGCCGCCGACGCTTACCGCGAACTGCGGCGTGTCCAGCACCGCGCGCGGCTGGACGAGGTGCCCACCGAGGTCACGCCCCCAGCGCTGCAGGCTGAACAGAGCGCGGTGCTGGCGCTCTGGCATGCGGTTTTTGGCGAGGCTCCGATTCTTCCGGCCGTGTGAAAGGCCAGCGCCTCATCGTTGGGGAAACCCCGGTGCACTGGCGCATCCATTGCGCAGAGCGTCCACGAGCCGCCTCGCCGGTGACGGCATCCAGTCCGGGGTGGGGCAGAAAACCGGCTTCCCCCGCAGATGGGACCTTGGAGCGGCGTGCGGCGTTGCGCGTTCATAGTCCTTGCCAACGGGATGATTGTTAGATAATGTAACGAGGACCATGCGCCTTGTTGCCCTGAACATCGAGTCCATCCCGTTGGGTCAGCCCCTGCCTTTTGAGCTGCGTGGCGCGGATGGCGCTTTGCTGGCGCAAAAAGGCGATGCCATTCGCACCCGCGCCGAACTCGATGCGCTGGTGGCGCGCGGCCTGAGGCTCTGCGTGGACACGGACGAATCGGACGACAGCCACCGTGCGTACCTCGCCCCGCTGCAAAAAATGCGGCTGTCCGAAACCTCCCTGGGGCAGATTGCCGCGCTGAAGATCCAGGCAGGTGCGCAGTCCGGCGGCGAACGCGGCGGCAAATATGTGCCCGATTGGCCGGAATGGCAGTTGCGCGCCACCCAGCTGCTGCGCGCGCCGCTGGCGGGTGATTTCGATGGGCGCTTTCAGTCCTTGCACAGTGAACTGGCCCGTCACTGCGAGCAAACGCCCGATGCCACGCTGTTGGCGCTGATCTATCTTTCGGCGCAGGAAACCCGCATGTACAGCGCCACCCACGCCATGCTGGTGTGCTGCGTGTGCATGGTGGTGGCGCGCGAAATGCTGCACTGGCCCGACGAGCGGGTGCGACAGCTGGGCAGCGCTGCGCTCACCATGAATATCGCCATGACTGAGCTGCAGGATCAGCTGGCCCAGCAGTCCCAGCCGCTCACCTCGCAGCAGATCGAGGCGGTGCAAGACCACTCCAGCCGCTCCGAGCAGTTGCTGCGCAGGCTGGGTGTTGCAGACCCTGCGTGGCTGGAAGCGGTGCTCTGCCATCACCAGCGCACGCCAGGCCCGCTGGCCAAAAGATCCGAGGCCCGGCAGATGGCGCGCCTGCTGCAGCGCGCCGACATCTTTGGCGCCCGGCTGGCCCCCCGCGTGGCGCGCTCTCCCATGCCGGTCACTGCCGCCCTGCAGGCCAGTTACTACGACGAAGCGCACCAGGTGGACGAGGCCGGCGCGGCGCTGGTAAAGACACTGGGCGTGTACCCGCCCGGGGCTTTTGTCCGGCTGGCCAACCAGGAAGTGGCGGTGGTGCTGCAGCGCGGCGCAACGGCCACGACGCCCCGTGTGGCCGTGGTGATGGACCGCGAAGGCATGCCCGCGGGCGAGATGATTCCGCGTGATACCTCCCACGCCGCCTGGAAGATTGCCGGCGTGGTGGCCTGCCGGGACGTCAGGGCGCAATGGCCCCTGGCCCGTTTGCTGGCCCTGGTGTAGTGCAAGCCGCGCGGGTTGCGCAGTGGGTCCAAAGGCCGCTTCTTTTCCCTTGCCTCGCTGAAACTGCCCTGAACGCAAGGTCCCTGCCATCGGCGGCGGCGTTCCACGGCGCTCAGCCTGCAAGGCCGATCTCCGGCCATTGCGCCGCCCTTGGGGTGGCCTTGCGCTTTCACCGTGGTGAAAGGTGTCCCATACCCTGCGCCAGAACCGGTGGTGTCGGCCAATGCACGCAGTGGTATCTGTGAAAAATACTATTTGGTATAAATAAATACCAAGTGGTGTAAAATATGATGAGATGGTCAAATTCCAGGAGAGTCTCCATGAAATGCACCGAAAAACCCTTGTCTCGCTGCACGAGAATCCTTTGCACAGTGGGCCTGGCCGGGGCAGCGATGCTGTCGGGCGCGGCGGCGCACTCTGGCGAGGCGCAGGCCTGCCCGCCAACCCTGCAGCACACCTTTGACCGGCTGCAGGATGAAAAGCCGCAGTCGCTGTGCCAGTACAGCGGCAAGGTGGTGCTGATCGTCAACACCGCCAGCTATTGCGGGTTCACGGGGCAATACAAGGGGCTCGAAGAACTCTATGCCCGCTACAAGGACCAGGGGCTGGTGGTGCTCGGTTTCCCGTCCAACGATTTCTCCCAGGAAAGCGGCAGCAACCAGCAGATTGCCGAATTCTGCGAAAACACCTTCGGTGTGAAGTTTCCGATGTTCGCCAAGAGCAGCGTCAAGGGCCCGGAGGCATCGCCCTTGTTTCGCCAGCTGGCGCAGCTCTCGGGCGGTGCACCCCGCTGGAACTTTCACAAATACCTGCTCGGGCGCAACGGGCAGCTGGTGGACAGCTACTCCAGCCTGACGGCACCCGGCAGCAAGGGTCTGGTGCGCGCCATCGAACAGCAACTGGCCACGCCCGAACTCCGGTGATTTCCATGACTTCGTTACGCACGGCTGTTTTTTTTTACGCCACGGGCTGGAACTTTGGCGGTATAACTCCACTCAGTAGATTGCAAGAGCGCATTGGGCGCCTTACCAGTTTGACGTTGCGAAGCCTTTCGGGCCCCCGGGTTCCGACTGACCTCCTGGAGCGCTTCTCCTCCCTCCCTCTCTTATTCGTTTCGGGACGCTTCGCAACTTTTTTATTCCAGGCGCCGGCCAGAGGGGGCCGGCCATGAAAGTCGCCATCATCGGCTCCGGCATCTCCGGACTGTCCGTAGCGCACGAATTGCGCGGCCAGGCGGCCATCACCCTGTATGAGGCGGGTGACTACTTTGGTGGCCACACCCACACGGTGGACGTCATGCTGCCCGATGCGTCGGGTCGATCCGTCACGCATGGCGTGGACACCGGTTTTCTGGTTTTCAACGAGCGCACCTACCCCCATCTCATCCGTCTGCTGACCGAGCTGGGTGTCGAGACGGCAAAGTCCGACATGTCGTTTTCTGTGCAGGTGCCGGGCGCCCTGCGCCGTGGGCGCACGCTGGAGTGGAGCGGCACCAGCCTGAGCACCGTGTTTGCCCAGCGTTCCAACCTGGTCAACCCGCGCTTTCTGGGCATGCTGCGCGACCTGCTGCGCTTCAACCAACTGTGCACGCGCATTGCCGAGCAGCAGGCCGAGGCAGCGCTGATGCAGCCGCTGGGTGATTTCCTCCAGGAGCACCGCTTTGGTGAGGCGTTTCGCGACTGGTACTTCCTGCCCATGCTGGGTTGCATCTGGAGCTGCCCTACCGACCAGATGCTGAAGTTCCCCGTGGCCACCATGATCCGGTTCTGCCACAACCATGGCCTGATCCAGGTGAGCCACCGCCCGCAATGGTGGACGGTGTCCGGTGGCGCGCGCCACTACGTTGACAAGATCGTGGCAGGCATTGCCGACAAGCGCCTGAACACCCCCGTGCGCCGCATCGAGCGCGACGCGGCCGGTGTGCGCGTGGTGACGGCAGGCCACACAGAACACTTTGACAAGTTGGTGCTGGCCACGCACTCCGACCAGTCGCTCGCGCTGCTGGCCCAGCCCACCCTGCAAGAGCGTGCGGTGCTCGGTGCCATCCGCTACCAGGCCAACCGCGCCGTGCTGCACACCGACACCTCGGTGCTGCCCGCGCGCCGTGCCGCCTGGGCTGCGTGGAACTACGAGCGTGCCCGGCAGCGCAGCCGCGAGTCGGCCCGCGTGTGCCTGCACTACCTCATCAACCAGCTGCAGCCCGTGCCGTTTGCCCAGCCCGTGGTGGTGTCGCTGAACCCGGTGCGCGACATTGCGCCCGAACACGTGATCGGTAGCTACGAGTACGCCCACCCGGTGTTCGACCTGGCCGCCATCCGCGCGCAGCAGCAGGTGGGCCAACTGCAGGGGCAGCAGCACACCTGGTTCTGCGGCGCCTGGACGGGCTATGGCTTCCACGAGGATGGCCTCAAGTCCGGCCTGGCCGTGGCCGAGCAATTGCGGACGGCCCTGCCCACACCTCTGGCGGAGGCCGCGTGAGCCACGCCCCGGCCCCACCCGCAGCGCCCCTGATCGGCTTCGGCCAGGTGCGCCACACACGGCTGCGGCCGACGTGGCATGCGTTTGCCTACCCCACGTTTTTCCTGATGCTGCCCATGCGCAGCCTGACCAAAGTGCGGGGCGCACTGGCCGTGAACCGGGCGGGCGCCATCAGCTTTCATGACGTGGACCATGGCGACGGCCGCGGCGCCGCGCAGGGCGGTGCGCTCGCCTGGCTGGACGAGCTGCTGCGCACCGAAGGCATCACCGACGCTACGGGCGAGGCCTGGCTGCACTGCTACCCGCGCGTGCTGGGCTACACCTTCAAGCCCGTGAGCTTCTGGTACTGCCACCGTGCGGACGGCCGCCTGCGCGCCATCGTGGTCGAGGTGAATAACACCTTTGGCGAGCGCCACTGCTACCTGCTGGATGCGCCGCAATATGGCGTGGAGCAGCAGGCGCGCAAGGTGTTCCACGTGTCGCCGTTCTGCGAGGTGAGCGGCAGCTACCGCTTTCGCTTCATGCGCACCGAGGCCAGCGCACAGGACGCGGGCCGAACCGTGGTGCGCATCGACCACGACGACGACACCGGCCCGCTGATCCAGACCAGCGTGAGCGGCACCTTGCACGCCATCACCGCACAGACATTGCGCCGCGCGCTCTGGGGCTACCCCGCCATGACGCTGGCCATCATTGTCCGCATCCACTGGCACGCGCTGCGGCTGTGGCTCAAGCGCGTGCGCTTCCATCGCAAGCCCGAGGCGCCTGCCGCCGCCGTGACCCGTTGACCTCCCTGCACAACGAGACTGCCGCCATGAACTCCACCACCGCGCCCCGCACCGCCCCACGATCCGCACAGACGCTGCCTGCCGGCACGCCCGCTGCCGCGCGCACGGCGCTCAGGCTCCTGCAGCGGCTGCAGCATGGCCACCTCACGGTCCAGCTGCCAGACGGCACGCTGCAGCACTTCGGGCATGGCAACGGTCCGTCGGCCGCCATCACGTTCAAGAACTGGAAGGTGTGCAGCGCCGCGCTCAAGTCGGGCGACATCGGCTTTGCCGAGAGCTACATCGCGGGCGACTGGACCACGCCGCACCTCACCGACCTGCTCAAGCTCTTCATCGCCAACCGCCAGCAGGTCGAAGGCGTGATCTACGGCACCTGGGCGGGCCGCCTGCTGTACCGCATCAAGCACCTGCTCCATCGCAACACGCGCGCCAACAGCCAGAAGAACATCCACGCCCATTACGACCTGGGCAATGCGTTCTACGAACTGTGGCTGGACGACACCATGAACTATTCGTCCGCCTGGTTCGAGGGTGACGCGGGCGGCGACCTGCGCACCGCCCAGCACGCCAAGGTGCGCCGCGCGCTGCGCATGGCGGGCGTGCAGGCGGGTGACCGTGTGCTGGAAATCGGCTGCGGCTGGGGCGCGCTGGCCGAGATGGCGACCACCGAATTCGGCGCGTCCCTCACCGGCGTGACGCTGTCCACCGAACAACTCGCGTTTGCGCAGCAGCGCATGGCGCAGCATGATGTCGCAGACAAGGCCGACCTGCGCCTGCAGGACTACCGCGACATCCAGGACGGCCCGTACGACGCCATCTGCTCCATCGAGATGGTCGAGGCCGTGGGCCGCGAATACTGGCCCACCTATTTCGAGTCGGTAAACCGCCTGCTCAAGCCCGGCGGCAAGGCCTGCATCCAGAGCATCGTCATCGACGACAGCCTGTTTGCACGCTACATCAGCTCCACGGACTTCATCCAGCAGTACATCTTCCCCGGCGGCTGCCTGCCCTGCCCACGCGAGTTCCGCCGCGAGGCCGAGGCCGCGGGCCTGCGCGTGGTGGACGAGTTTGCCTTTGGCCAGGACTACGCCGAAACCCTCAAGCGCTGGCGCGAGCGCTTTCTGGCGCAGCGCGCACAGATCCTGCAGCTGGGGTTCGATGAGCGCTTCCTGCACATCTGGGAGTTCTACCTGGCGTACTGCGAGGCGGCGTTTGCGATGGGCAACATCGACCTGGTGCAGTACACGCTGGCCAAGGACTGAGGGACGCCATGAAAAATATAGCTATCACCGCAATATTCACTGGCGCATTGATGGGTTTGGGCCCTCACACCGCGCAGGCGCAAGTGGCCGAGGCCAGCGTTGCCCCTGCAGCCCCGCTGTCGGGTGCGCGGCTGGCGGGGCAGGGCGTGCTGCGCTTTCTGGGATTCGAGATCTACCGCGCGCGGCTGTGGGTGCAGCCCGGCTTTGATGCCGACCACTACGCCGCCCACCCCGTGGCGCTGGAGCTGACTTACCACCGCGATTTTCCGGCCGACGCCATCGCAAAGCGCTCCATCGAAGAGATGCGCCGCGTGGGCCGCTTCACGCCCCAGCAGGCCACGCGCTGGCAGCAGGCACTGGCCGCCGCCTTGCCGGATGTGAAGGCCGGCGACCGGCTGCTGGGCCTGTACCAGCCCGGCGCAGGCGCCGTGTTCAAGATGGGCGGGCGTGTGGTGGGCGAAGTGGCTGACGCCGAGTTTTCGCGCCTGTTCTTCGGTATCTGGCTGTCGCCCCAGACCTCCGAGCCCGGACTGCGGCAGGAGCTGATCGCGGCCACCCGCACCCCAAGCCAAGGCCCGCAATGACCACCACCACGCCCATTCGCGCCGGCCAGGGCCTGGCCTATGGGCTGCTGGGCCTGCCGCTGGCCTTCGTGGCGCTGCCGCTGTATGTGCTGCTGCCCAACCACTACGCGCGCGAGTTCGGCATGCCGCTGGCCACGCTGGGGGCGGTGCTGCTGGCGGCGCGGCTGTTCGATGCGGTGTCCGACCCGTTGCTGGGCCGCCTGTCCGACCACCTGTTCGGCCGCTCGGTGCGCGCCGTGCTGGCAGTGGGCGCGGTGTCGGCCATGGTGCTGGCGCTGGGGCTGATCAGCCTGTTTTTTCCGCAGGTAGCCGGGGCCGATGCGCTGATGGTCTGGGTGCTGGTGGCGCTGCTCATCACCTACACCGCCTACAGCCAGCTGGGCATCGCGCACCAGTCCTGGGGCGCACGCCTGGGTGGCGACGAGCTGCAGCGCGGCCGCATCGTGGCCTGGCGTGAAGGTGCCGCGCTGGTGGGCGTGGTGCTGGCCTCGGTGCTGCCCGCGCTGCTGGGGCTGCCGGTCATGCTGAGTGTGTTTGCCATCAGCCTGTTGCTGGGCTGGTGGGCCTGGACGCGGGCGCCGCGCCCGTTGATGGCGATGGATGTCGGCGTCTATCGCCCGCCGCAGCGCGCCAGCCTGTGGCGGCCCTGGGGGCGCCCTGCGTTCCGCCGCCTGCTGGCCGTGTTCATGCTCAACGGCATAGCCAGCGCCATCCCGGCCACACTGGTGCTGTTCTTCATCCAGGACCGCCTGCAGGCCACGCCCGCGCAGGAGCCGATGTTCCTGGCCGCGTATTTCGTCTGTGCCGCGCTGTCGATCCCGCTGTGGCTGCGCGCCGTGGCGCGCTGGGGCCTGGCGCGCACCTGGCTGGCGGGCATGCTGCTGGCGATTGCCGTGTTTGGGTGGACTGCGTTCCTGGGCGCAGGCGATGTGCTGCCGTTCCTGGCGGTCTGTGCGCTCTCGGGCGTGGCCCTGGGCACCGACCTGGCCCTGCCCAGCGCCCTGCTGGCCGGTGTGATCGCGGCCGAGGGCGACAGCGGCCAGCACGAGGGTGCGTACTTTGGCTGGTGGAACTTTGCCACCAAGCTCAACCTGGCGCTGGCCGCCGGCCTGGCGCTGCCGCTGCTGGGCTGGTGGGGCTACACCCCGGGCACACGCAGCGACGAGGGATTGCAGACTCTGGGCATGGCCTACGCCGTGCTGCCCAGTGTGCTCAAGCTGTTGGCTGCGGGTGCGCTGCTTGCCCTGGTCCTGCGGCCATCCCGAACCTGATCCGACTCCAGGTGAATTCCATGATGCAACGACGCCTCCTTCTCTCCGCCGCAGTGGCTGCGCCCGTGGTGCTGTCCGGCTGCGCCAGCCAGCGCATTGACGGCTACGCCAGCGAAAAACCGGTGCTCGACCTGGCCCGGTATTTCAACGGCAAGATCGACGCCCACGGCATCTTCCAGGACCGCAGCGGCCAGATCGTGAAGCGCTTCGCCGTGGTGATGGACTGCGCCTGGACGGGCAACGAGGGCGTGCTCGACGAGGCCTTCACCTATTCCGACGGCACCACGCAGCGCCGCATCTGGCGCCTGACCCAGCACGCCGACGGCCGCTATACCGGCACCGCCGACGATGTGGTGGGCACGGCCAACGGCCAGACGCGCGGCAACGCCTTCCGCTGGAACTACACGCTGGCCCTGCCCGTGGATGGCAAGGTCTACCACGTCGATCTGGACGACTGGATGTACCTCATCGACGACCGCGTGATGCTCAACCGCGCCACCATGAGCAAGTTCGGCGTGCGCCTGGGCGAGCTCACGCTGTCCTTCACCAAGCGGCTGCCATGAGCCTCAACCCGCCCTTGCGCGACTGGCAGGGCCGCAGGGCCTGGCTCATCGGCGCCAGTAGCGGCATTGGCCGGGCCACGGCGGCGGCGCTGCATGCGCGCGGCGCACAGGTCATCGTCTCGGCCCGCAGCGGCGACATGCTGGATGCCTTTGTCGTGCAGCACCCCGGCAGCATGGCGCTGGCTTTTGACACGGCCGAACCGGCACAGGTGCAAGCCGCTGCCGCGCAGGTGCTGGCGGGGGGGGCGCCCGACCTGGTGTGCTACTGCGCGGGCTACTACCGCGACATGCGCGCCACCGATTTCGACCTGGCCGTGATGCTGCGCCACGAGCAGATCAACTACAACGGCGCCCTGCATGTGCTGGCCGCCGTGCTGCCCGCCATGCTCAGCGCCGCCCAGGCCGGGCGCCCGGGCCATGTGAGCCTCATCAGCAGCGTGGCGGGGTTCCGGGGCCTGCCCAAGAGCCTGGCTTATGGGCCCACCAAGGCCGCGCTCATCCACCTGGCCGAGGCGCTGTACCTGGATCTGCATGACCTGGGCCTGGGCGTGAGCGTGATCAATCCCGGCTTCGTGGCCACGCAGCTCACGGTGCGCAACGACTTCACCATGCCCGCGCTGATCTCGCCCGAGGTGGCGGCGGCGGCCATCGTGCGGGGCTGGGAGCGTGGGCATTTCGACATCCACTTTCCCAAGCGCTTCACGCGGGTGATGAAACTGCTGCGCGTGCTGCCATACCGGTGGTACTTTCCGACAGTCCGCAAGTTCACAGGCCTTTGAATTTTCATGCAGCCACCAGAAATCACCGCGACCACCGAGCAGGCCGTCACCCGCGTGGCGGCGTTTTTCGAGCAGCTTTCACTGGCCGATATCGCCGCCATCGGCCAGCTGTATGCGCCCGATGCGCGCTTCAAGGACCCGTTCAACGAGGTGCAGGGCGTGCCCGCCATTCGAGCCATCTTTGCCCATATGTTCGAGGCGCTGGAGCAGCCCCGTTTCGTGGTCACGGGCCGCGTGGTGCAGGGGCAGCAGTGTTTTCTGACCTGGGATTTCTGGTTCGCATTCAAGAACTTCCACCGGGGCGTGCCCCAGACCGTGCGCGGCGCCTCGCACCTGGTGCTGAACGACCAGGGCCTGGTGGCGCTGCACCGTGACTACTGGGATGCCGCCGAAGAACTGTACGAAAAACTGCCCATGGTGGGCGCGCTGATGCGCTGGCTGCGGCGGCGCGCCGCCCGGTAGCGCTTTGCGTCTGGCCGCCAGTGCACAGGCGGCTGGCGCCGGCATGTGCTGTGTGGCGCCCAGGCCCGCGCTGGCGGTCAGAGCGGCCTGGTGTCCGCAAAGCTCGGGCGCAGCATCAGCTTGTCGAGCAGCTTGCCCAGGTTTGGGTACTCGCTGCGCCAGTCGATCTGGGGGAAGCGAAACTCCAGCCAGCCCAGGGCGCAGCCCACGGCGATGTCCGACAGGCTCAGGTGGATGCCGCTGCAAAACGGCTTGTCGCCCAGGCCCTGGCTCATGGACTTGAGGCAGTCGTTCACCTTGTGCAGCTGGCGGTCGATCCAGGCCTGGCTGCGTTCACCGTCCTGGCGGCCCGCCCAGGTGGCTTCCAGCCGGGCGAGGATGGCCGCGTCCACCAGGCCATCGGCCAGCGCCTCCCAGGTCTTGACCTCGGCGCGTTCGCGTCCCTGCACGGGGATGAGCTTGCCCACGGGCGAGAGCGTGTCGAGATATTCCACGATCACGCGCGAGTCGAACACCGCCTCGCCGCCCTCCATCACCAGGCAGGGCACCTTGCCCAGCGGGTTGGATTTGGCAATGGCGGTGTCATCGGCCCAGACGTTTTCCTGCACGAACTGGTAGTCGAGCTTTTTTTCTGCCATCACGATGCGTACCTTGCGGACGTAAGGACTGGCGTTGGCACCGATCAGTTTCATGTTTCTTCCGTTGCGCGGGGTTGTCTGTTCCATACGCTGGCGATTCTATCGGCAGCGGCCCGCGGGGCGCCGACCGGGTGCGCACGCCTACAATCTCGCGCCATGAGCCTGTCCACCATTACCGCCCTGTCGCCGCTTGACGGCCGTTATGCCAGCAAACTTGCCGCCCTGCGGCCCATCATGAGTGAACACGGCTACATGCAACGCCGTGTTCAGGTGGAGGTGGCCTGGTTCATCGCGTTGTCCGATGCCGGATTTGCCGAATTCAAGCCGCTGACCACCGGCGCCCGCGCCTACCTGCTGGGCCTGGTCAAGAATTTCTCCGAGGCCGATTCGGCCGCCATCAAGGAGATCGAGAAAACTACCAACCACGACGTGAAGGCCGTCGAATACTGGATCAAATCCAAGTTCGAAGCCCGTCCCGAGCTGGAAAAAGCCTCGGAATTCGTGCATTTCGCCTGCACCAGCGAAGACATCAACAACACCAGCCACGCGCTGCAACTGCGCGCGGGCCGCGACCAGGTGGTGCTGCCGGGCCTGGACCGCATCATCCTCAAGCTGCGCGAGATGGCCCACGCCTTTGCCGACGTGCCCATGCTCAGCCGCACCCACGGCCAGACAGCCAGCCCCACCACGGTGGGCAAGGAAATGGCCAACGTGCTCATGCGCCTGCAGGCCGCCAGCGAACGCATTGCGGCCATCAAGATCCTGGGCAAGATGAACGGCGCCGTGGGCAACTACAACGCCCACCTGTCGGCCTGGCCCGATTTCGACTGGGAAGCCTTCAGCAAGAACGTCATCGAGACACCCGAGCCGCTGGGCCTGGGCCTCACCTTCCAGCCCTATTCCATCCAGATCGAGCCGCACGACTACATGGCCGAGCTGTTCGACGCCGTGGCGCGCGCCAACACCATTTTGGTGGACCTCTCGCGCGACATCTGGGGCTATGTGAGCCTGGGCTACTTCAAGCAGCGCCTCAAGGCCGGTGAGATTGGCTCCAGCACCATGCCGCACAAGGTCAACCCCATCGACTTCGAGAACGCCGAAGGCAACCTGGGCCTGGCCAACGCGTTGCTGCGCCACCTGTCCGAAAAACTGCCCATCAGCCGCTGGCAGCGCGACCTGACCGACAGCACCGTGCTGCGCAACATGGGCGTGGCCCTGGGCTATGCCGCGCTGGCCTATGCCTCGCTGCTGACTGGCCTGAACAAGCTGGAGCTGAACGAAGAGGCCCTGGCCGAGGACCTGGACGCCGCCTGGGAAGTGCTGGCCGAGCCCATCCAGACCGTGATGCGCCGCTATGGCGTGCAGGGCGCCTACGAAAAGCTCAAGGAAGTGACCCGCGGCAAGACCGTGACGGCCGAGGCGCTGCACGCGCTGATCAACGGGCTGGAGATTCCGCAGGCCGACAAGGACCGCCTGCTGGCCATGACGCCCGGCAGCTACATCGGCAAGGCCTCCGAACTCGCGCGGCGCGTCTGACCACTGGTTTTTAGCCGTTTTGGCCTCTGGCGTTTGTGTGTCAAGCGCCAGCAGCTATCTATTTCATAGTGAGGCTGCATGGCCATCAAATCCACCATCTTCAAGGCGAATCTTGCGATCGCCGACATCGACCACGGCTACTACGCCGACCATGCGCTCACGCTGGCCCGGCACCCCAGCGAAACCGACGAGCGCATGATGGTGCGGCTGGCGGCGCTGGCCATTCAGGCGCACCAGCTCAATGACCTGTGCAACGGTGACGCCACCCTGGCCTTTGGCGCGGGCCTGTCCGATCCGGACGACCCCGATGCCTCGCTGACCGACTTCACCGGCCGCAAGCGCGTGTGGATCGAGGTGGGGCAGCCCGAGGACAAGCCGATCACCAAGGCCTGCAGCAAGGCCGATTCGGTGATCGTGTACTGCTTCAACCACGCCGCCGAGATCTGGTGGAAGGGCATCGAGTCCAAGCTCTCGCGGCTCGAAAAACTGCAGGTGTGGCGCATTCCCACCGAGGCCTCGCAGGCGCTGGCGCAGCTGGCCGAACGCAGCATGCAGCTGCAGGCCACGGTGCAGGAGGGGGCCATCACCCTGAGCAGCACGCAGGGCAGCGTGCATGTGGAGCCGGTGCGCTGGAAATGACTCCGCAGCACGGTCCTTAGCGCAGCCATCCATCCGCGAAACTGGCGCGGCCCAGGCCAGGGCAGCCAAGCAAGGGCCGCCCCGCAGCGAGGGCTGCGTCCTCCTGCCCGCAACGCGCAGCGCTGCGAGAGCGGGGGGAAGCCGCGCAGCGGCTCAGGGGGGTGTCTCTTATCCCCGCGGCATCAGCGCGCCGCACTGCCAGCACTGCTCGAAACCGCCTTCCACCGTCTCGCCACAGCGGCAGCGCCACTGGCGCTGGGGCAAGTCCTGCAGTTCCTGCAGCAAGGCCCGGGCGCGGGTGGCGTGTTCTTCGTAGTCGAGCCAGATCTCGGGCAGGCACTGGTCGGGTGGCAGGTGCCCGGCTGCGGCCCCCAGGTATTGCCGCTGCACCGATGCCGTCATGCCCGCCTCGCACAGCAGGTCGGCCCACAGCGTGGCAATGGCGATGTTCGGGGCCTGGGTGAGACGCAGCATGGCAACCACCATAGCGCTTTGCGGCCGGGGCGTACAGGGGCGCGGTCAGGGTGGCGCGGTGCCGCCGGCCCCCTCGGCCGCGCGTTCGGCGTAGCGGTTGAAGCGCCATGCGGTGTGCTCCAGCGTGATGCGGCGCCACACGGCGCGTTTTTCGGCGGGGCCCATGGCCGGCCAGAACTGCACTTCGTCAAAGCTGCGCCCGCAGCCCTTGCACCAGTCGTCGCCCTGGCTGGTGGAGCAGATGGCAATGCACGGCGTGTCGGGCGTGGTGTCGTACCAGGCCAGCCAGGCGGCCCGCGCTGCGGCCGGCAGGCTCTGCTCGTCGGCTTCGTTCTCGTGGCGGAACACCATGCGCGCATACACCTCGCCGAGCGCGCTGATCTCGGGCGCCAGCGCCGCGCCGGCGCTGGCGGGGGCGCGCTCGCGCCAGTGGTTGATGGCGGCTTCGATGTCGGTGATGTGGATGGCGGCCATGGTGGCGGTTGTGTTGCAGCAGGGACGGGAGGGCAACAGGGCGTGGATCATAGCCGCGCGGTGGCTGGTTCGGCGGTGAGCTTCTGTTTTCATAGCTTTGAACGCTTATCTGCAATGATCCACAGGCCTTTTTCTCTTGGATTAATGCCCTTGGCGCTGCAGCGGAATCTTGCACGCCCGGTGCGGGCTGTGTTCCAATCGCCGCTTCGAAGGGGAGTAGCTCCCGACATGCGCTTCGGCCGCGCCACCTGTTGGCCACCGGACGCATGGCATCGGAACCGTCGTCAATACGAAGCATCGCTTCCGGCGGTCCGGGTTCAGCGCACGCCAGAGTGCTGAACCGAGCAAGACCTTTGATGGGCCCGCTGTGGGCTGATCAAGGCCATCCCTTCGCAACATCTGCCCTGCGCAGCATGCCCTGATCCGCCCATTGCAGGCCCTCTATCCCCGGGAACGGCTCGGCGCTACAGTGGCTGCCAGGTCGTCCTTTGTGTCTCTTGATATCGAGGAATTTATGGACTTTCTGGCATCGCCCGAATTCTGGCTCGCACTCGGCCAGATCATCATCATCGACATCCTGCTGGGTGGCGACAACGCGGTGGTCATTGCGCTGGCCTGCCGCAAACTGCCACCCGCCCAGCGCACCAAGGGCATCATCTGGGGCACGGCGGGTGCCATCGTGCTGCGCGTGGTCCTGATTGCGTTTGCCATGACGCTGCTGGCGCTGCCGTTCCTCAAGTTCGTGGGTGCGCTGCTGCTGGTGTGGATTGGCGTCAAGCTGCTGGCCCCCGATGAAGACGGCCATGGCGACATCCAGACCAGCGACAAGCTGCTGGCCGCCATCAAGACCATCATCGTGGCCGACCTGGTGATGAGCGTGGACAACGTGATCGCCATTGCCGGCGCCGCGCAGAACGCGGGTGAGCACCAGTTCCTGCTGGTGGTGCTGGGCTTGCTGATCTCGATCCCGATCATCGTCTGGGGCAGCCAGCTGGTCATCAAGCTCATGGAGCGTTTCCCCTTCATCATCACGCTCGGCGGCATGCTGCTGGGTTGGATCGCGGGCGGCATGCTGGTGACCGACCCGGTCTTCGCCAACCCCGACAAGTGGCAATGGATGCTGAAGATCGCGCAAACCGACACCATCCGCTACGCAGCCAGCGTGGCCGGCGCACTGCTGGTGCTGGCGGCTGGCAAGGTGATCCTGGCGCGCCGCGCCGCTGCTGCGCCTGCCGAGGGCTGATGGCGCATCTGCACGTGCCAGCGTGCGCGCTGGCAACCGGCTGACGCAAAGGGGGCTGCATGCCCCCTTTGTCATGGGCCCCTTTTTTCGGAGGTGGTATGGACAAAGTCATTGTGTACGTGGACGACGCCGCCCAGGCGCAGCAGATCCTGGCGCCCTTGCTGGCAACTGAGGCCGCTGTTGCCACGCATTGGGTGCTGGTGGCCTGCGCACCGCGCATGACGCACCGCATCAGCAAATGGGTGAGCCATCGCACCCGCGAGAACTGGCGCGACAAATGGGCCGAGAAGCTGTTTGCGCAACTGCTGCCTTTGCTGCCTTCGGGCGGCGGCAGCGTGACCACGGTGCTGGCCAAAGGCCCCTTGCCGGAGCTGGTCGCCCAACTGCAGGCCGAACTGGGCGCCGCCCGCGTGGTGGATGCCCGCCGGCCCAGGCACGATGCCGCCACTGAACCGGCTCCTGCGCCGGCGCGCCTGTCGTTCCCGGGCACCGTGCCCAGCCTGCTGACCGGATTGGGCGCCCTGCTGGCGCTGGACCTGGCGTAATCCTGCGCGCACAGGGCCGTCTGCCAAGGCAGGCACGGTGCTATCCTGCGCGCATGAAACTCCTCCTCAAATGGCTGCTCAGCGCTGCAGCGCTGCTGCTGGTGGCCTACCTCTACAGCGGCGTGCAGGTGCAAAGCTTTGCGTCGGCGCTGATTGCCGCCTTCGTCATCGGCCTGTTCAATGCCGTGCTGCGCCCCGTGCTGGTGGTGCTGACGCTGCCGGTGACCCTGGTCACCGTGGGCCTGTTTCTGTTCGTGATCAACGCCCTCATGTTCTGGGCTGCCGCGGGCGTGCTGGACGGCTTTCACGTCAACGGCTTTGGCGCCGCCTTGCTGGGCTCGCTGATCTATTCGGCGCTGGGGCTGCTGATCGAATCAGCGCTCGGCAGCCTGTTCCTTCAGAAGTGACTCCATCGCACGCAGGCGCGTGTCGATGATGGACGCCTCGATGTAGTCGGCGGCGCTGTGGCTCTTGCGCGCCAGGTCCTGCCCGGCCTTGAAGCGGTCCACCGCGGCGGCATAGTCGTAGCGGGCCGCGTGCGATTCGGCCTCGGCACGCACGGCGCGCAGCGGCTGCCCCTGCGCCTGCCAGGCGCTCGCCAGCAACTGCCACACCGTGGCATCGTGCGGGTGGTTGGTCACCCAGGTCTGCAGGGCGCCTGTTACCTCGGCGGGGCGTCCCAGGCGCAGCAGGGCCTGGGTGCGCAGCACCAGCTCCGGCCGGCCCGTTTCTGCCGGCAACCGCTGCAGCGCCGCTTCGGGCAGGCCCGCCGCCAACGCGATCTCGGCTGCCAGCCGCTGCGATTGCCGCTGGGCGGCGGCATCGCCACGCACCACCTCGTCCAGCCGCGCCTGGGCCGTGCGCGCGGCCGCAAAATCGCGCAACTGGTTGCTGGCCAGCGCAGCGGTGTACAGCGCTGCGGCACGGCGCGGCGCGGGCTGGCTGGCAAAGCCGCTGTTTTGCGGCTCGGTGATCCACAGCCGCAGCGCATCCACGCCGGGGTTCGACAGCACGCGGGCCCGGGCCGCCACCAGGGCGTGCTCCAGGCCAGGCTGCGGTGGCGGCGCCGCGCCGCCGGGCGGCAGGCGCGAGTGCATGTCGGCCATGCGCTGGGTGGTCAGCGGGTGGCTGCGCAGATAAGGCCACGAGCCGTTGTCGTTGAGGCGGTTGGCTTGCTGCAGCTTGTCGAACATGCTCACGAAACCCTGGGGCGCAAAGCCCGAAGGCTCCATCAGCCCGTAGCCGATGCGGTCGGCCTCGCGCTCCATGTCGCGCGAGAAATTGAGCTGGTTCTGCATGGCCACCGCCTGGCCGCCCACCATCATGGCCTGGGCAGCCCCCGGGTTCTTGCTGGCGGCCAGCGCGGCCAGCACCATCGCCCCCAGCAGCAAGGGCGTCTGCTTGCTTTGCTGTGCCATCAGGCGCGAGATATGCCGTTGCGTGACATGGCTCAACTCGTGCGCCAGCACCGAGGCCAGCTCGTCGCGCGTGGCCACCACGCCAATCAGCCCCAGGTGCACGCCCAGGTAGCCGCCGGGCAGCGCAAAGGCGTTCACCGTGCGGTCGCGCCCCAGCAGCACCTCCCAGGCAAAGCGCTCATCGAGCTCGGGCGAGAGCTCGCCGCGCGCGCGCGCCGCCGCCAGCAGCGCCTGCCACAGCCCCTGCACATATTCCACCAGCACCGGGTCATCGATGTAGTCGGGGTCGCGGTACAGCTCGCGGATGATGCGGTCGCCCAGGCGGCGCTCCTCGCCCGTCGTGAGCGCGCTGCCGTCGCCCAGCGTGGGCAGGCTGGGCTGGGCCTTTGCAGACAATGGCGCCAAGGCAGCAAATGCTACCAATAAAGAAGCTGTTAGCGTATTTTTGGCAAGCGCTTGAAGCAGTTTTGACCATTTTCTCGACCGAGCGGAGGCCATGGCCGTCATGGGGGGCGAGGGGGTGCGCTTGCGATTCCACATGAACGTATGATGCCCCGTCCTCGCAAAGTTTCCCACCTACTTCATTCGGTTACCCCGCCATGTCCGCACTCACCCACTTCGACGCCCAGGGCCAGGCCCACATGGTTGACGTGGCCGCCAAGGCCGCCACGCACCGCATCGCCATCGCCATCGGCCGCATCGAAATGCTGCCCGCCACCCTGGCCCTCATCGAGGCCGGCAACGCCAAAAAGGGCGACGTGCTCGGTATCGCCCGCATCGCCGGCATCATGGCCGCCAAGAAAACCAGCGACCTCATCCCGCTGTGCCACCCGCTCGCGCTCACCCGCGTTGCTATTGAATTCGAAGCTGCCAGCGCATACCAACCAGGCGCTACGGGCATATTTTGCTCAGCCACCGTGGAAACCGTAGGCCCCACCGGCGTAGAGATGGAAGCCCTCACCGCCGTGCAGGTGGCCCTGCTCACCATCTATGACATGTGCAAGGCCGTGGACCGGGGCATGTCCATCCACGATGTGCGCGTGGTGGAAAAGCATGGGGGGAAGTCGGGGAGTTTCGTGGTGTGAAATGACGCCCGCCTGCGCTCTTGCTCAACGACAATGGGCGACACCGTTTGCCTGGAGATGCCACCATGACCGTCCCCGTCGCCAACCGCCGGTTTGACACCTCCGCTTACCTCGACTGGGAGGCCGAGCAGCCTGAAAAGCACGAATACCTGGACGGCGAAGTCTTCGCCATGGCGGGCGCCTCTGAGGCGCATGTCACCCTGGCTGGAAATGTGTTCATGGCACTGCGCAACCACCTGCGCGGCGGCCCGTGCAGCGTTTTCATCTCTGACATGAAACTGCGCGTAGAGGCCGACAACGCCTTCTTCTGCCCCGACGTTTTCGTCACCTGTGCCGAAACCGACCGCGCCCACAGCCACTACAAGGCAGCGCCCAGTCTGGTGGTGGAAGTGCTCTCGCCAACCACATCCGCCTACGACCGCGGTGCCAAGTTTGCCGCCTACCGCAAACTGCCCAGCCTACGCGAATACGCGCTGGTGGACACTGAGCGCCTGAGCATCGATCTGTTCCGGCGCGACGAGGGCGGCCACTGGGTGCTGTATCCGTCCGAAGCGGGAGACGCGGTGGAGTTTGCCAGCGTGGGACTGAGCGTGCCGATGGAGCGGCTGTATGAGGATGCGCGCGTGGGCACTGCGGAGGTGCCCGGGCCGACGGCCTGAACGCCGGCCCCGCCGCCAGGAAACCAGCGACTCGATAGCGCTAGCCACCCAGCCGCTGGCATTGATCCGCGTTGTGAATTCGAAGCTGCTCGCGCATGCCAGCCGGGCGCTACCGACATATTCCGCCTGATTGGCGACCTTCCTCGGATGCATCGTTCCCCCACCCGTCCGGGCTGAGCCCTTCGATGGACCCGTGACAGTTTTGTCGAAGCCTTGCACGCACCGAACAGCCCTTCGGCGGACGCCAGCACAGCGCGAGCCAATCACTGCCTGACATCAACACAAGTATATTTATGCATTCGGCATTGTTTGCTAACATATATGTATGTCAAAGCGTTCGATGGCCCTTGAGTCGATGCCCCCCGCCGCGCAGGCCGGCATGCGCCAGCTGGGCGCTGACCTGGCGGTGGCGCGCAAGCGCCGGCGCGAATCCCTCAGGGCCTGGGCGCAGCGCATCGGGGTGTCGGAGCCAACGCTGGTCCGCATGGAGCGCGGCGACCCCAGCGTCTCCATGGGGGCCTACGTTACGGCGCTATGGCTCATGGGGCGCGTGCAGGCCGTAGCCGAACTGGCGGCGCCGGCGCTGGACCTGGGTGCGCTTGAATCCGCCGTCCGGGCAGCCCAAACCCGCTCGGTGCGCAAACCCCCCTCCATCGAAGAACGATTGCGCACCCCCAGCCAGGCAGGCAAACCCTGATGCCGGAGCAGGCACTCACACCGGTGGACTACCAGCCCACCGACACACTGCACCTGTGGTGGCTGAGCCACCCCGCCGCACCCGTGCCGGTGGGCACGCTGTGCACGGTGCGGGCACTCAAAGGCGTTTCGCTGCGTTACACGGCACACTGGCTCGCACGCGGCTTTGCACTCAGCGAAGACCTGCCCCTGATCGACCAGGAATTCCTGCCCACCGAAAAAGAAACTGCCGCAGGCGCCGTGGACGACGCCCGGCCCGACCGCTGGGGCGAGCGCGTCATTCGCATGCTGGACAAGCCGCCTCGCCTGTCCCTGATGGAATACCTCTTCTACGCGGGCGATGAACGCTTTGGCGCGCTCGGCGTCTCCCTGTCGGCCAGCGCCTATGTGCCACGGCGGCTGGGGCCGCTGCCGGGATTTGCCGATGTCCCCGCCATCGAGGCACTGGTCCGGCGTGTGCTGGACGGATCCCCCGTGCCGCCCGAGCAGCGCCGGCTGATCGCACCCGGCGCCACCATGGGGGGCGCCAGGCCCAAGGCGCTGGTCAGCATGCAGGGCGCGCAGTGGGTGCTGAAGTTTGCCGAGCCCGGCGAGCCGGTGGATACGCCGCTGGTCGAACACGCCACCATGACGCTGGCCCGCCTGGCCGGAATCCGCGTGGCCGCCACACAGCCCATCCGGCTGCACGCCGGGCACGCCGTGGCGGTGAAGCGCTTCGACCGCGAGGCAGGCACACGCAAACATGCGCTGTCGGCCCGGGTGGCACTGAAGGCGGCGGGCGAAAACCTGGGCTACCCCGAGCTGGCCCAACTGCTGCGCCGCCGCGGCACCACGCAAGCCCAATGCAACCTGCTGCACATGCAGGAGCTGTTCAAACGCATGGTGTTCAACATCCTGATCGACAACACAGACGACCACGAAAAGAACCATGTGCTCCTGGTGACTGACGCGGGAGGCTACGAACTCTCCCCCGCCTTCGACGTGCTGCCGTCAGGCCAGGCCCTGGGCTACCAGCAAATGCGCGTGGGCAGCGCCATGGCCGACTCCAGCCTGGACAATGCTCTGTCCGAATCGTCCCGGTTCGGCCTGGCGCGCCCGCAGGCTGAACAAGCCGTGCGCCAGGTGGTGGCGGTGGTGAATGGCTGGCAACAGCACTTTGCCAGCGCGGGCGTGCGCCCCGCCGACATTGAATCGCTGGCCGCGCAGATCGACCGACCCTACCTGCGCGACCAGCGCCAGGCTTGGTGCTGACGGCACCACACTGCCCGCTGGGCGACTTGTATCAAGGCTCAGATAGCACTCCCCATTGATGCCGAATGCCAAGCTTGCGTCTCGGGACAAGGCGCATCCATCATTACTTGAGCCTATTTAAATGATGGGGCAGGACTTCTGTTTTGATAGCTGCCGGCACTTATGACATCAGCGGTGGAGGCTGAAATTTGCCCTTGGTCAGATTCTGGCACCTATTTTCGCAAAAAATCCTCAATTCGAGTCTGTCCCCAACTTTCCGATCGCAAACGGCGGCAACTGTGGATAACGCACTTGAAGTCCTGCCCAGCCCTCATGGGCCTCTACGCAGCGCTGGGGCTCATGAATGCGGCAAAGGCGTGCCAGCGTTTGCTGCGCAACCTCGGGCTGGCCATTGAGGCCCGCTGCCAGCGCATAGCGAAACATGACTGGCGGATAACCAAAACGCTCGGACACCTTGCGCATCCAGTCCACCTGTTCTGGCGCCATGCCTGGGGTGGCCTCCGTGCGGGCAAATTGCAAAAATGCACCCAGTTGCGTGAGCAGGCGCAACTCGGGCGCAGGTGTCACAATGCCCGCCGCGCCGATGCGGGCCGACTCCATGCGCAAGGTGCGATAGTTTTCCTCGGCTTTCAGATAGTCTGCATTCACCCCAACAAACAGCGCGGCAAGCAACGCCGTGAACGACAGCACGGCCCAGCGCGGCACACGCAACGACGCCCCCCCTGCAGGAGACAAACCATCGACCGCGCCCATCACCAGCCCGACCGGGATTAGAAAGTAGGCGTACTCCAGCGGAAACTCAAGCATGCCATGCATGAAGACGCCCCCTACAGCCACCAGCAGCCACACCACCCGCGCATCGCGGCAAGCACGAATGTGGGCGATGAACCACCAAGCCAATAGAGCAACCATCAGGCCGCCGATCGGCAAACCGTTCCACAGCAGAAAGTCCAGCAGCAGGTTGTGGCTGTGCTCGAACAAGGCACCGACGCCGGGGTGATCCAGCGCCACGCGCTGCTGCGCGGCACTCACTTGCTGCCAGCCATAGCCCCACAGCGGCTCGCGTCCGATAGCATCGAGCATCGACCACCAGAACGGCAGCCGCGTTCCGGCCTGCATCTGGTCGCCAATCGAACGCCCGGTAGACAGCAGCAGTGCATCGCCGACCGCTGGCCACAGCAGCACGCCTGCGGCAAACACTGTGCCCAGCGTTAGCAACTGCACGCGGGTGATGCGCAGGCCTGCGCGCGTTCGCATCGCCAAGCCCCAGCCCACCAGCAGCCCGATTTGCAGCCATCCGGTGCGCGACTGCGTCATAACCATGCCCAACAGCAGAAATCCAGAGCCCAGCCAAAACGCAACGCTACTCACCTTTTGGCGCTGGTGCAGCCACAGCAGGCCGCACAGGCCTAAAAAGCTCAATGTGCACAAATGGTTGGGCTGTGCCACATTGCCAAAAGGCCGCCCGCCGGGCGGCAGGTCGGCGATATAGATGCCCAAGCTGAGCGCACCCGTCCATTGCACCAGTCCAATGCCAACCGACAGCAGCGCGGCGACGAGCCAGGCCACGGTCAGAGCGTTCAAACCGTCACTGCGACCGGTCGGAGCTGCCATCAAACCACCGGCGAGCAATGCCGCCAGCCACAAACCTATATAAAAAGCCGCCATCAACGCATCGCCGGAAAAAAGCAGCTTGCCGGTGGCGAGTTGCACCCCCAGCACGGCGCTGCACAAGGCGGCGATGCCCGAAAGCAACCATGAAACGCGACCGCCAGCAACGGCCCCGGCCACCACTGAGGGCAGCAGCAAAAAAAGTCCCGCAATCGCCAGCGCATCACCCCAAGCGGAAGACCATGGCGCGTAGTGATTAGGCACCAGCCAAGCGCCCGCCATGAGAATTAAGGGTAGAAAAACCTTCATGTCAAGCTTGTCGATTTCATATTCATCAGGCTGTACGAGGGAAGAATTTGAATCTGACTTCAATTAATTTGTCTTCCCTGGATGCCAAATTGAAAAGCCCCGACAGTTTCCCGTCAGGGCTTTTAGTGATGTCAACCGAAGTTTGTTCGGTGTTGTTTAACACTCCACTTTGGCTGTTACCCAAGCCGCTTATTCACTTGGTGGAAGCAATCCGTTAGCCCATTAAGGGGTGATAGTTGCACGGCAAGTTGAAGGCAAAAACTTGCTAATCTTAGAAAGATCAGCTGTCACAGCACCGCAACCCCACTGGCCGACTGCAGCCGGAATTGCTGCAGGAGTCAATTTTGTTCCTGTAGCATCCTGCGGCTGGAGCAAAACCTTCAGACCTGTAGCGGCGGGATCTATGCCAGCAGCAATAGTGACTTGGATCAAACCGTTTGCGTCAGTGGCAATTGCGGAAACATATTTACTCGATGCCGATGCACTTTCGCAGCCCCAAGCACCTGCAGCTGGTGCAGTTGACGCCGTCAATGCCTGGTAGGCTTCGGTAATCCCGGTACGGCAAGAAGATGCCGCCAGAATCACCTCAGACATCTTGGCGCGTTTGGTGTAGTCCTGATAAGCCGGCAGCGCCACGGCCGCCAGAATGCCGATGATCGCCACGACGATCATCAGTTCGATCAGGGTGAAACCCTTTTGGATGGAACGCTTCATAAATTTCTCCTCGGAGTCAATTGCAAATGAAAACCTGCAGAAGAATTCTTCAGGCTCGTACAGGTAGAAGCAGCATCCGTGCCAAACGGCAATATGAAACTAGTCGTATCATTTTGCTTACAAAGCCCGCATGAGAGTGCGGTTTTGTAACGGCATTCGGCATCAGGGTCTGGCGCGAGACATTTTTGTCACCCCCTGGTTGTCACGAAGTGCAAGTTAGGCTTACAAATTGAACACTGCTCTCGATGGCGGTCAGTCGATGGGATTGGTGGTAGCCAGTGCGTGCCGTGTGAAAAGGTGCGCTGTCGGATTCCAATCAGGGATGAACCACCTGATTGGGTGGCTATTCCAGATGGACCCTTCGCCCTGAGTGCGAAGGGCTGGCGCCAAGAGGAGCAAGGCTTCGGCAAGCCTGTCCTGAGTTCATCGAAGGGCTCAGTCCGAACGGCTGGGGCAATACATCTGAGGTATGTCGTCAATCGGTGAAATCAACCTCAAATACTGATGTGAAAAGCGCTAATAGCTATCAAAAAAATAGCTTTGCAAGTTTGATTTCACTGTGCCGCCCGTGGCAATAGGTGTTCACACCCCAAACTCCTACCCCGTCTGTAGCCACGAAATATCATGCGGGGCCTGGTCGCCAGGCTGTGCGATGGCGTCGAAGTGGCGGAGTTCTTCGACGATCAGTTGCGTCTCGGATGGCTTGGTGTGCGTGATGTAGAGGGGGCACGGTTTGCCGGTTTGCAATTGTGCCAGGGTGTGGGGTGTCGGGTGCAGGCTGCGCTGGGCAATGGCGCCCGAGCAGCCCAACTCGCGAACTTTCAGGCCACCGCCTTACTCTGGGTTGCGATGATCTCAACCGCCCGGTCTGCGTTCCCAGCGAATAGGGGAGTGGGGCTGGAGAGCCAGCCACACTCCCGGGGCATCATGCCAGTTCGAACTGCATCTCGGTGCCTGCGAGTGTGATCCGGTCGCCATGCTTGAGGGCCAGGGGGGTGGCGCCGATGGCGGCACCGTTGACCAGGGGCATGCCGGGGCCTTCGACATGCGCCAGCACATGGCCCTGGTGGCGCTTGGTGATGGAGGCCACGGCCACGCCAGGCTTGCCGATGGTGGTGACCACTTTCTGCAGGGCCACCTCGCGCCCGGCAGCAGCGCCCGACATCACCCGAATGACCGCCGACTGCTGCGTGGCTGCCACGGGAGTGGGCGCCACCGCGGGGCGGGGCACGGCAGCATGCGCAGGCGCCATGCCTGGCTTGAAGAGCATGGTTTTTTCGAAATTTTCGCCCTCGGCCTCCTGGAGGAAGCGGATCTTGTATTTGCCGACTTCAATGACGTCACCATTGCGCAGTTCCTGGCGCTTGACGGCCTTGGCATTGACATAGGTGCCGTTGGTGCTGCCCAGGTCTTCAATTTCCACGCCGCCATCGGCCATGTGGATGACGGCGTGCTCGCCGCTGACGGCCAGGTTGTCGATCACGATATCGTTGTAGGGGCGCCGACCCAGCGTGGTCCGCTCCTTGGTCAATTCGACGTCCTTGATGACGACGCTGTCGATCGAAACGATCATTCTGGGCATGATCCACTCCTGCGGTGTTGGGGTATTGGGGGGTTGAGCGGCATCATGCGGTCCTGATCAACCGGGACATGAAACCTCGTTTTTTGCCGCCTGCCGCCATGTGCACGAGCAGCACGCTGATGTTGTCGCGCCCTCCATGGGCATTGGCGGTGTCGATGAGCAGCGTGGCTTTTTCTTCGAGTGACAGGGGTGCGCGCACCATTTCTGCCAGGTCGGCATCGGAAACCATGTCGGTCAGGCCGTCCGAGCACATGAGGAACAAATCGTCCGGGGCCACCTGGAACTCGTTCACTTCCATCTGCACGTGGGGTTCTACGCCCAGCGCACGCGTGACGAGGTTGCGGCTGCTGGATGCGGCGGCCTGCTGGGGCGTGAGCAAGCCGGCGTCCACCTGTTCCTGCAGCCACGAGTGGTCGCGCGTGATTTGCTGCAAAACGCCGCCGCGCAGGCGGTAACAGCGCGAGTCGCCGATGTGCCCCAGGATGAGCCGGGCATCCCGAAAAACACCCACGACCAGCGTGGTGCCCATGCCTGCATAAAGGGGGTTGGAAAGGGATGCGCCCAGCACGGCATGGTTGGCGTTTTCGACGCAGATCTCAAGCGCCCTGCGTACATCGGCAGCCGGTGCATTCTTGCCTGCCTGGGCCAGCCAGCGCGCCATCTCCGTGCGAATGAAGGTGGTGGCCATGGCGCTGGCCACTTCACCCGCGTTGTAGCCGCCCATGCCGTCCGCCAGAATTGTGATGCGCGCATCACGGTCGAAGGCCACCGCATCTTCGTTGTTGTTGCGCACCCGTCCGCAGTCGGTGCGGGCAAAAAATTCATAGGTCATGGAGGTTGCCGCGTGCGTCGTCAGGCAGCCGAATTCGGCGGAAGCCCCGAATTGCGGACCGTGGCAAGTTCCAGCACCGGTGTCTGGAAATCTGCCATGTCTGGCCCATTGGCATCGCGCTTCGCATCATAGACGAGTGCTTTGTCTGGCCGTGCCATGGCGGCAGGAATCGGGACCATGCCTGGGTTCATGGATGGCGATGGCTTTGCATGATCAAAAACGGCTCTCGGTCGTACGGTGGGGCACGGGTTAAAAGCAATTTCTGCGCCCGCGTCGGCTTGGGCATCGCCAAGGGGTCATCTGCCCGGGTTGGCAGGGGACGGCGCTCCATGCCGGCCCTTTTTTCCGCCGAGGCGGGGAGCGGGGTGTCATGGGCGTGTCATTTTTGTCACGACCCATGCCTTCTTGGTTACTGTGAGGACGCGGCACGCCGGAGACGTGGCCAGAATTTTCCGATGCCCACCACGAACGCGGCGCCCAGTGCGGCGGCCACGTAGTGCAGGGCCGGGTGTGCCAGAGCAAAGTCGTGCAATGAGGCGTCGCTGACAATGGTTTCGCCGCCCACCCAGCCGATCAGTGCCGCACCCAGGACCACGATGACCGGAAAGCGTTCCATCAGCTTGATCATCAGCGTGCTGCCAAAGATCACCAGCGGAATGCTGATGGCCAGGCCCAGCACCAGCAGCACCAGGTTGCCATGGGCGGCGGCGGCCACGGCAATCACGTTGTCCAGGCTCATCACCAGGTCTGCAATCAGGATGGTGCGTACGGCGGCCATGAGGTTGCCGTAGGACTTGGATTCGCCCTCCTCGTCGCCGTCGTCGCTGAGCAGTTGCAGGCCGATCCACAGCAGCAGGCAGCCGCCCACGATCTGCAGGAACGACAGCTCCAGCAGCTTGGCAGCCACCACTGTCAGCACGATGCGCAACACCACGGCCGCGCCGGAGCCCCAGAAAACCGCCTTGCGCTGTTGGTGCGGCGGCAGGGAGCGCGCGGCCAGTGCAATGACAACCGCGTTGTCACCGGACAGGATGATGTTGATCCAGACGATCTTGATGAGACCGATCCAGAAATCGGCACTGTGCAGAAATTCCATGACTTCACTCCATTGTTATGAATGCAAGAAGCGCCCGAAACCTTGGTTTCGGGCGCTTCTGTTTTTTTGGAGCAGCCAGTTTATCGGGCGAGGGCGCCCGGGTCGTCCGTAATTCTGCTTACGAGAATTACTTCAGCTGGGCCTTGAGCAGCTTGCCCAGTTCCGACGGGTTGCGGGTGATGATGAAACCCGACTCTTCCATGATGGCGAGCTTGGCATCGGCCGTGTCGGCGCCGCCGGAGATCAGCGCGCCAGCGTGGCCCATGCGCTTGCCGGGAGGGGCCGTCACGCCAGCGATGAAGCCCACGATAGGCTTCTTCATGTTGGCCTTGCACCACTGGGCGGCTTCGGCTTCATCGGGACCGCCGATTTCGCCAATCATGATGACGGCGTCGGTGTCCGGATCGTCGTTGAAAGCCTTCATCACGTCGATGTGCTTCAAGCCATTGATGGGGTCGCCACCAATGCCCACGGCGCTCGACTGGCCCAGGCCCACTTCCGTCAGCATGGCCACGGCTTCGTACGTCAGCGTGCCCGAACGGCTCACCACGCCGATGCGGCCCTTGCGGTGGATGTGGCCGGGCATGATGCCGATCTTGATCTCGTCGGGCGTGATCAGGCCGGGGCAGTTGGGACCCAGCAGCAGGGTCTTCTTGCCGCCAGCGGCTTCCTTGGCTTTCATCTTGTTGCGCACCATCAGCATGTCCTTGACCGGAATGCCTTCGGTGATGCAAATCGCCATGTCCAGGTCGGCTTCGACGGCTTCCCAGATGGCGTCGGCGGCGCCTGCGGGCGGCACGTAGATCACCGACACGGTGGCGCCGGTCTGCTGCGCGGCTTCCTTGACGGAGGCGTAGATCGGGATGTTGAAGATCGATTCGCCGGCCTTCTTGGGGTTCACGCCGGCCACGAAGGCGTTCTTGCCGTTCGCGTATTCCTGGCACTTTTCGGTGTGGAACTGGCCGGTCTTGCCCGTGATGCCCTGGGTGATGACCTTGGTGTCTTTGTTGATGTAGATCGACATGAGAGTTACCTATTCAGTTGGGGACAGAGCTTGTCCGCTGCGCGGCCTGCGGTCTGTCCCGCAAAATTATTTGGACACGGCAGCAACGATCTTGGTCGCAGCTTCGGCCATGGTGTCTGCAGCGATGATGGGCAGGCCGCTTTCGGCCAGCATCTTCTTGCCCAGCTCTTCGTTCGTGCCCTTCATGCGCACGACCAGCGGCACGTTCAGGTTCACGGCCTTGCAGGCGGTGATCACGCCGGTGGCGATGGTGTCGCACTTCATGATGCCGCCGAAGATGTTGACCAGAATGCCTTCGACCTTGGGGTTCTTGAGCATGATCTTGAAGGCTTCGGTGACCTTCTCGGGGGTGGCACCGCCGCCCACGTCCAGGAAGTTGGCAGGCTCGCCGCCGAACAGCTTGATGGTGTCCATGGTGGCCATGGCCAGGCCGGCGCCGTTCACCAGGCAGCCGATGTTGCCGTCCAGGCTGATGTAGGCCAGGTCGAACTTGGAGGCTTCCACTTCGGCCGGATCTTCTTCGTCCAGATCGCGGAAGGCCACGATTTCGGGGTGGCGGAACAGGGCGTTGGCGTCAAAGTTGAACTTGGCGTCCAGGGCCATCAGGTTGCCCTTGGAGTCGCAGTTCAGCGGGTTGATTTCCACCAGCGACGCGTCGGTGTCCATGTAGCACTTGTAGATCTTGGCGAAGATGTCCACGGCCTGGTCGATGGAGGCGCCGGTCAGGCCGATGGCGGCTGCCACCTTCTTGCTCTGCTCGGCGGTGATGCCGGTCAGGGGATCGATCATCTCGGTGATGATCTTCTCGGGCGTGGAGTGGGCCACTTCCTCGATGTCCATGCCGCCCTCGGACGAAGCGATCAGGGCCACCTTCTGCGTGGCGCGGTCGGTCACCAGCGACACATACAGTTCGTTCTTGATGTCGGCGCCGTCTTCGATGTACAGGCGGCGGACCTTCTGGCCTTCGGGGCCGGTCTGGTGCGTCTTGAGCTGCATGCCCAGGATGTCGCCAGCGAGGCGCTTGACGTCGTCGATGGTCTTGGCAACCTTCACGCCGCCGCCCTTGCCACGGCCACCGGCGTGGATCTGGGCCTTGACCACCCACACGGGGCCGCCGAGCTTCTGGGCTGCTTCAACGGCTTCTTGCACCGTGAATGCGGGAATGCCACGCGGAACGGGCACACCAAAATTGCGCAAGATTTCCTTGCCTTGGTATTCGTGAATCTTCATGAGGTCTCTCTCAGGGAAGGGTGGTATTTACCCGTTTACCATGGACTATTGTCTGGCCGCGGGCGGGGACATGGCAGCCGGCGACTGTATCATGCTGCAATGCACCATCCCTTGTGCCAAGCTTACAGGGGTGGGTCAGCGCGCAATCACCCCCTTGCAGGAGCTTTCCGATGTCCAGAATCTTTATTGATGGCGAAGCCGGCACCACGGGCCTGCAGATCCGCGAGCGCCTGCAGGCCATGCCGCAGGTCGAGCTGGTGAGCATTGCCCCTGCGTTGCGCAAGGACCCCGCTGCCAAGCGCGACCTGATTGCGGGTGTCGATCTGGTGGTGCTGTGCCTGCACGACGATGCCGCACGCGAGACCGTGGCCATGGTCGATGACATCGAAAAGACCACCGGCCGCCAGGTCAAGGTGATCGACGCCAGCACCGCGCACCGCACTGCGCCCGGCTGGGTGTTTGGTTTCCCCGAGCTGGCCGCGGGCCAGGCGCAGGCCGTGCGCGAGGCGCTGCGCGTCTCCAACCCCGGCTGCTATGCCACCGGTGCCATTGCCTTGCTGCGCCCGCTGGTCGATGCAGGCCTGGTGCCGAAGGACTTTCCGCTTGCGCTGCCCTCGGTCAGTGGCTACTCGGGCGGCGGCCGCACCATGATCGAAGCCTATGAGCAGGGCCAGGCGGCGCCGTTCGAGCTGTATGCGCTGGGCCTGTCGCACAAGCACCTGCCGGAGATCCTGAAATACACCGGGCTGACACGCCGGCCCATTTTTGTGCCCGCTGTTGGCAACTTCCGCCAGGGCATGCTGGTGCAACTGCCCCTGCACCTGGATCTGCTGCCGGGCCAGCCCAAGGCGGCCGATCTGCACGATGCCCTGGCCGCGCACTACGCGCAAAGCAACACGCCTGCGCAATGGGTGAGCGTTCTGCCGCCCACCGAAGACGGCAAGCTCGAACCCACCGCGCTCAACGACACCAACCGGCTGGAGCTGCGCGTGTTCGCCAATGAAACTTATCGCCACGCGGTGCTGGTGGCCCGCCTCGACAACCTGGGCAAGGGTGCCAGCGGTGCGGCGGTGCAAAACCTGCAGTTGATGCTGGGTCTGTGAGCCGGCAGGCCCCGCGGCTGCGGAGCGTTGCACAGCGGATGGGCAGATTCGGCGACGGATTTGCGCATTATTGAAGAGCTGGCGGCGCTTATCGGCAAGGCGCTTTCGGCTTTTCTGGTTTCAATTCTGCGGTGAAACCGGCCACGGAGGATTGCTGCAACCCCTCCCGCGCTTTCACTCCACTTCTTCGTCCGGACTGCCGCCCTGCACCACGCGGCGCACCACATCCCCTGCAAAACCGCGCGCGGCCAGAAAGCGCATCTGCCGCGCCCGCTCCTGCGCATCGGTGGCCACGCGGCCAAAGCGCTGGCGCCAGACGGCCTGGGCGCGCTCCTGTTCGGTGGCGCGCAGGCGTTCGGCCGTGGCGCGCACCAGATCATCGTCGAGCCCCTTGCCGCGCAGCTCCTGCACCAGGCGCTGCGTGCCCAGCCGCGCGGCGCGGCGGTGCACCAGCGATTCGGCCACGCGTGCGGCGTTGATGAAATCCTTGGCCTGCAACTCGTCGAGCACGGCGTTCAGGTCATCGCCCTCTTGCACATGGCGCGCCAGCTTGGTGGTCAGCTCGGCGCGCGAATGCTCGCGCTGGGCCAGCAGCCGCAGTGCGCGGCCCTTCAGGGAAAGTGTGCCAAAGCCCATGGCGGTGATGCTCTGCTATGGATGGCTACTGGCGCTTATCGGACAAGCGCCCGCTGCTTGCCTTGCTTACTTGTCTTCCTTCTCGCCCTTGGCGGGCTTGCCGGCGGGTGCGGCTTGCAGGGCGGCAGGCAGCAGGGCGATGCCCAGGCTCTCGCGCACCTTGTTCTCGATCTCGCGGGCCAGATCGGGGTTCTCGCGCAGGAACTCGCGGGCGTTGTCGCGGCCCTGGCCGATCTTTTCGCCGTTGTAGGCATACCAGGCGCCGGCCTTCTCGACGATCTTGGCGTTCACGCCCATGTCGATGATCTCGCCCTCGCGGCTGATGCCTTCGCCGAACAGGATGTCGAACTCGGCCGTCTTGAAGGGCGGGCTCACCTTGTTCTTGACCACCTTCACCTTGGTTTCGTTGCCGATGGCGTCGTCGCCCTTCTTGATGGTGCCGGTGCGGCGGATATCCAGGCGCACCGAGGCGTAGAACTTGAGCGCATTGCCGCCGGTGGTGGTTTCGGGCGAGCCGAACATCACGCCGATCTTCATGCGGATCTGGTTGATGAAGATGACCATGCAGTTGGTCTTCTTGATGGTGGAGGTCAGCTTGCGCAGCGCCTGGCTCATCAGGCGGGCCTGCAGGCCGGGCAGGCTGTCGCCCATTTCGCCTTCGATTTCGGCCTTGGGGGTGAGGGCGGCGACGGAGTCGACCACGATCAGGTCCACGGCGCCCGAGCGCACCAGGCTGTCCACGATTTCGAGCGCCTGCTCGCCGGTGTCGGGCTGGCTGATCAGCAGGTCGGACAGCTGCACACCCAGCTTCTGGGCGTATTGCACATCGAGGGCGTGCTCGGCATCCACAAACGCGCAGGTGCCGCCCTGCTTTTGCATCTCGGCAATCACCTGCAGCGTGAGCGTGGTCTTGCCCGAGGATTCGGGGCCGTAGATCTCGACCACGCGGCCGCGCGGCAGGCCGCCCACGCCCAGGGCAATGTCCAGGCCCAGCGAGCCGGTGGAGACCACCTGGATGTCCTCGATCACCTCGCCCTCGCCCAGGCGCATGATGGTGCCCTTGCCAAATTGCTTCTCGATCTGGGCGAGCGCGGCGGCCAGGGCCTTGGCCTTTTCGGCGTTTGCGGGCAATGCGGGGTTGGTGCCTTTGACTGCGACGTCCATGAGAAACTCCTTGAAAAACAACAGGTTGGATGCTGGCATCGCTCTGCGGTTAATCACAGGCTGGATGCTTGAACAGTAGTTTATGCGCGCTGTGAAATCAAAACAAAGCAATTTTTGGTCAGTTTGCCTGACAATTTGGCATGAGTGATTTTTCCCCTGCCGCCGCTTCCCCTGCGCCTTCCCAGGGGCCAGACGACCGCTGGCGCCAGACCCACCTCGGGCGCCTCATGGGCAGCGCGCTGCGCCGCTTCGATGCCCGGGTGCTGCAGCTCATGGCGCGCAATGTCGAGGTGCCGCTGGCCTTGTCCAACCTAGCGGCGCGCGACCAGGTGACCGCTGCCCATGTGCATATCACCCGGCACCTTGCGCTGTCGGGCGACCGCCTGACCGACCTGGCCCAGCGCGCGGGCATGACCAAGCAGGCCATGGCCCACCTGGTGGACCAGTGCGAGGCCTGGGGGCTGGTCACGCGCGCGGCCGATCCGCTGGACGCACGCGCGCGCCGGGTGTGCTTCACACCCACGGGGCTGGCCTGGCTGCAGGCGTTCCGGGACGCGGTGGCGCAGGCCGAGGCAGAGTTTCGCGCCGAGGTGGGCAACGACGTGGCCACCGTGGTGGCCATTGGGCTGGAGGCCTACGCGGGTGGCGACGCCGGCGCCTGAGCACCCACCGGCGCGGCGCAGGCCAGCAGCCATTGCCGAAAGCACTGCAGCGCATGCAGCTGCGTGCGTCCTTCGGGGTAGCAGAGCCAGTAGCCCACATCGCTCTGGTAGCCGCCGCGCTGGGCGGAATCGGCCAGCGGCTCGCGCACCAGGCCGGCGGTGATTTCGTCCTGCACCAGGCAGCGCGGCACCAGGGCCAGGCCCATGCCGGCCATCACGGCGCGGATCATGGTCTGGAACTGGTCGAACTGCGGGCCGGCCAGCGGGTCGATGGCGCCCGGCACGCCGTGCGTCTCGCTCCAGCGCAGCCAGGCCTCGGGCACGGTCACATGGCGCAGCAGGGTGTGGCGCGCCACATCGCGCGGGGCATGGATGGGCCAGTCGGCCACCTTGGTGCGCGGGGCGATCAGCGCCACGTCGTTGCCCGTGATGTAGTGGGCGTGGGCGCCGGGCCAGTGGCCATCGCCAAACAGAATGGCGCAGTCGAGCTCGGGCCGCTCGAAGTTGTAGCTGTGCACATAGGGCACGAAATGCAGCGTGACCTGCGGATGCTGCTGCTGGAACTGCGGCAGCCGTGGAATGAGCCACTTGGCGCCAAAGGTGGGCAGGCTCGACAGGTGCAGCGCGCCGCCGCCGTCGTCGCTGGTGATGAGCTCCAGCGTGGCGGCTTCGAGTTGCAGCAGCACGGCCTGTACGGCCTTCTCGTAGCGTTCGCCGGCAGGGGTGAGGGCCAGGCGCTTGCGGGTGCGCTCGAACAGCGGCACGCCCACCCAGGTCTCCAGGTCCTTGACCTGCTTGCTGACGGCGCTCTGCGTGAGGTGCAGCGCCTCGGCGGCGCGCGAGACGCCACCGAACCGCGCCACGGTGGAGAACGCGCGCAGCAGGTGCAGCGGGGGCGCGAGGCGGCGCAGCGACATGGTGGTGGTACTCAAAACATTCCAGATTGGAATGTTATCAGGCATATCCATTGCTTGGTCAATGGCGTCCCTTTCGTTAACCTCGGTGCATCTCAAAGGAGAAACAAGCTATGCAACGCCGTCACCTGCTGGCCACATTGGCTGCCGTATCTTTAGCGCCTGGAATGTCTTTTGCCCAGGAGGGCAAGCCACTGCGCATGATCGTCCCCTTTCCGCCCGGGGGCGCCACCGACATCACGGCACGCACGCTGCAGGACGCCATGGCCCGCATCCTCAAGCAGCCCGTGGTGCTGGAAAACCGCGGTGGTGCGGGCGGCTCCATCGGCATGGCGGAAGTGGCCCGCGCCCCGGCAGACGGCCTCACCATCGGCGTGGCCACGCTGTCCACCCATGGCGTGAACCCCGCCGTGTACAGCAAGCTGCCCTACCACCCCACCAGGGATTTCGTCGGCGTGACCGAGATCGTCAAGGCCCCGGGCGTCATCGTGGTCAACCCCAAGGCGCTGCCCGTCAAGGACTTTGCCGACCTGGTGAAATATCTCAAGGCCAACCCCGGCAAGGTGTCGTATGCCACGCCGGGCAACGGCACCATCGGCCACATGTGGGGCGAGCTGTTCAAGAGCAGCACGGGTACCTCGATGGTGCACATCCCCTACCGTGGCGCGGGCCCGGCCATCAACGACGTGCTGGCGGGCCAGGTGGCGGTGTACTTTGACCAGGTGGCTTCGTCGCTGCCGCACGTCAAGGCCGGCAAGGTCAAGGCGCTGGCCGTTTCGTGGCCCCAGCGGCTGGATGTGCTGCCCGATGTGCCTACCTACGGCGAACTGGGCCATGCCGCCAACAACGATCCGTCGTGGTTTGGCCTGGTGGCGCCGGCCGGCACGCCGCCGGCGGCGGTGGATCGCATCCAGCAGGCCGTGGCCCAGGCCCTGCAGGAGCCCGCCGTGCGTGAGCGGCTGGCCGCGCAGGGGCTGTACCCCTCGGGCACGACGCCCAAGGCCTTCACGGCCCAGATCGCCCGCGAAATCGACAAGATGAAGAGCGTGGCGGCATTCGCCAAGGTCAGCCTCGACTGATCGCAGCACGGGCCTGCGGGCCCGAAGGCCACAGCCGGACAGGCACAGGAATAACCATGGGGTCTGTCGGGTCCGGGCGGCGAGGCCGGCCGCCCCCCATTCAGCACACTCTGCCTATGCATGCAGCCTTGAAACTCATCAACCACCGCTTCCAGCAAGCCCAGCCCGGTGCCACGGGCTCGCCCGGTGGCGCAACGCCGCCCGTGCGCATGGTGTCGCACCAGCCCGGCACCACGCCGCTGGTGCTCGACTCCCCGCACAGCGGCACCCAGTACCCCGCCGACTTTGGCTCCGCACTCGACCTGGCCACGCTGCGCCGCGCGGAAGACACGCATGTCGAGAAGATCTACGCCTTTGCCCCCGCGCTCGGCGTGGCCTGGATCGAGGCCCATTTCCCCCGCATCTACCTCGATGCCAACCGCGACACCACCGAGCTGGACACCACGCTGCTCGATGGTGAATGGACCGAACCCCTCTCCACCGACCCCAAGGTGCTCAGCAAGGTGCGCCTGGGCAAGGGCCTGGTCTGGAAGTTCACCGACGACGGCGAGCCCATCTACCAGCGCCTGCTGTCCGTGGCCGAGGTGCGCGCACGCATCGACCGCTGCTGGCGCCCCTACCACGCGGCGGTGGGCGCGGCCATCGACGCGGCCCATGCGCGCCACGGCTACAGCATCCACCTCAACTGCCACTCCATGCCCGCGGTGGCCGGGCGTTTTGCCACGGAATTCCCGGGCCTCGTGCATGCCGACTTCGTGGTGGGCGACCGCGACGGTAGCACGGCCAGCCCGGCGCTGGCGGCCCTGATCTGCGAGCACCTGCGCGGCTGCGGCTACAGCGTGGACTACAACCACCCGTACAAAGGCGTGGAGCTGGTGCGCCGCTACGGCAACCCGGCGCAGCAGCGCCACAGCATCCAGGTCGAGATCAACCGCAAGCTCTACATGGACGAGCACACGCTGGCGCAGCACCCCGAGGGCATGGCCCGCCTGCAGGCCGACCTGCAGGCCCTGGTGCACAAGCTGCTGGCCACCGATCCGCGCTGAAAGGCAGCGGTGGCCGGGGGGGGCAGCGCGCCACCGCCGCGTTCTCCCGGCAAAGTGCGCAGCATTTGCGGGGCTGCGCCGCCTAAAATCGTGGCACAGGCGCGGCGCCAGACCGCTGCCCCCCACCAGGAGACCCCGCATGCGCATCCTCATTGCCGAAGACGACCAGGTGCTGGCCGATGGCCTGCTGCGCACGCTGCGCGGATCGGGCGCCGTGGTGGACCATGTGGCCAGCGGCAGCGAGGCCGATGCCGCGCTCATGACCAACAACGAGTTCGACCTGCTCATCCTCGACCTGGGCCTGCCCAGGATGCACGGCCTGGAGGTGCTCAAGCGCCTGCGCAGCCGGGGCTCGGCCCTGCCGGTGCTCATCCTCACCGCCGCCGACAGCGTGGACGAGCGCGTGAAGGGGCTGGACTACGGCGCCGACGACTACATGGCCAAGCCGTTCAGCCTGCAGGAGCTCGAAGCCCGCGTGCGCGCCCTCACGCGCCGGGGCATGGGCGGCACCAGCAGCGCCATCAAGCACGGGCCCCTGGTGTACGACCAGGCCGGCCGCGTGGCCACCATCGACGGCAAGATGGTCGAGCTGTCGGCGCGCGAGCTGGGCCTGCTCGAAGTGCTGCTGCAGCGTGCCGGCCGCCTGGTGAGCAAGGAGCAGCTGGTGGAGCGCCTGTGCGAGTGGGGCGAGGAGGTGAGCAACAACGCCATCGAGGTCTACATCCACCGCCTGCGCAAGAAGATCGAGAAAGGCCCGATCCGCATTGCCACGGTGCGCGGGCTGGGCTACTGCCTGGAAAAGATTCCTGGATAAGGATGCACTCCCTGAGTCGCTTCGCGCCTTCCCCCTCTCCTTCGGGAGGGGGACGCACCCGGTGGCCTGGCAAAGCCAGTTCCACGGGTGCACTGGCCTGGGCCGCGCCAGTTGCACCGGCTGTGGGTGAGTGCGGTGTCCAAGTTTGAAGCAAAAATAATAGCTTTTGGCGCTTATTGGATAAGCGCCAGAGGCCAAAAAGGCTTGAAACCTTGAAAATCTTCCAGCGCGAGCAGCGCTCCCTGTTCGGCGAAATCCTCGACTGGATGCTCACGCCGCTGCTGCTGCTGTGGCCCGTGAGCCTGGCGCTGACCTGGCTGGTGGCGCAGGGCCTGGCCAACAAGCCGTTTGACCGTGCGCTCGAATACAACGCCCATGCGCTGGCGCAGCTGGTGACGGTGCAGCACAGCAAGGTGCAGTTCAACCTGCCCCAGCCGGCCAGCGAGATCCTGCGCGCCGACGATTCCGACATCGTTTACTACCAGGTGATGGGCCCCGGGCGCAAGCTGCTCTCGGGCGAACGCGACCTGCCGCAACCCGAAGACGACGACCGCCCCGCGCCCGGCGACGTGCGCCTGCGCGACGCCGAATTGCGCGGCGTGGAGATCCGCGTGGCCTACATCTGGGTGCGCCTGCCGCTGCCCGATGCGCCGCTGGCCCTGGTGCAGGTGGCCGAAACGCGCGAAAAGCGCAGCGTGCTGGCCACCGAAATCATCAAGGGCGTGATGCTGCCGCAGTTCGTCATCCTGCCGCTGGCGGTGCTGCTGGTGTGGCTGGCGCTGGCGCGCGGCATCCAGCCGCTGAACCAGCTGGAGCAGCGCATCCGCGAGCGCAGCCCCGACGATCTCTCGCCGCTGGACGACCGCACCGTGCCGCTGGAAGTGGCGCCGCTGGTGTCGTCCGTCAACGACCTGCTCACGCGCCTGGGCGACTCGCTGGCCACGCAAAAGCGCTTTCTGGCCGACGCGGCCCACCAGCTCAAGACGCCGCTGGCGGGGCTGCGCATGCAGGCGGACCTGGCCCAGCGCGAGGGCACCAGCACCGAAGAGCTCAAGCGCTCGCTGCAGCAGATTGGCCGCTCCAGCATCCGCGCCACGCACACCGTCAACCAGCTGCTGGCGCTGGCGCGTGCCGAGGGCAGCGGCGCGGGCATTGCCCGCGTGCCCTGCGACCTGGCCCGCCTGACCATCGAGGTGGTGCGCGACTCGGTGCCGCGCGCGCTCGACAAGCAGATCGACCTGGGCTACGACGGAGCCCAGCCTGGCGCCCCCGGCGTCTGGGTGGATGGCAACCCCACCTTGCTCAAGGAGCTGGTGCGCAACCTGGTGGACAACGCCATCAACTACACCCCCTCCACCCCCGACAAGCCCGGCGTGGTCACTGCCCGCGTGCTGGCCGACACCTTTGGCCATGTGCTGCTGCTGCAGGTGGAAGACTCGGGGCCCGGCGTGCCCGAGTCCGAGCGCGAGCTGGTCTTCCAGCCCTTTTACCGGGCGCTGGGCAGCGAGGCCGACGGCTCGGGCCTGGGCCTGCCCATCGTGCTGGAGATCGCGCGCCAGCATGCGGCCGAGGTGCTGCTGGAAGATGCCCACCCGGGCCAGCAACCACCGGGCGCGCGGTTCACGGTGCGCTTTGCCGCGCGCTCGCCGGACGCCGATGCTCCGCAGGGCTGAGCCCGCCCGGGTACAGGCGGTGGGTTGCTGTTGAAACGGCAGCATGTAGCGCTTTGCTATAGAGCGCTGCAGCCGTTTTTCTTCCAATTGTCTCAGGGGCAGGCGCGCAGGGCCTTGTCGCCCAGGGCCTGGCGCAGCTGGGTTTCGGCCTGTGCGCGCGTGGCGCTGTCCAGGGCGGGCAGGCGCAGCGTGAAGCCCTGGGCCTCGGCCCGTTCCGCCACCACTTTGGCGGTGCGCACGCCCTGGCCGTTGAGTGTGGCCAGCGCCCGCTGGGCGGCTTCTTCTGTGCCAAAGCGGCCCAGCGACAGGCCCGGCTCCAGGGCGGGGTTGCCGGGGCGGTCAAAGGGCAGCTTGCGGGCGCGCAGCTCGGCGCGTTTCTTTTCCAGCGCCTCGTCGTCGGCAAAGCGGCCCATGTACACCATCCAGCGCCCGGCAATGGTGATGGGTTCCAGGCTCCAGCTGTCTTGCGGCAGGCCGGCGGCGGCGCTGCGCACGGCGTCGGCCTGGCGCGTGTTCAGCACACCGGCCTGCAGGCACACCGTGGCGGCCTCGGCAGGGGCCTCGCTGGCCACCGGGGCGGTGTCGCGGGCCGGCAGTATGCGCAGCGTCTCGGGGCGGATCTGCTGCGCCAGGCGGTGGGGCTCGGACTGCTCGGCCGGCGCCAGCCCCCAGGTGCGCAGCCAGCCCTGCGACCAGGCGTAATAGCCGGTATTGGCCAGCAGCAGGACGATGGCGGCAAGGCGCAGCATGGGGCAGGTCCTTCAGGCGGGGGGCGCGGCCGTGGGCCGTACGCTGATTTCAGAGCTGGTGATGGCCTGCATGCCCTGCACGGTGTGCACCAGCAGCGCGCCATCTTCGGCCACGCCATGGGCCATCCCGGCCTGTCCGTCGCTGAGCGTCACTGCGCGGCCCTGCAGCACGTCGCGGGTGGCAAACCGGGCCTGCATGGGCGCGAAGCCATAGCCTTCGAACGACTGCAGCATGGCCACCAGCGGGGGCACGATGCGCAGCAGCGCGGTGGGTGCATCCAGCCCCGGCTCCACCTCCTGCAGGCTGCCGGGCGCCATGCTCAGGCCCTCGGGGCTGCGCGGCAGCACGTTGATGCCGATGCCCACCACCACATAGCGGGCGCTGGCGGGGCGGGCTGCTGTAGCCGCCTGGGGGGTGACGAAACTTGCCGTCTCCACCAGGATGCCGCCGAGCTTGCGGTCGCCCGCAGCGCCGCCCAGCCAGAGGTCGTTGGGCCACTTGAGGCCCACGCGTGCCGGCTGCTCCACCTCCGGGGGGGGCGGCAAGGGCTGCAGGCTTTCGGCCACGCTCACCCCCACGGCCAGCGACAGGCCCGACCAGTCGGCCGGTGCCAGCGGGAGTCCCAGGGACATCATGAGCGAAGCCCCCACGTCGCTTTGCCACACCCGCCCCAGCCGCCCGCGCCCTGCCGTCTGCTGCTCGGCCACCAGCAGGGTGGGCTCGCACTGGCCGGCGCGTGCGCGGCGCATCAACTCGGTGTTGGTGGAGTCGATGCTGGGCAGCACCTCGACGGTAAAGCCGGGCAGCAGGGGCGCCACGGCCTCCCAGATGGCCTCGGCGGGCCAGCGGATAGGTTGCTGCATCACTGCGATGGCTTGCGCCGTGGCTTGGAGGCCGCCTTGGCTTTTTTGGACGCCGTTTTTGCCGGCTTGGACGGCGGCAACGGCACCGGCGGCGCCCAGCCGCGCTTGGGTGCCAGCAGCGTGCCCCGGCAGTTCTTGCTGCCGCACCAGCAGGGGTATTCGGCCTTGAGCTTCTTTGTATAGCGCTCTTCGATGATCAGGCCGTAGTCGTAGTTCAGCTCTTCGCCGGCCTTGATATTGCGCAGCGCCGTGATGAAAATGCGGCCGTCCCGCTCGTCGGCGTAGCAGTTGGGGTTGCAGCTGTGGTTGATCCAGCGCGAGGAGTTGCCGCCGAACTTGGCGTCGATCACATGGTCTTCATCCACATGGAAGTAGAACGTGTGGTTGGGTTGCAGGGGGTCGTGCGGGTGGCGGTCCTGCGCTTCCTGCCAGCCGATGACCTCGCCGGTGTACTCCACCAGCACCTCGCCCTCGGCAATGTCCTGCACGGCAAACACGCCCTTGCCATGCACGCCCGAGCGCCGGGTCTGGATGCGGCGGCCCGGGGCAATGGGGGGGACGGCAGGCGATGCGGAGCGGGGCATGGCAAAAACTCTGTTAACTTGATGGTGCACACAGGTGTGCGTGCGCGTGTATGCGTGTGCATGCGCGTGAGAGCCGAATTGTAGAAGCGCCCGCAGCCCGGGCAAGCCAAATGACAGGCGAGAGCCCCCAAATGACCAAGACCCTGGTAATTGCAGAAAAACCCTCCGTCGCGCAAGACATCGTGCGCGCGCTGACCCCCGTGGCGGGCAAGTTCGACAAGCACGAAGACCACTTCGAGAACGACCGCTATGTAGTCACCAGCGCCGTGGGTCACCTGGTGGAGATCCAGGCGCCGGAAGAATTCGACGTGAAACGCGGCAAATGGAGCTTTGCGCACCTGCCCGTGATCCCGCCTTACTTTGACCTCAAGCCCGTGGACAAGACCAAGAGCCGCCTGAACGCGGTGGTCAAGCAGGCCAAGCGCAAGGACGTGACCGAGCTCATCAACGCCTGTGACGCGGGCCGCGAGGGCGAGCTGATCTTCCGCCTGATCGAGCAGTACGCCGGCGGCGCCAAGGGGACCTTAAGCAAGCCGGTCAAGCGCCTGTGGCTGCAGTCCATGACGCCCCAGGCCATCCGCGATGGCTTCGAGGCCCTGCGCACCGAGCAGCAGATGGCCGGCCTGGCCAGCGCCGCGCGCAGCCGCTCCGAGGCCGACTGGCTGGTGGGCATCAACGGCACGCGCGCCATGACCGCGTTCAACTCGCGCGACGGCGGCTTCTTCCTGACCACCGTGGGCCGCGTGCAGACGCCCACTCTGTCGCTGGTGGTAGAGCGCGAAGAAAAAATCCGCAAGTTCGTGAGCCGCGACTACTGGGAAATCCACGCCACCTTCGGCGCCGAGGCGGGCGAGTACCCCGCCAAGTGGTTCGACCCCAAGTGGAAGAAAGGCGAGGATGTGGAAGCCCGCGCCGACCGCGTGTGGTCTGCCGCCGAAGCACAGGCCATCGCCAACGCCGTGCGCGGCCAGCAGGCCACGGTCACCGAAGAGAGCAAGCCCACCTCTCAGGCATCGCCGCTGCTGTTCGACCTGACCAGCCTGCAGCGCGAGGCCAACGGCAAGTTCGGCTTCTCTGCCAAGACCACGCTGGCCCTGGCGCAAAGCCTGTACGAGCGCCACAAGGCCCTGACCTACCCGCGTACCGACTCGCGCGCGCTGCCCGAAGACTATCTGCCGGTGGCCAAACAGACCTTCGAAATGCTGGCCGACAGCGGCATGCGGCATCTCGCGCCGCACGCGCTCACGGCACTGAACAACAACTACGTGCGCCCGTCCAGGCGCATCTTCGACAACAGCAAGGTGAGCGATCACTTTGCCATCATCCCCACGCTGCAGGCGCCCAGTGGCCTCAGTGAAGCGGAGCAGAAGCTGTACGACCTGGTCGTGCGCCGCTTCATGGCCGTGTTCTTCCCCAGTGCCGAATACACCGTCACCACGCGCATCAGTACCGTGGCCCCGCACAGCTTCAAGACCGAAGGCAAGGTGCTGGTCAAGCCCGGCTGGCTGGCCATCTACGGCAAGGAAGCGGCCGACGAAGTGGAAGGCGGCAAGGACGGCGACAAGGGCCAGAACCTGGTGCCGGTCAAACCCGGCGAAATGGTCAACACCCTGCAGGTCGATCCCAAGGGCCTCAAGACCAAGCCCCCCGCCCGCTACTCCGAAGCCACGCTGCTGGGCGCCATGGAAAGCGCCGGCAAGCAGATCGACGACGAAGAACTGCGCTCTGCCATGCAGGAAAAAGGCCTGGGCACCCCGGCCACGCGCGCGGCCATCATCGAAGGGCTGCTGACCGAAAAATACATGCTGCGCGAAGGCCGCGAGATCATTCCCACGGCCAAGGCCTTCCAGCTCATGACGCTGCTGCGCGGGCTGGAGGTGGAAGAACTCTGCCGCGCCGACCTGACCGGCGAGTGGGAGTACAAGCTCTCGCAGATGGAAAAGGGCCAGCTCAGCCGCGAAGCCTTCATGGCCGAGATCGCCGCCATGACCGAGCGCATGGTGAAAAAGGCCAAGGAGTACGACCGCGACACCATCCCTGGCGACTACGCCACGCTCGAATCGCCTTGCCCTAACTGCGGCGGCGTGGTGAAGGAAAACTACCGCCGCTTTGCCTGCGTGGGCAAGCCAGGCGCGGAGCCCTGCGGCTTCAGCTTCGGCAAGTCGCCCGCAGGCCGCACGTTTGAAACCGCCGAGGCCAACGCCCTGCTGCGCGACAGGAAGATCGGCCCGCTAGAGGGCTTCCGCTCCAAGGCGGGCTGGCCCTTCACGTCCGAGATCGTCATCAAGTACGACGACGAGGCGCACAACTACAAGCTCGAATTCGACTTTGGCGACGACAAGAAGGGCGAGGAATCCGGCGAGATCGTGGAGTTCGAAGACGCATCGCTGGGCGCCTGCCCCATCTGCGGATCGGAGGTGCACGAGCACGGCAGCAACTACGTGTGCAGCAAGGCCGTGCCCACCGCCGCGCAGCCCACGCCCAGCTGCACCTTCAAGAGCGGCAAGATCATCCTGCAGCAGCCCGTGGAGCGCGAGCAGATGACCAAGCTGCTGGAGACCGGCAAGACCGACCTGCTCGACAAGTTCGTGAGCATGCGCACGCGCCGCGCCTTCAAGGCCCACCTGGCGTGGGACAAGGAGGCGGGCAAGGTCAACTTCGAGTTTGCGCCCAGCAAGTTCCCGCCACGCAAGCCCGCCGCTGGCGCCTACGCGACCAAAACCGCAGGTGCCGCAGGCAAAACCGTCGCAGCCAAAAAGGCGCCCGCCAAGAAAGCTGCGGCCACCAAGACCGCTGCCGCCAAGGCACCCCGCAAGGCCGCCGCAGGCAAGGCGCCCAGCGCTGCCCTGGCCGCCGTGATCGGCGCCGCGCCCGTGGCCCGGCCCGAGGCCGTCAAGAAGATGTGGGAATACATCAAGGCCCACAACCTGCAGGACCCCAAGGACAAGCGCACCATCGTCGCCGACGACAAGCTGCGCGCCGTGTTCGGCAAGGACAGCGCGGGCATGTTCGAGCTGGCGGGCATCCTGGGCAATCACCTGGGCTGATGGGCAGGAGGTGGTGACAGAGCGGGCCATAGACTGTCACCCGCATGGGCTAAGCTGGATCCACCTCCCGTCCACACACTCAAACCCCTGGCCATGCAGCAGCAACTTTCCACGCTTTCCAGCAGCCCCACCCGCTCCCTGCCATTGACGGGCGCCAGCAATTTCCGCGACCTGGGCGGCTACACCGGCCACGGTGGGCAGCCGGTGAAGTGGCGCCGCCTTTTCCGCTCGGACCACCTGGCGGCACTCACGCCGCAAGACCAGGCCCTGCTGGCCGGGCTGGGCGTGGCCCGCGCGGTGGACTTTCGTGGCCAAGCCGAAAGCGCGGCCCATGCCTACGCCCTGCCCGGCGTGGCCCGGCACCCGCTGGCCATCGAACCCACCGTGGTGCAGCGCGCCCTGGAGCTGCAACGTGCTGGCCGCCAGCTCACTGCGCAAGACGCCGTGGCGCTGATGCAGGAGACGTATCGCGGCTTCGTGCACGACAACGCCCCGCGTTTTGCAGCGCTGTTTCGCCTGCTGCTGGCCAGCGACGCGCCCACCGTCTTCCATTGCACTGCCGGCAAGGACCGCACCGGCTTTGCCGCCGCCCTCATCCTGCTGGCCCTGGGCGTGCCGCGCGACGTGGTCATGCACGACTACCTGCTCACCAACGCGCTCTACCAGCGCCCGCCCGGCATGGGCAGCAACGCCCCCGAGGAGGTGCTGCGCGTGCTGTGGCGCGTGCAGGAAGAGTTTCTGGATGCGGCGCTGCACTCGGTGGACAGCGATTTTGGTGGCGTGCAGGCGTATCTGGTGGAGGTGCTGGGCGTGGATGCAGCCGCGCAGAAAGAGCTGGCGGGGCGGTATCTGCAGGCAGTGTGATGTGTGGCCATGGGCGTCGCCTGTCAGGCGCTGCCATGCACTTTTGAATTACCTGCGCTGAGGCTCTCGCCGCACAAAACTGGCCGTATCGCGTGTCACCTTGCCCTCGGGCGGGCAGAGTGCAGCGCGCAAGCACGGTGAATGCTTCATGGGGATGCGGTCGCTGCAGAATGGGTGGGCGGGCCCAGCAAGCCGCAGGCATCGGCTTCGCATTGCGGGGCTGCACGCCGTCACAAAAACCCCAAGGAGACACCCCCCATGCTGCATCGCCGTCTTGTACTTTCCGTGGCCGCCGGCCTCGCCCTGGGCTGCGCCTCGCTGGCCCATGCGGCCTGGCCTGACAAGCCCATCAAGCTGATCGTTCCATTCCCGACCGGGCAGGCCACCGATATCTTTGCGCGCGCCCTGGCCGAGCAACTGGGCCAGCGCCTGGGGCAGAACGTGGTGGTCGAAAACAAGGCCGGGGCAGGCAGCAACATCGGCAGCGAGTTCGTGGTGCGCTCGACCCCCGATGGCTACACGCTGCTGGTGGCGGGCAGCGCGATGGCGGTGAACCAGACGCTCTACAAGAAGGTGTCGTTCGACCCCACCAAAGACCTGGTGGGCATTTCGCTGATTGCCAAGGTGCCACTGATCTTTCTGGCCACGCCGGGCTCGGGCATCACGTCGATGAAGCAGCTGGTGGAGCAGGCGCGCAAGGCGCCGGGCCGCCTCAACTATGCCAGCGCGGGCATTGGGGGCACGCAGCATCTGTCGGGCGAGATGATGAAGTCGCGCGCTGGCGTGTTCGTCACCCACATTCCCTACCGGGGCAGCGGCCCGGCGCAGGCGGATTTTCTGGGCGAGCAGGTGCCGCTCATGGTGGATTCGGTCACGGCCGCGCTGCCGCACATTCAGAGCAAGCGCGCGGTGCCGCTGGCCGTGACATCGGCGCAGCGCTCGTCGCAACTGCCCGAAGTGCCCACGGTGCGCGAGAGTGGCGTGCCCGAGTTCAAGGACTTCGAGGCCGTGGGCTGGCTGGGCTTGATGGCGCCCAGGGGCACACCGCCCGAGATCACCCAGCGCCTGAACCGCGAGGTGGTGGATCTGCTGCGTGGCGAGCCGCTGGCGCGCTTCATCCGGGATCGGGGTTCGGAGCCCGCACCCACCACGGGCGCCGAGTTGGATCGCTTCATCGCCAGCGAAATAAAGCAGTGGGGCGCCGCGGTGAAGGCGTCGGGTGCGTCGGTCGATTAGGGGCTGCCCAAACCCTGCGCAGAGACTGCGGCGTTGGCCTCAGGGTGTCCAAGCCGTGCGCCTTCTGTCGCCAGCCCCGGGCCCCGCCCGGCGGCAATGGCCCGGCGCAAGCCGTGCCTCCACCCCGCTGCGCGATACTTGGGCGCATACGGTAGTCGGCACTGCCTGCTCCGGCATACGGGGATGCAGGTGTAGTGCGCCCCATGGCCGAAGGAGTGGCGAGTGAAATCTGCAAGTGATCAATGGTTCGACGAGGCCTACTACCAGCGCTACTACTACGACAAGAAAACCAGTGTGGTCGACCCCGAGCATGCCGAGCGGCTGGGCGACTTTGTGTGCAGTTACCTGCAGTACCTGCGCGTGCCGGTGCAGCGGGTGCTCGATGTGGGCTGCGGCATCGGCCTGTGGCGTGCGGCGCTGGCGCGGCATTTTCCCGATGCCAGCTACCACGGCGTGGAGTTCAGCGAATACCTGTGCACCCGCTTTGGCTGGGAGCGCGGTTCGGTGGTGGACTATCAGGCACATGACCCGGCCGAGCCCTTCGATCTGGTGATCTGCCAGGGCGTGCTGCCCTACCTGAACCCGTCCGACCTGAAACTGGCCTTGCGCAATCTGTGCCAGCTGAGCCGGGGCGCGCTGTATGTGGAAGCCGTCACGCGCGAAGACTACGAGCGCGACATCATCGACGACGAGCTGACCGACCCGCGCCTGTTTCGCCACCGGGCCGAGCTGTACCGGCGCGGCCTGCAGGAAGGGTTTGCCGAGATCGGCGGCGGCGTGTGGTTGAGCCACCGGTGCGAAGTGCCGCTGTTTGCGCTGGAATGCGCGGGCGGGCGTTGAGCATGTCTTGCGTGCCCGCACCACCCCATGCCGTTGCCCGCCAGCGCGCCGAGCGCCTGGCGCGCAGCTCCAAGCCTTTTCTGGCGCGCGGCGGCCCGCGCGGCGAGCGCTGCCCCGGTTGCCGCCTGCTGCCCAGCCACTGCCTGTGCGCGCTGCGCCCGGCCGTGCCCACGCGCGCGGGCGTGTGCCTTCTGATGGGCGATGTCGAGGCGCTCAAGCCCAGCAATACCGGCTGGCTGATCGCCGATGTGGTGGCCGACACCTTTGCCTTCGGCTGGGCGCGCACCGTGGTGCACCCGGATCTGCTGGCCCTGCTGGCCGATCCGCAGTGGCAGCCGGTGGTGGTGTTTCCGGGCGAAGGCGTGGCGCCCGAGCGCATGGTGGAGTCCCTGCCCCGCAACGCTGACACAGAAGCCCCGGGCGGCACCACCGGCAAGCGCCCGCTGTTCATCTTGCTGGACGGCACCTGGCCCGAGGCGCGCCGGATGTTTCGCAAAAGCCCCTATCTGGATCGCCTGCCCGTGCTCCGCCTGCAGCCCGGGCAACGCTCACGCTACCGCCTGCGCCACACCCTGCACGATGACCACCTGTGCACCTGCGAGGTGGCAGCCCTGTGCCTCGAACTGGCCGGCGAGACCCGCGCGGCGCAGACGCTGGAGGCTTACCTGGATGTGTTCACCCACCACTACCTGCAGGCCAAGAACCAGCTGCCGGTGGACGAGGGCAACGCGCTGCACCAGCGCCTGCGCGATGTCAGCACAATGGCCTGAGCCTGCGCGCAAACTCCGGTACCTTGCGCCGGTGCCTTACAGTAGCCGCCCTGCTGGCTGCAAGCCAGGCCCACCCCCAACACACCAGCCCCCAGGGCTCCCCCCATGACCAAAGACCTGGCACGACAGAACGAACTCAAACCCATGGCGCTGTGCGAGCCCTGCCAGGGCATCCAGCGCAACTGGCGCAAGGCGCCCGGCCACGCCGAACTGGTGCAGCGCGGCAACCGCAAGGAAGACCGCGATCACGGTGAAGTGACCATCACCCGCTATGTGTGCGACCGCTGCGGCACGGCCTGGGAGTACGAGAACGACAAGACCAACCAGAAGGCCGGCTGGTCGGTGGTGGGGCGCTGAGCCAGCGTTGATTTCTTCAATTGCTCTTTTATTGATAGCTGTTAGCGCCTTTTCAATAAGGGTTAGCGACCAATATGGTTTGCATTTTCTGCAGCGATGACTCGGAACTCCGGCGAAATCCGCCCATCCTCCGCAGCCGCCTGCCAGAACTGCAGCGCCAGTGCCTTCGCCTCCTGCCACTCGCCCAGCGTGGCGGCCGTGGGTTGCAGCGGGCGGCTGGCAAAGTCGCGCGGCACCAGCTCGCCACCCACGGGCGCATACAGCATGGGCAGCATGTCGTAGGTGGGTGACAGCGCCCAGTCGTCGCCCTCCAGCACCAGCGAGATGTTGCCGTAGTGCCGGTCGGTGTTGGCGATGAGCTGGCCGTAGGCCTCCAGCAGGCGCAGGGTGCGGGCATCGGCCTGCGTGAGCAAGTTGCGCGTGGCCATGCGGTTGGCGGTGGCGGCCCAGTTGTCGATCTCGCCCACGTATTCGGCGTTGTAGACCTGGAGCGAAACCATGCCAATACGTCCGCCCAGTCCGCCCATACCCTGCGGGTCGTTCGCTGGCACCGGTGTACGGTCAAAGCGCTCGGATTCCAGAAACACGCGCCCCGCGCCCGTGAAGAGCTGCGTGCGCGCGGCCGGCAGCCCCGCCTGTGCCAGCGTGTGCAGCGCCAGGTGTTCGCACACCAGCAGGTCGCGCATGCGCTGGTCGGCCGGGGAATCGCCAGCGGGCGAGAACTTCACGATGACATGCCGCCCGGCGGTGAGGGTGCAGAACTTGGGCTGCTCGCCGCCCGCCGACGAGCCCGCGTGCGTGCCCTGCATGGCCTGCTCGGCCAGCTGCGGGTAATCAAAGGCCGAGGCGGCGCGCGATGCACGCACGGGCAGGGTGTGAAAGCGCTGGAACGCGGCCTCGCCCATGATGAGGTTGCCTGGCAGATCGTCGCCATACAGCGTCATGGCGCGCAGCACGTCGTCGTCGCTCCAGTGGCGTGGGTCGTGGCCCAGTTGCAGTTCGGGGTGGGCATGGGCAAAGGTGCGGCCCATGAAGCCCTGGGGCCGCATGTCGTCCAGAAACCAGGGCAGACCATCGTGGCGGCGATGTTCGCCATCGACCTCGTCCACCCAGAAAGCGCCCCCTTCCAGCGGCACCATGCGCGCAAACGGCGATGGGCGGCCCTGTGCGTCAATGTGCATCACCAGCACTTCGTTGCCCACACCGGGTACGGTGCGGGGCAGCACATAGCGTTGCGATCGCGCCGCGCCCACCTTCTGCACCTGGCCGGCATGGATCAGCGGAGCCAGCGCACGCGACACCGTGGGCTGGCTCACACCCAACAGGTTCTGCAGCTCGGCGCTGGTCAGCACGCCGCCTTGCCGGCGCAGGGCCTGCAAGGCGTTGGGGGTGAGTTCGTGGGAACTTTTCATGAATGATTATATGAATAGATATATTTTTGTAAAATTCCATTGAATTCAATGGATGTATTGAATATCTGAATAGATAAAAATAATACGTTTAATGGTATGGCTTCGCAAAGATCAACGATGGTGCGGCACCTTTTCAGCGAAGCCGTGTCCCACCTGCATTCCAGGAGACCACCCATGCTGCACCGCCGCCGATTTCTGACCACCGCCACCCGCGCCATGGCCCTGGGGGGTGCGGCGCTGCTGGGGGCGCGTGGTGCGCAGTCCCAGCCCAGCTACACCGTGCCGCTGGCGCAGTTGCAGGAGATGGTGGGGCAGAAGTTTCCGCGCAGTGTGCCGGTGCAGGGGCTATTGGATTTGACGGTGCAGGCGCCGCGCCTGCGCCTGCTGCCCGAGGTGAATCGCCTGGGTGCGGTCATGGCGGTGGATGCGGCAGGCCCTGCGCTGCGGCGCAGCCATGCGGGCAGTTTCGATGTGGAGTTTGCGCTGCGCTACGAGGCCAGCGACCGCAGCCTGCGCGCCCACCAGATCCGGCTGGGGCCGCTGGATTTCCCCACCCTGAGGCCCGCCGTCACCGAACTCCTCAACGCCTACGGCCCGGTGCTGGCCGAGCAGGCGCTGCGCGAAGTCACGCTGCACCAGCTGCGCCCGCAGGACACGGCCGTGTTCGACGGCCTGGGGCTGCAGCCGGGGCCCATCACGGTAACGGCCAAGGGGCTGACGGTGGCCTTTGTGCGCCAGCAGCCTTGAATCCGCTGCGGTGCAGAACGCTTCTGTTTTGATAGCTTTTGGCGATTGATGCAAAAGCGCTTGAGGCGTATTTCATCCAGAATATGCCGTCCAGAGAGGCTGTGCGCCTTGCACGATGTCCGAGGGGGCCCATTCCACCGTCCTGCACAGTGCACCGCAGTGTTCCATCCGGCGCACTTTCGCTGCGGTAGCGTTGGCCCCATATTCCACCCACATGCCGCCCCATCGTGGTGGTGCACCAGCCAAAGGAGTTCCTGATGCCGTCGTCCCCAACCACCGCCACCCTGCCCATCGTGCAAGCCCAGGCGCTGGGCCCGCTGTGGCCCACGATGGACCCGTTCCTGTTCTGCGCCCACCATGACGACGCCTACCCCGCAGGCAACGGTGCCTTTGCGCCCGCCGTGTCGCTGGAAGACCGCCAGATCGGCAGCGATTTCAGCCGCAAGGACGGTTGGAGCATGTACCACGGCGACACCGTGCCGGGCTTTCCGGGCCACCCGCACCGCGGTTTTGAAACGGTGACGCTGGTGCGCAAGGGGCTCATCGACCATTCCGACTCGCTGGGCGCGGCCGCGCGCTTTGGCGGCGGCGATGTGCAGTGGGTCACGGCCGGCAAGGGCATCGTGCACTCGGAGATGTTTCCGCTGCTCAACGCCACCGAGCCCAACCCGCTCGAACTCTTTCAGATCTGGCTGAACCTGCCAGCGCGCAACAAGATGGTGGCGCCGCACTTCACCATGCTGTGGAACGAGCGCATTCCGCGCCTGGTGCACCGCGATGCCGCAGGCCGTGCCACCACGGTGACGGTGGTGGCGGGTGCCTTGCCCGGCGCACCCGCACCGCTGGCGCCGCCGCCCGAGTCCTGGGCCTCGCAGCCCGAGGGCGACGTGGCCATCTGGACGCTGCATCTGGAGCCCGGCGCCCAGTGGACGCTGCCTGCGGCACAAGGCCAGGGCACGCGCCGCATGCTGTACTTCTTCGTGGGCGACAGCCTGCGCGTGGGCCCGCAGGACGTGGACCGCCACGCCGCGCTGGAGGTGGCAGCGGGCCAGGACTGGCTGCTGACCAACACCGGCGCCAGCGCCGTGGAATGCCTGCTGCTGCAGGGCCAGCCGATTGGCGAGCCCGTGGCGCAATACGGCCCCTTCGTGATGAACACGCAGGCCGAAATCATGCAGGCCATGAACGACTACCGCCGCACCCAGTTTGGCGGCTGGCCCTGGCCCGAGCAGGACCCGGTGCACGGCACCGAGGCGCGGCGCTTTGCGCGCTATCCGGGCGCGGACGCCGAGGAACAGCCTCCCAAGGCTTGAGAGGCTGAGACGGCAAGCTCAGGGCGCGAAGCTGGCAGCCTCCGGCGTGCGGCCCAGCTCCTTGAGCACCTTGAGCGTGACCGCCATGCCGGTGTTGCCCGCGGGCACGCCGGCATAGACGGCGGTCTGCAGCAGCACCTCGCGGATGGTGTCCAGGTCCAGGGGCGCGGCCTCGCTGTCGGTCGGATCGGCCTGCAGCCCGGTGCGTATGTGCAGCTCGAACTCCTCCCAGCGGCCCATGGCGGCCGTGATGGCCAGCACCATGATGCGGCGCGTGCGGCGCTCCAGCCCCGGGCGGCTCCAGATGCCGTCCCAGGCATAGGCGGTGATCATGCGCTGGAACTCCACATTGAGCACATTGGCGTTCTCTACGGACCGGTCCACCCAGGCATCGCCCAGCACGCGACGGCGGTTAGCCAGGCCTCGCTGCAGGCTGTCGGTGGCTTCAGGAACAGGTGTTGGTGTGTTCTGCATTTACAGTGCTTTCTTCAAAGGCGGCTGCTGAATGGGTTGCCAGAAGGGCCAGGCACTCCCGCTGCGAAGCCTGCACGGCCTGCTGCGGGTCGCAGGCCAGGGCCAGCGCGCAGCGCAGCAAAGGCAACCGTTCGGGCGCGGTGCGGTCGGCGGCCCATTGCAAGAGCAGCTCCTGCAGCTCGCACTGCTGCTCCAGCGCCAGGGGCGCGAGCTGCTCCACTGCGGCCAGAGCCTCATGCTTGCCGGTGAAGGGCGCCAGCGCATGCACACAGGCTTCCGAAAACACCAGGCCCCGCAGGCTGGCCACATGGTCCAGCATGCGCCGGGGATGAACCTGCAGCGTCTGCGCCGCATGGCGCAGCGCCGCGGCCGCGCCATGGGCGTGGCGCCACAGGTCGGGCCACTGGGCGACTTCCGCCTGCCATTCACCCAGCGCGCGTTCATGGGCCTGTGCCATGCAGCCCAGCAGCAGGGCGGCCAGCGGCGGCACGGCCTGGGCCTGGGCCACGGCCTGCATGCAGTGCACGGGATTGCGCTTGTGCGGCATGGCGCTGGAAGTGCTGCCGCGCGCGGCCTCGCTGATCTCTCCCACCTCGTATTGCGACATCAGCGACCAGTCGCGCGCCAGCTTGGCCAGGCTGCCGCAGCAGACGGCCACTTCCATGGCCAGGCGCATCCAGGTGTCGCGCTGCGTATGCCAGCTGCGGCCGCTGGCCCCAAGGCCCAGGTTCCGCGCCAGCGCCTGCTCCACCGCCAGCCTGTGCGTGCCCAGGGTCGCGCCGTTGCCCACGGCGCCGCCCAGTTGCACGCACAAGGCCTGGGGCGCCAGCTGCGCGAGCTGGTCGATGCTGCGTTGCAGCGCCGCGGCCGACTGCGCGCATTTGAAGCCGAAGCTCGTGATCTGCGCTGGCTGCAGCAGGCTGCGCGCCAGCATGGGCGTGGCTGCATGCCGCGTGGCCAGCTCCACCAGCGCTGCGACCAGGGCGTGCAGCTCGGCCAGCAGGGCTTGCAGCGCCTGCTGGGTGAGCAAGGCGCTGGCCGTGTCCACGGCATCCTGTGTGGTCGCACCCCAGTGCAGCCAGGGCAGGCCTTGGGGGGCATGGGCTTGCAGCCACTGCTGCAGCGGCGTCACCAAGGCCAGGCCCAGCGCACCGCTGGCGCGCGCCTGTTCGGCGATGCTGTCGCGGTCCAGCGGCGCCTGAGCGCAGGCGCTGGCAATGGCCAGGGCCGCAGGCTCCGGAATCAGCCCGCAGTCGGCCTGCGCCCGGGCCAGGCCGGACTCGAAGCGCAGCAGGGCCTGCAGCCACTGCGCATCGGAAAACCAGGCACCGCCGCCTGCCGGGCCCAGATAGTCGTTCACCAGGGTCATGCTGCTCGTGCCGGCTTCAGGCCGTGGCTCCCGACGCCTTGATCACCGCCGCCCACTTGCTGCTTTCCTGGCGGATGCGGGCTGCGTACTGCTTGCTGTCGCCCAGCAGCGGCACGGCGCCTTCCACCTCCAGGCGCGACTGGAAGCTGCTGGAGGCCGCCACCTTGAGAATGTCGCGCCCCAGTGCATTGACCGTCTCCTGCGCCGTGCCCTTGGGGGCCAGCACGCCATAGGTCAGCGAGCTTTCGAAATCCGCCAGGGCCGGCACGCCCGACTCGGCCACCGTGGGCACGTCGGGCAGCTGCGGCTGGCGCTTGGCGCCGGTCACGGCCAGGGCGCGCAGCTTGCCCGCTTTCACGAGCGCCATGGCCGCCGGGATCACGCCGAAGCTGAAGTCCACATTGCCGCCGACCAGATCGGTCAGCGATGGGGCCGTGCCCTTGTACGGCACGTGGATGGCCTTGGCGCCCAGGGCGTGGGCGAACATCTCGCCTGTGAGGTGGCCGCCCGTGCCCGAGCCGCTGGAGGCGTAATTGAGCTCGCCGCCGCGGCGGCGCAGCAGCTCGGCCAGCTGGGCCAGGTTCTTGGCGGGTGAAGCCGCCGGCACCACGAGCAGCAGGGCCGAGGAGGCGAACATGGCCACCGGCTGCAGATCGGTGGAGGCATTGAACTTGAGACCCGGGTAGAGCGAAGGATTGATGGACACCGTGCCCGTATGGCCCAGCAGAAAGATGCTGCCGTCGGCGGGTGCGCGTACCACCATCTCCGTGCCCAGATTGCCGCCCGCGCCGGCCTTGTTCTCCACGATCATGCCGTAGCCGAAGGCCTCGTTGAGGCCGTGCGCCATCTGTCGCGCCAGCACATCGTTGCCGCCGCCGGGCGCGAAAGGCACGACGATGCGCGTGCTGCGCCGCTGTCCCCAGGCGGGCAGGACGGCCGCGCCCAGGCTGGCCGCCACGCCGGCGGCCGCGGTGGCCAGCCACTGGCGGCGGCGAAGGATATCGGACTCGCGCATTTCTTGTCTCCTTGAAAGTTCGTTGTCCGCAGTGTGGTCCAGGCCGGCGCCGGAAAACAGGGCTTGCGGCTGGTATTTGTTTGAAGAAAATGTGTGAAATGGATGTCAGATACATACACAATTTCTTGTGCGTCGTGCAGACGGGCTCCATGTCCGAAGCCGCGCGCCAGCTCGACCTCAGCCCCTCGGCCATCGCCCAGCAGATGCGCGTACTGGAGGTCGGCCTGGGTGCTCCCCTGCTGGTGCGCCATGGCCGCAGCGTGCGCGCCACAGCGGCCGGCGAGCGCCTGTTCGAACGCGGGCAGCGGCTGTTGCAGGACTTCGACGGCCTGCGCGCATGGGTGTTGGGCGATGCCGATGGCGGCGAGCTGCGCCTGGGCACGGTGAACACGGCCCTGCACGGCTTTCTGCCCGCCGTCATGCAGGCCTTCGTGGCTCGCCATGAGCAGGTGCGCATCAGCGTGCGCGCCGGGCTCACGCCCGAGCTGTACACCGCCCTGGTGCAGTCCGAGCTGGACGTGCTGATCTGCCTGAAGCCCTCGTTTGACCTGCCCAAGACCGTCTGCTGGGCCGAGCTGCGCGAGGAACCCCTGGTCGTGCTGTGCCGCCGCGAGGACGCGCACCAAGACCCACTGGCGCTGCTACGCAGCCGGCCCCTGGTGCGCTACGACCGCGCGCTGGCCGGCGGGCGCCTGGCCGACCGCTACCTCAAGGCACAGGGCATAGTTCCCGTGGAGCGCATGGAGCTCAATTCGGTGCTGGCCGTGGCCATGATGGTCGACCAGGGCCTGGGCGTGGGGCTGGTGCCCGACATCGGCAGCGTGCTGGCCCAGGGGCGCGACGTATGCACGCTGGCGCTGCCGAATGGGGCGGGTGCGGGCGGCGACGGCCGCGCCCCGGATGCGCGCAAGGTCGGCCTGCTGTGGCTCAATACCTCGGCCCGCGCGCGCTGGGCGCGCAGCCTGCTTGAATGCGCGCGGCAATGCCTGGGTTGACGCGGCAGGGGAGCCCTGATCGTGCCCCGGAATAGCCCGAGTCGCCGACAATGGCTGTTTTGTGCGGTGCATGGGCCTGGTTCATGCGCCGCGGTTCCCGAAAGCCAAACCATGAACATCACCAAAGACACCGCCGTCACCATCACCTACAAGGTCACCACGCCCCAGGGCAAGCCGCTGGATTCCGGCAGCCTGTCGTACCTGCATGGCGGCTATGACAACATCTTTCCCAAGGTCGAGGCGGCGCTGGAAGGCCAGGCCGTCGGCTTCAGCGCGGCGCTTGATCTGGCCGTCGAAGACGCCTTTGGTGCCCGCGACGAAAGCCTGGTGCGCACCATCCCCAAGGCCGAGTTTCCCCCGGGCGTGAAGGTGGGCGGCCAGCTGCAGGGCGCGGGCGCCGATGGCCAGCCCCAGGTGTTCAATGTGGTCAAGATCAAGGGCCCCGAAGTGCACCTGGACGGCAACCACCCGTTGGCCGGCCAGGCGCTGAAGTTCAGCTGCAAGGTGACCGAGGTGCGCGCTGCAAGCGCCGAAGAGATCGCCCACCGCCACGTGCACGGGGCGCACGGCCACCAGCATTGATGCTGCGGGCGCGGCGCCCGATGGACCTCAGGGCGTCGCCAGGACCCGGAACATGGTGCGCTTGGTGTTGGTGAAATGCGGGCGTGCAATATCGCTCCAGGCCGTGGCGCGCACTGCCAGCCAGGCGGGTGAGCCCAGGGCTTCCTCGGTGATCAGGTCGTAGCAGGCCAGCGACAGCGGGCCGTGGTCGTGGTTCAGCAGGCGTCGGGCGTGGATGCAGCCGGGCACGGCCGCCAGGCCTGGCATGTGCTCGCCGTCGTACCAGCGCGCAATCTCGGGCATCCATCCGTCTTCGGGGTCCATCTCGACCACATAGTGCGCTGCAGGTGCTACGCCACTGGAATGGCCGGGGCGCTCGAACACCAGCTCCAACCGCGACAGCAAGAGCTGGCGCGCACCGGGCAGGGCGCTGGCCAGGGGGGCCTGCAGCGGTGCCAGGTCGGCGGCGGCCAGCATGGTGCGCTGCGCCAGCGCACAGTACAGATAAGCGCTGCGCAGCGTGGGCGACCAGGCGATGCGCTGCACGCGCAGGCCCACTGGGCTGTGCGCCAGCGCCGCCTGGACTGCACCGGTTGCCTGCTCGGCCAGGGTGGCATTGGGCGGGCCGCCTTCGGGCCAGTCGATCTGCAGCAGTAGAAAGTCGGTGGGGTGGGGGGCGTGGGGCTGCATCAATGTCCGATCTGCAAGGCAACGAGAAAACGCGACACCATGTTGTAGGCGCCGATGGTGGCACACAGGTCCACCTGGCCCTGTGCGCTGAAGTGTGCGCGCACCTGCTCGAAAAGGGTGTCTGGCACGTCGATGTCGCGCGTCATGGCGTCGGTCAGTTGCAGCGCCACGCGCTCGGCCGGCGTCCAGTGGGCATCGGCCAGCAGTGCGGGGCTGCGTGTGGCGTCGATGGCCTGCTGCGTCTTGCCGGCCTGGAGCGCGTGCGGTACATGCGCGTCGAACTCGTAGGGCGCGCGGTTGAGCACCGCCACGCGCAGGATCACCAGTTCGCGCAGGCCGGCGTCGAGGCTGCTGCGGTTGCGCACGGCCGAGAGCATCTGCTCCCAGCCATGGGCGATGGGCGGGCTGTTGAGCAGCGCCTGGTACAGCACCGAGATGCGGCCGCGCTCGGCCCGGATCTGTGCTTCTTGCGTGGCGAGTTCCGGGCGCGTGCCCGGTACGATGGGGTCGACTCTCATTAGGCAGGTTCCGGTCAATCAGGGGTCACGTTGTTGGCACGCACGACGCGGGCCCATTTTTCGCTGTCGCTGGCCAGTACCTTGGCCAGTTCGGCTGGGGTGGAGCCCGCCACTTCAGCGCCCGACGCTTCGAGCTTGGTCTTGACTGTGGGCACGGCTAGCGCGCGGCGTACAGCTTGGCTGACGCGCTCGGCGTCGGCAGGTGGTGTGCCCTTGGCGGCAAATAGCGCGTACCAGTTGTCTGAGTCCACGCCGGTGATGCCCATCTCGGCAAAGGTCTTCACGTCGGGGAAGCGCGGATGGCGCTTGTTGGCGGCCAAGCCAATGGGCTTGAGCTTGCCAGCGGCGATGTGGCCGACCAGGCCGGGGATGTCGCCGAAGAAGCCATCGACATGGCCCGCGATCACGTCAGTGATGGCCGGTGCCGCACCCTTGTAGGGGATGTGCGCGAGCTTGATCTTGGCGTGCTCGTTGAGCAACTCCATCGCTAGGTGCGGCACGCTACCGGTGCCCGACGAGGCCATGGTCAGTGGGGCCGTGGCGCGGCGCGCGGTTTCGACGAACTCGGCGCCGGTGTTGTAGGGCGCCTTGGCGTTGACCACCAGCACCTCGACGTTGTTGACCAACAGCGATACGGGCGTGAGGTCGGTGGCCGGCTTGTACGACAGCTTGGGGTACAGGGCCGGGTTGATGGCCACGGCCCCCACGCTCGTGAGCCACAGTGTTTGCGCATCCGGAGCGGAGCGCGAGACGAAGTCGGCTGCGATGGCTCCATTGGCGCCGGCTTTGTTCTCGACAATCACGGTGTGGCCCAGTTCTTTGCCCAATTGCTCGGAGAGCGTACGTGCCACGAAATCTACCGGGCCGCCGGGTGGAAAGGCGACGATAAGGCGCGTTGTCTTGGGTTGAGCCACTGCGGCTCCCGACAGGGTCAGGGCGACGGCGGCAGCCAGGCCCAGGGTCACGGTGCGGCGCGCGAGTTGCAGGGAAGTCATGGGTGTCTCCTTTGGGGTTAGGTGAAAAATGTTTAACCGCAGCGCACCGACATGCCGCCGTCCACCACGATCTCGGTACCGGTAACAAAGCGCGATTCATCGCAGGCCAGATACAGCGCGGCATTGGCGGTATCGCGCCCGTCGCCCATGAAGGGCAGTGGAATGCGGGCCTGACGCTCGCGCAGCAGCGCCTCGACGTCGCCGCCCGCGCGCTGACCGGCCAGGCGCGCCTCGACCATGGGCGTGTGCAGCTGGCCCGGCACCACGGTGTTGGCGCGGATGCCCTGCTGGGCGTACTGCACGGCGAGCACGCGCGAGAACTGGATCACGCCGGCCTTGGTGGCGGCATAGGCGATCTGCGCTGCGCCGGTCCAGCGAAGGCCCGAGGTCGACGAGATATTGATGACGTTGCCACTGCCCTGCGCCAGCATGTGCGGTAGCGCGTGCTTGCAGGTGAGGAAAACGCTCTTGAGGTTGTGGTCGATCTGCGCGTCCCACACCTCCTCGCTCATCTCGACCGGTCCACCCTTGGCTGAACCGCCGACGTTGTTCACCAGCACGTCGAGGCGGCCGAATTGGGCCACGCATTCGGCAATAGAGTCATGGATGGATGCGCTGCTTGTCACGTCGCAGGCACCCGCGGCGAAGCGGCCGCCAACCTGGGCAATCAGCGCGGCGGTTTCGCCCAGGCGGTCGGCATCGCGGTCTACGCCGAACACCAGCGCGCCTTCTTGTGCAAAGCGCACGGCGATGGCGCGGCCATTGCCCCAACCGGCGCCTACCGAGCCGGCGCCGGTTACGAAGACTGACTTTCCAGCCAGGCGGCCCTGGGGGTTGACGGGGGTGGAGGCATCGAATGTCATGGCAAGTCTCGGCAGGGCATCAAAGGACAGGAGCTGTGGCGCCCGTGGCGCTGAAGCCGTAAAGCTTTTGGGGATTGTTCACCAGTAGTGCCTGCAGCGCGGCGGGTGTGGATGCGATCTCCGTCAGGCTGTCGACCAGCTGGCCGTCGTCGGGCACATGGGTGTGGTTGGGGTGCGGCCAGTCGGTGCCCCACAGGCAGCGGTCGGGGGCGGTCGCGACCAAGCGGCGCGCCAGGGCGATGCCGTGCGCATAGGGTGGGGCCGGGTCGATGCGGTCGATGCCGCTCACCTTGATGTAGAAGCGCTCGTCGCTGCGCACCAGCTGCTCTAGCGCAGCGAAGTCGGGGTGGTCTGCGCCGAGTGTTGCGTCTACGCGGCCCATGTGGTCAATCACCACCGGCACGGCGCTTTGGCGCAGCATGGGGGCCAAGCTGTGCACCAGGCTGCTCTCGAAATGCACTTGCAGGTGCATGCCCACGGCGGCCAGGCGCGGCGTGAGGGCGACGATGTCTTCCACGCTGGCCGACGCCGTCAGGTGCTTCATGAAATTGAAGCGGACGCCGCTAAACCCAGCCTCGGCCAGGCGCAGCAGCTCGGCGTCGCTCACTGCTGCGGGCACCAGGGCTACGCCCAGGTAGTGGCCGCCACCAGCGGCGATGGCGTCTTCGACCACGCGGTTGTCGAATCCGTGCACGGCCGACTGCACGATCACGCAGCGCGAAATGCCCATCTGACGGTGGAGAGCAAACAGCGTTTCCTTGCCGGCATCGACCGGCGTGAAGCCGCGCGACGCGGCGTAGGGGAACGCGGCGGCGGGGCCGAAAACATGCACATGGCTGTCGCAGGCACCCGTCGGCAAGACCAGCGCTGGTCTGCGGGGCTGTAGCAGGTAGGTCAGTACTGGGGGCTGGGTGTCGTGTGTCATCGCCGTCAGCAAAAATAGTTGACCGATTGTGGGTTGCAATCTGCTTTTTGCGGTCTGCTTTTGGCCTATACCAGTTATCCGTAAAATGCATTGCGATGCATCTTTCTGGGGCTTCGATGGATCTGACGCGCCTGCAGTATTTCGTGGCCGTGGCCGAGGCCGGTAGCTTCAGCCGCGCTGCGGCCGCGCTGCACCTGTCGCAGCCCGCACTGAGCCGCCAGGTGCTGCTGCTCGAAGAAGAGCTGGGCCAGCGACTGCTGGAGCGCACGGGGCGCGGTGCCACGCTCACAGACTCTGGAGAGGCCTTGCTGGGTCATGCTCGGGGCATTTTCGAGCTGGCAGAGCACGCTTGCGCCGACATGGCCGAGCGTCAGCGCAGTCCCCGTGGGCGCCTGACCATCGGCCTGCCGCCACGCGTGGCGCATGTGCTTACGGCCGACCTGGTGCAGGGTTTCCTGCGGCAGTTTCCCGACGCATCCATCACCGTCGAGGAGAACCTGAGCATCCGCTTGCGTGAGTGGCTTGTGGCCGGACGTTTGGACCTGGCGGTGCTGTTCGATCCGCCACATTCGCCTCAGTTGCAGACCGAAACCCTGGTGCGCGAGCCCATGGTGCTGATCAGCACCCAGTCGCTACCGGCTAAGGTGCGCCTCTCTGGGGTGGTGCAGCGCAACTTGGTCATGCCCAGTGGCCCGCACGCGCTACGCCAGCTGCTGGAGAGCTACACGCGCCCGCGCGGCATGCAGTTGAAGATGGTGGCCGAGGTGGACTCGGTACAGACCGTGCTGTCACTGGTCGCGCGCGGCGTGGCCGACACGGTGCTGCCGCTGAGCGCCACGCGTGCCTGGATTTATCCGCAGACGCTGCACATGGCCGTTATGGTGGCGCCAGCCATCCGTAACCGTTTGGTGCTCGCGGTGCCGAAGGCGCGCCCGGGCACGCTGCTCAGCCGTTATGCCAGCCAGTTGCTGCGCACGCTGGTGCAGCAGCATTTCGACGATGCAGCGCCGCCGGTGGGTGGGTAACCTGGTGCCGGTCAGGTTGACGCAGAGCACTCCTGTTTTGATAGCTTCCACGCATGGTTAGCAGGTGCCAGGGGTCAAAAACACCATGAATCAAGGGGTGGTTCAATGGCGCCGCTGCAGCGCCCGGCGCAGCAGGCGTGCGGCGCGGTCGCGCAGGTGCAGCGGACCGGGGCTGGGCGCTGCCGGGCGCATCTTTCTGGCGCTGCAGGCGGCCAGAAAGTCGTTGAGGATCGCGGTGTCGTCCAGGGTTTCCGAGCCGATCTGGTGAAACTCGGGGTGCCACTGCGTGGCGGCGATGTAGCCGCGCCCGGGTGCCGCTTGCAGGCGGATCGCTTCGGGTACGCCGTCGGGCTCGCTCAGCGCCTCCACCATAAAGTCGGGGGCCACGCGCTTGATGCCCTGGTGGTGGATGCTGTTCACCCGGGCGCGCGGCGTGTCGGGGTAGAGCTTGGCCAGATGCGAGCCGGGCACGATGTGGATGCCGTGGAAATGCTGGTCGTATGTGGCGGCATTGCGGTGTTGCAGCGCGCCCGGATGCTGGGTCTGTAGATCCTGGTAAAGCGCCCCGCCAAACGCCACGTTGATCAATTGCAGGCCCCGGCAGACACCAAATATGGGTTTGCCGGCCTGGGCAAACGCTTTCACCAGGGCCAGGTCGTACAGGTCGCGCACGCGGTCGCCCACCCATTCTTCGCGCAGGGGTTCCTCGCCGTAGCTGCCGGGCCACACATCGGCGCCACCGTGCATGACGATGCCGTCGAGCCATTCGGCATAGTGGTCCAGTGTGACGTCGCCGCGTGCCGTCTCGCCCGTGGGGCAGGGCACCATGACCACCATGGCACCGGCCGACATGAGCCAGTGGGCAATCGATTGCTCGACGTACTGCAGGGTCTTGCCAGTGAACAACGGGCGGGTGGGGTCGGCATGCTGGAAGCAGGCCGACAGGCCAATCTTGAGGCGGCGGGAAGCGGGCATGAAGAGGCTCCGATGGAGAACAGGCGCAGTGCGCAGCAAAACCGTGCGAGAGAATTTTGCCAATATGTTTGTAGCACCACACCCAGGCTACGTCTGTAGGAAAGTGTCGTGCATGCCTGTTCCGGCACTGGCGCTGGGTGCGCGCGCCGTGGCGCTGTTTCCCCGGATGGCGAACTGCTATTGACGGACGTCAAGTCGCGACCTGCGCTTGCGTGCATGATGAAGGCATGCGGTTGGCCATGGCCTGTCGCCATCCCGCTTCATTTTCACAAGGAGTGCCCTATGCAAGTACAAGTACACACCGACGACCACATCCAGGGTGGAGAGTCGCTGGCGCAATGGATCCAGGACGAGGCTGGCACCCGGCTCGCGCGGTTTCGGGACTACATCACACGCGTGGAGGTGTTTCTGACCGACGTGGACGCCGGCAAATCGGGCGCGGAGGACAAGCGCTGCCGCATCGAGGCCCGCGTGGCCAGCCGCCAACCGGTGGCCGTGACCGCCGAAGCCGACAAGATGGCCGCTGCCTTCATCAGCGCCGTGGACAAGCTCATGCGCGCGCTGGACGCCGACCTGGGCCGGGCAAAGGATCGCCACGGGCGCGACACCATCCGTGACGCACAGGAATAAGCGCTGCTGCGCGGTTCGCCGGGCCCGGTCTTTCTGGGCAGGGCATAAAAAAACGCGCCGAAAGGCCAATGCCAGTCAGTTAAGCCCTGACTGGCATTTTTTTTGGTGGGTACTTGCTGCGTGTTGATCGCTTGACCTCGCGCGGGAAGCTTCGATCAGGTCGTCGAGGCGGGAGCACGAAGTAGTGAGCCTGATCCAGAAGGCGCTGCAAATGCTGGGGCAAGGCGCCCGCGCGCGCCAGGTGCATGGTGTTGAGTGCACCGACGATCGCGTGCTGCGCGGTGTGAAAGCTGATGCGGG
>Ga0208519_100081_pt1 | contig 96864 bp, 89 predicted proteins | sample LakWasM130_HOW14_2_FD_183940 | JGI IMG/M metagenome (GOLD analysis project Ga0208519, IMG submission 183940) | Freshwater sediment methanotrophic microbial communities from Lake Washington under simulated oxygen tension - Sediment Metagenome... | ecosystem: Environmental > Aquatic > Freshwater >... | reverse complement strand
CGGGCATGGCCGCCAGAGTCTCATTCAAGGTGTTTTGCAGCAGGATCGACAAAATAAAAAGGGAACGTGAAACACGTTCCCTTTTTACTGCCAATCAGATCAAGCCAAGCTTAACTGACTGGCATTGGCCCGGGGGGCGGCCTTGCAGCGCAGGGTGCGCGGGCGGTAGGGCCCGGTGGGCTGTCAGCCCTCGGTGCCCAGCACCTGCTTGAGCTCGCCCGACTCGTACATCTCCATCATGATGTCCGAGCCGCCGATGAACTCGCCCTTCACATACAGCTGGGGAATGGTGGGCCAGTTGCTGTATTCCTTGATGCCCTGGCGGATTTCCTCGTCTTCCAGCACGTTGACGGTGGTCAGCGCCTTGGTGTCCACGCCGCAGGCCTTGAGGATCTGGATGGCGCGGCCCGAGAAGCCGCACATCGGAAAGCTGGCATTGCCTTTCATGAACAGCAGGATGTCGTTGGACTTCACGAGGGCGTCGATGCGTTGTTGGGTGTCGCTCATGGGGGTTCTCCTTGAAGGGGCTGACGGGCGCAGGCCCGCAATGGGGGGATTATTTCACTGTTGGCCACTGCCCGCCGGTGCAACGCGCGATGCCGGCGAGGTCATTGCGGCTTTGCACCTGTGCAAAACCCTGCGCCTGCAGCAGCGCTCTGACGGCGCCGGCCTGGTCATGGCCATGCTCCAGCAGCAGCCAGCCGCCAGGCTGCAGGTGCGCCGGGGCCTGGGCGATGATGGTGCGGATGTCGTCCAGGCCGTCGGTACCGCTGGCCAGGGCCTGCAGGGGCTCGTGGATCAGCGCGGCCAGGTGCGGGTCGGCGGCGGCAATGTAGGGCGGGTTGGAAACGATGGCCTCGAACCGGCCTGGCACTGCAGCCAGCCAGTGGCCCTGCAGGAACCGCACGGGCAGTGCCAGCCGCTGCGCATTGGCCTGTGCCACGGCCAGTGCATCGGCGCTGGCATCCACCGCCAGCACCTGGGCCGTGGGGTGCTGGTGTTGCAGGGCCAGCGCAATGGCGCCACTGCCGGTGCCCAGGTCCAGCACGCTCGGGGCGGGCAGGGGGGCGATCACTTCCAGGGCCCAGTCCACCAGTGTTTCGGTGTCGGGACGTGGGTCGAGCACGCGGGCGTCCACCTGCAGGGGCAGACCGTAAAACTCCTTGCGGCCCGTGAGGTAGGCCACGGGCTCGCCTGCGGTGCGGCGCTGGCACAGGGCCAGGAACTGCGCGTGCACCGCGGGGTCCAGGGCGTCGGTGTCGTGCGCCAGCAGCCAGGCGCGGCCGGCGTCGGGGCGGGCCAGTGCGTGCAGCAGCAACAGTTGGGCATCGATGCGTTCCAGGCCGAGGGTGCGGGCCTGGTCCAGTGCCTGCGCCAGGGTGGAGGTTGTGTCGGTCACTCTTGTTTTGATAGCTGTTGACGCTTGATGAGTAAACGCCAGAGGTCCATCTGATTCAAATACTGGTTGCAGATCGTCAGCCCGCGGCGCCCATCTCCAGCTCTTCGAGCTGTTCGGCCTCGCGCGCGTGGGCCAGGGCCTGCAGCACGTCGGCCAGGTCGCCGTCCATCACGTACTGCAGCTTGTACAGCGTGAGGTTGATGCGGTGGTCGGTCAGGCGCCCCTGCGGGAAGTTGTAGGTGCGGATGCGGTCGCTGCGGTCGCCGCTGCCGATCAGGCCCTTGCGCAGCGCGGCCTCCTTGGCGGCGCGTTCGCTGCGTTCCTTTTCCTGGATGCGCGCCTGCAGCACCTGCAGCGCCTTGGCCTTGTTGCTGTGCTGACTGCGCCCGTCCTGGCATTCGGCCACGATGCCGGTGGGCAGGTGCACCACGCGCACGGCCGAGTCGGTCTTGTTGATGTGCTGCCCGCCCGCACCCGACGCGCGGAAGGTGTCGATGCGCAGGTCTGCCGGGTTGAGCTTGATGGCCTCGGTCTCGTCGGGCTCGGGCATCACGGCCACGGTGCAGGCGCTGGTGTGGATGCGTCCCTGGGTTTCGGTGGCGGGCACGCGCTGTACGCGGTGGCCGCCGGACTCGAACTTGAGGGCGCCATACACATGATCACCTTCGATGCGCAGCACGATTTCCTTGTAGCCACCCAGCTCGGCCGCGTTCTCGCTGACCACTTCGACTTTCCAGCCCACGCGGTCGGCGTAGCGCGTGTACATGCGCGTCAGGTCGCCGGCAAACAGGGCCGATTCGTCGCCGCCCGTGCCCGCGCGGATTTCCACAAACGCATTGCGTGCGTCGTCGGGGTCCTTGGGCAGCAGCAGGCGCTGCAGTTCGTCTTCGAGCTGCAGCAGCTCGGTCTCGGCGGAGGTGATTTCTTCCTGCGCCATCTCGGCCATGTCGGGGTCGGCCAGCATCTCGCGCGCGCCCTCCAGGTCGGCCTCGCGTTGCTGGTGGCGGGCATAGCGGCCCGCAATCTGCGTGACCTCGGCGTGCTCGCGCGAGATGGCGCGGTACTGCGCCATGTCGGCCATGATGTCCTCGCGCGAGAGCAGAAAGTCCAGTTCGCCCAGACGCTGTGCATAGCGTTCCAGCTGGCTTCGGAGAAAGGGTTTCATGCGAGGGGGAAAGTGAATGCTACTGAATGTGTAGCTTAATGCGCCTGTTGATCAGGCGTCAGGGCTGATCTGGCTTGAAATTCGGAGCAGGCGGGCGCCGCTACAGCCTGGTCTTGCTCTGCGAGCGCAGGAACAGGCGCGAGACGGTCTGCGCGGTTTGTGCGCGCATGTCGGCGTCGCCGGCCCGCAGCTCGGCCATGGTGCCGTGCAGCATCTTCTGGGCCAGGCCACGCGACAGGGCCTCCAGCACGGCATCGACATCCTCGCCCTTGGCCAGCAGCTTCTTGGCACGGGCGATCTCCAGGGCACGCCACTCGTCGGTCTGGGCGTTGATCTGCTGGATCAGGGGTACCACGCCGCCGACCTGTCCGATGGGGCTGCGCAGCTCCATCCAGTGCATGAAGCTTTGCACGCCGGCATCGATGATGGCCTCGGCCTGCGCCACGGCGGCCTGGCGGTTGGCCTGGGCGGTCTGCACCACGCTGGCCAGATCGTCCACGGTGTACAGGTACACGTCGCCCAGGGCCTTGACCTCGGGCTCGATGTCGCGCGGCACGGCCAGATCGACCATGAACATGGGGCGGTGGCGGCGCTTCTTGAGGGCACGCTCCACGGCGCCCAGGCCGATGATGGGCAGGGTGCTGGCCGTGCAGCTGATGATGGCGTCGAATTCGTGCAGGCGCTCGGGCAGGTCGGACAGGCGCATCACCTCGCCGCCAAAACGTGTGGCCAGCTTTTCGCCGCGTTCGAGCGTGCGGTTGGCGATGGCAATGGATTGGGGGTTGCGGGCCGCGAAGTGCGTGGCCGCCAGCTCGATCATCTCGCCCGCGCCGACAAACAGTACGCGAATCTTGCTGAGGTCTTCAAACAGCTGGCCCGCCAGGCGCACGGCGGCGGCGGCCATGCTGATGCTGTGTGCGCCGATCTCGGTGCTGGTGCGCACTTCCTTGGCCACGGCAAAGCTGCGCTGGAAGAGCTGGTTGAGCGTGGTGCCCAGCGCCCCGGCGGTTTCGGCGGCGCGCACGGCGTTTTTCATCTGCCCGAGAATCTGGGCCTCGCCCAGCACCATCGAGTCGAGCCCGCTGGCCACGCGAAAGGCGTGGCGTGCCACCAGGCTGTCTTCGAGGGTGTAGGAGTGCGAGCGCAGCAGTGCGGGGCTCACGCCGCCGCTTTGCGCCAGCCAGCCCAGCGTGTGGTCCATGGCGGCCTGCTCGCCCGCGCAATAGATCTCGGTGCGGTTGCAGGTGGAAATGATGGCGGTTTCAACGCCTGGGTGGCGGCTGCTCTGGCCCAGCGACTGGCGCAGGCCCTGCAGCGTGGGCGTGATCTGGTCGAGCGCAAACGCAAACCGGCCGCGCAGGTCGAGCGGCGCGGTGGTGTGGTTGATGCCGAGGGCCCAGACTGCCATAAGCGCCAATTATAAAATTGTTCGCAGCGCCGGGCACCGTGTCTGCTCAAGCCTTGATCTGGGTCATGTTTTATGGGTCCTCTGGACGCTTTTTACCACGCTGTGAATTTCATTGCGCCCGCTGCGGCGCTGGCCCTGCTGCTGGTGCTGGGCGGGCGGTGGATACGACCCAAAGGCCAGTCGATGCTTACGTGGCGGGCGCAGATAGCTATTAATTTTGTGGTTGGCTGTGCCGTGCTGGTGGCCGGGCTGGTGCTGCTGGGCCGCGACGGCAAGATGCTCACCTATGCGGCGCTGGTGCTGGCCTGTGCCAGTTGCCAATGGGTGCTGGTGCGCGGCTGGCGCGCGTAGGGGGGGGTCTCGGGGCCGTTTCGCGGCGTTCGCCTTGCTGCCGCACGGGGGCTATGCAGACCCTGGTTGGGCCTGTGCCAGCAGCCACAGCCGAAAGTCCTGCAATGCGGCCGGGGTGGCCCGGCCCGATGGCTGGCACAGATAGTAGCCACGGTCGATCACCACGGGCTGCGGCACCGCAATGGCAATGCGACCGGCCGCCAGGTCTTTTTCCACCAAGCCGTGCTGGGCGACCGCGACGGTACCACCTGCGCGCCCGAATTCATCCATCTCATCGGCGACACGCTGCGGGGCTTTGGCTACAGCGTGGCCTGCACCGAGCCCTACAAGGGTGTGGAGCTCATCGGCCGCATCGGCCAGCTGCTGGGCGTGGTCGCCGGCTATGTGCTGGCGCAGCGGACGGTTTGAAACCCAGTTGGCCGTGAGCGCCGGTATGGCAAGCGCAAGATGCTATTGAAAAAGGAGCGTCATGCGGGCGCCGACAGCGGCGGCTCCGGCGTGGTGTCGCGCTGTGCCTGGGCCACCGAGGTGGTGGCTGGCGGCGACAGCGCCAGGCCTGCCTCGCGCAGCGCATCCAGGATGGCGAACAGCACGTCGCTGCGCACGCCCGCGGCGTTGCGCGGGCTGCTCACGTAGCCGATCGCCAGGAAGGTGAGCGTGCCGCTCTGGACGCCCTCCAGCGTCACCGACGGTGCGGGGTTCTCCAGGATGTCCTCGTGCGCATGGAAGGCCTGCAGGATCAGCGCGCGCATGCGCCGCGCGTCGGTATCGAGCGGCGCGGGCAGGCGCAGCAGCACGCGGCCCTGGGCGCTGCCCAGCGTCATGTTGCGCACGGTCTTGGTGATGAACTCGGAGTTGGGCACGATCACCGTGGAGCGGTCGCCCAGCTGGATCTCGGTGGCGCGCACATTGACGCGGCGCACGTCGCCCTCGGTGTCGCCCAGCACCACCCAGTCGCCCACCTTCACCGGCCGCTCGGCCAGCAGGATCAGGCCCGATATGAAGTTCTGCACGATGGCCTGGAGGCCGAAGCCGATGCCCACCGACAGCGCGCTGGCCACCCAGGCGATGCGCTCCACGCTGATCCCCAGGCCCGCCAGCGCCACCGCGATCACCACCACCCCGCCCACATAGCCCAGCAGCGTGACGATGGAGCTGCGCATGCCCGGCTCCAGCGAGGTGTGCGGAAAGTAGCGTTCGCTGAGCCAGTGCTTGCCAATGCGGATGGCGACAAAGCCCGCGCAAACCACCGCCAGCGCGGTCAACAGCGCTTGGGGAGCGAGCGTCAGATCACCTACCTTCAGGTTGTGGTCCACATTGCTGCCGCGGCGAAAGAGTTCGTCCGGGTTGGTGCCCAGCGGTGCCATCAGCGCGATGACCATGTAGAAAAACAGCAGCACGCGCAGCAAGCCCGAGAGCACCACCGCGGACTGGTCGAGCAGTTGCGCGCTGATGCCCAGCGTGTTGTGGATGCGTGCGCCGACGCGTCCCTTGGACGACAGCAGCGCCTGGCTCAGATCGTCGGCCAGCTGGAACAGAAGATAGGTGGTGGCAAAGACCACGCCAGACCACACCATCTGCCGCGCCAGCGTGCCGGCCAGCGCGATGAAGCCGAAGGCCACCGCCGCCACGGTGAGCACCACCGCAACGCCGGCACCGGCCAGGATCAGGCCCACCCACAGGGGCCGGCTGGCCTCGCTGTCTGGCCGTCCGTGGGCTGCCTCGTCGCCGGCCGCAGCGCCATCGGGCGTGGCGTGCAGACGGCCCAGCGCCACGGCCACCGAGAAGGACAGCAGCAGCGCGAAGACAGCGTGAACCAGCACCTCGGCCGCCAGGCTGGCGCCGATGATCGCGTTGACGTCGGTCACCACAGCGCCCAGTGCCGACAGCGTGGCCGTCCACCACGGAAGGGGGCTCAGGCGCCGGGCCAGATCGTCGGAGATGGGCAGCAGGCGCCAGGAGCTGCGCCGGCGCGACAGCAGCCCATGGCCCAGCGTGACCACGAAGGCGGCATAGGCGGCGGCGCGCACGGTGGCCTGCTGCAGCGCCAGCAGGTTGTCCGGCAGCGGCCCGCCGAGCTTGAGCGCGCTCCAGGCAAATTGCATGGCGGTGCCGATGATGAGCACGTTGGCCACGATGGCGGCCATGGCCAGCAGGGAGCGTCGCAGCCGCCCCGTCGGCAGGCGCGACGGCAGAACCCGCACGAGGATGCGCTCGGCCAGCCAGGTGCCCGCCACGGCCAGCAGCAGGGCCAGCAGCAGGTAGCCCTGGAAGGCGTTGCGGTGCTTGGAGTCCAGCGCCGCGCGCGCTGCGCCGAGCAGATCTGCGCCCAGCACCTGCAGGCGCGCGAAGTCGCCCGGGGCGGCCTGGCGCAGGGTGCGCCAGAAGGAGGGGCTCAAGGGCGAGTCGGCGTGCGTGGTCAGCGCGGCCTGAAACTGCAGGCGGCGCTGGCGCACGAGGTCGGCACCGCGCTGTTCGGCATCCACGGCGATCAGGCGCGCGAGCTTGAGTTCGGCATCAATATCGGTGCGCTGCTTGTTCAGGCTCGCGCGTTGCGCGGCCACGTCCGGTGCTTCCGCCGGGGTGCCCTTGGCGGGCGCCGGGCCCAGGCCGGCGAGGCGCAGGTCCAGCTCGGCCAGCTCGGTGGTGCGATGGTTCGCCAGGCGTTCGGCCGCCGTGCCAACGGCGTTGATTTCATCCAGCAGCTGGCGGTTGCTGTCCGCTTCGTCCAGTTTCCTGGGAATGGCGTCCAGCTGCTTGCGCAGTTCGTCCACCTGGGGCAGGGGGGTGTTGTCCTTGCCGGTCTGGTCCATGCTGGACTTCGTCGACTGCTCCTGGGCCAGCGCAGGGGCCGGGCCCAGTGCCCCGAGCCAGCCCGCGAGCAGCCAGCACAGCAGCAGGCGCGCCAGCGGCCAGGGGGCTGCTGGCAGGCAGCGCAGCAGGGCGGGTGGCTTGGGCGGGGGGAAGGTGTGGCGGTGGTGCATGCACTTATTTTCAGCCTGCACGGGGTGCGACACGTGAGCAACCGTACGGGCGGGCCCACCGTTATCGGGTGGGGCTGAACAGATCGACGCGGTCGGTGATGATGCCATCGGTTCCCAGGTCGATCAGGCGTTGGGCAGCCCACTCGTCGTTCACCGTGTAGCTCAGGGCACGCAGGCCGAGTGCATGCACTTGTGCCACCAGGGCTGCATCCCACAGTGCGTGGTTGCACACCAGCGCCTGGCAGCCCAGTTGCTGCGCCAGGTCGAGGCAGCCCGGCTGCAGGGTGTCGATCAGCAGGCCGCGCGGCAACTGCGGCGCAGCGGCCTGGGCCGCCGCCAGCGCATCGCGCCGGAACGAGGTGAGCAAGGGCGCAATGGCCGTGGCGGGCCAGATGCGTGCCAGCAGCTCGGCCACGGCGCGGCCGGTGGCGGCTTCGGTGCCGGGCGTGGGCTTGATCTCCACATTCAGGCAGAAATGGTTGGCCAGGCACCAGCGCGCCAGCGCTTCCAGCGTGGGCAGGCTCTCACCTGCACCGGCGCGCGAATGCCAGCTGCCTGCATCCAGCTGCGACAGGGCAGACCAGGGCAGCTCGCCGCCCGTGCCGTGGCCGTTGGTGGTGCGCTGCAGCGTGGCATCGTGCAGCAGAAACAGCACGCCATCGGCGCTGAGCTTGGCGTCGCATTCGAACATGCGGTAACCGTATTGCGCGCCCAGTCGGAATGCCGACATCGTGTTTTCGGGCGCCAGCTTGCCGGCGCCACGGTGGGCGATCCAGCGGGGATAGGGCCAGGGGTTCTCCATGGGCTGCATCCGTCGGGGCTGGTCAGAGGCGTTTGCCGGACTGGGCATCGAACCAGTGCAGGCGGTCTGCGCGCGGCGTGATGTGGATGGTGTCGCCTGCCTGGGGCGAGGCGCTGCCTTCGTCAATGCGCACGATCAGGTGGTCGCCGCCCATGGTGGCGTAGACCAGGCGCTCGGCGCCCAGCAGTTCGACCGTGTCCACGCGCACCTCCCAGCCGGTGGCGGTGATGTCCAGGTGCTCGGGGCGAATGCCCAGAATGGTGCCGGGCTTGCTGTTGGGCGCGTGGCGCAGCAGGTTCATGGGCGGAGAGCCGATGAAGCTGGCCACAAAGATCGATGCCGGCGTGTGGTAGACCTCTTCGGGCGTGCCGAACTGCTCCATGTTGCCGGCGTTCATCACGATCATGCGCTGCGCCAGCGTCATGGCCTCGACCTGGTCGTGGGTGACGAACAGGCTGGTGATGCCCAGCTCGCGGTGCAGCTTCTGGATTTCGATGCGCGTCTGGGCGCGCAGTTTGGCGTCGAGGTTGGACAGCGGTTCGTCGAACAAAAACACCTGCGGCTGGCGCACGATGGCCCGGCCCATGGCCACGCGCTGGCGCTGGCCGCCCGACAGCTCGCGCGGCTTGCGTTCGAGCAGGTGGCCCAGTTCCAGGATCTTGGCGGCCTTGTCCACGCGCGTCTTGATCTCGTCCCGGGGCACGCTGGCGATCTTGAGACCGTAAGCCATGTTGTCGAACACGCTCATGTGCGGATACAGCGCGTAGTTCTGGAACACCATGGCGATGTCGCGCTGCGCGGGTTCGAGGTTGTTGACCACGCGCTCGCCGATGGAGATCGTGCCGCCGGTGATTTCTTCCAGGCCGGCCACCATGCGCAGCAGCGTGGATTTGCCGCAGCCCGAGGGGCCGACGATGACGACGAATTCGCCGTCGTGGATCTCGGCGTTCACGCCGTGGATCACCGGGTTGGCCTTGGGGCCGTGGCCGTAGCGCTTGATGATGTTGCGAAGGGTGATGGATGCCATATTTGCTATTGAATGAACAGCTGCAAGCGCTTTCTTCATAAGCGTTGCAGGTGGTTTTGACGCTTATTTCTCGGTATCTACCAGGCCCTTGACGAACCACTTCTGCATCAGGATGACGACGGCGGTGGGCGGCAGCATGGCCACGATGGCGGTGGCCATCACGATGTTCCAGTCCACGGCGGCCTCTCCGCCGGCCAGCATGCGCTTGATACCGATCACCACGGGGTACATGTCTTCCGTGGTGGTCATCAGCAGGGGCCAGAGGTACTGGTTCCAGCCGTAGATGAACTGGATCACGAACAGCGCGGCAATCGAGGTGCGCGACAGCGGCACCAGCACGTCCTTGAAAAAGCGCATCGGGCCTGCGCCATCCATGCGCGCGGCTTCCACCAGTTCGTCGGGCACCGTCAGGAAGAACTGGCGGAACAAGAAAGTGGCAGTGGCCGAGGCGATCAGCGGCAGCGTGAGGCCCGCGTAGCTGTTGAGCAGGCCCAGGTCGGCGACCACCTTGTAGGTGGGCAGGATGCGCACTTCCACGGGCAGCATCAGCGTCACGAAGATGGCCCAGAAGCACAGCATCTTGAACGGAAAGCGGAAGTACACGATGGCGAACGCCGACAGCAGCGAAATCGCGATCTTGCCCACGGTGATGACCATGGCCACCACGAAGCTCACCCACATCATGTGCAAAACGTTGGTGTTGGAGCCCAGCTTGCCCGAGCCGAGCAGCGCGGCGCGGTAGTTGTCCCACAGGTGGGCACCGGGCAGCAGCGGCATGGGCGACTGCACGATGGCGTCGGCCGTGTGGGTGGATGCGATCAGCGCCAGGTACAGCGGAAAGGCCACGATGGCCACGCCGAGGATCAGCACGGCGTGGGACAGGAAATTGAGCCAGGGATTGCGGTCAACCATGGGGCCTCAGTATTGGACTTTTTTCTCGACGTAGCGGAACTGCACCACGGTGAGCGCCACCACGATGCACATCAGGATCACCGACTGGGCGGCCGAGCCGCCCAGGTCCAGCGCCTTGAAACCGTCCTGGTACACCTTGTAGACCAGGATGGAAGTGGACTGGCCGGGGCCGCCCTGGGTGGCCGCGTCGATGATGCCGAAGGTGTCAAAGAACGCGTAGACGATGTTGATCACCAGCAAAAAGAACGTGGTGGGCGACAGCAGCGGCAGCTGGATGTTCCAGAACCGGCGCCAGGGACCCGCACCATCGATGGATGCGGCCTCGATCAATGCCTTCGGTATCGATTGCAGGCCCGCCAGGAAGAACAGGAAGTTGTAGGAAATCTGCTTCCACACCGAGGCGATCACGATGAGCGCCATGGCCTGCCCATCGTTCATCATGTGGTTCCAGTTGTATCCCAGTGCGCCCAGGTAGTAGGTGACCACGCCAATGGAGGGCGAGAACAGGAACACCCACAGCACGCCCGCAATCACCGGCGCCACTGCATAGGGCACGATGAGCAAGGTCTTGTAGACCAGGGCAAAGCGCACGATGCGGTCGGCAAAGATCGCCAGCGCGAGCGACACGACGATGCCGATGCCCGCCACCAGCACCGAGAACACGGCCGTGCGCTGGAAGGAGTCGAGGTACGAGGGGTTGTCCACCAGCTGGCGGAAGTTGTCCAGCCCCACCCACTCGGTGCTCATGCCGAAGGCGTCCTCCATCTGGAAGGACTGGATCACGGCTTGGGCGGCGGGCCAGAAGAAGAAGATGCCGATGATGAGCAGCTGGGGGGCAATCAGTACCCAGGGCAGCCAGGCCGAGCGGAAAAGTACGCGTTTTTCCATGACGGTCACCAACAAAAAAACCGCCGGTGCAGGGCTGCAACCGTCGGGAAAGGTGAAGCGGCCCCCAGTTTCGGGGCCGCAGAGGCAGGGCAGGCACCCAGTGGCGCCCGGCCCCTGATCTTATTGCTTGTACGAGCGCTCGAAGCGGGCCAGCAGCTCGTTGCCGCGGCTCACGATGGCGTCCAGGGCTTCCTTGGCCGTCTTCTTGCCGGCCCACACCTGTTCCATTTCCTCGTCCTCGATGGTGCGGATCTGCACGTAGTTGCCCAGGCGGATGCCGCGCGAGTTGTCGGTCACCTTGCGCACCATCTGGTTCACGGCCACGTCGGTGCCGGGGTGCTTGGCGTAGAAGCCGGACTTGTCCGTCAGCTCATAGGCGCCCATGGTGATGGGCAGGTAGCCCGTGCGCTGGTGGCTGGCGGCCTGCACCTTGGTCTGCGACAGGAATTCGAAGAACTTGGCCACGCCCTTGTATTCCTCGGGCTTCTTGCCGGCCATGACCCACAGCGAGGCGCCGCCGATCACGGTGTTCTGCGGCGCGCCCTTCACGTCGGGGTAGTAGGGCATGGGGGCCAGGCCGTAGGCGAACTTGGCGTTCTTGGCCACGTCGCCATAGAAGCCCGACGAGGTCTGGATCATGGCGCATTCGCCGGCGGTGAACGAAGCCTGTGCCGCGGAGCCGCGGCCCTTGTACAGGTACTCGCCCGCCTTGGCGGCCTTGGCCAGGTTGTCGATGTGCCGCACGTGCAGCGGCGAGTTGATCTTCATGCGGGCCTTGTGGCCATTGGCGCTCAGGCCGTTCTTTTCGGTGGCGAACTCGACGTTGTGCCAGGCGGAGAACGACTCCAGCTGGGTCCAGCCGTTCCAGGCCAGCGTCATGGGGCAGCTGTGGCCGCTGGCCTTGAGCTTCTTGGCGGCTTCGAATACTTCGGGCCAGGTGGCGGGTGCCTTGTCGGGGTTCAGGCCGGCCTTCTTGAAGGCGTCCTTGTTGTAATAGAAGATGGTGGTGGAGCTGTTGAACGGGAAGCTCAGCATCTGGCCATTGGGGGCCGTGTAATAGGCCGCCACGGCGGGGATGTAGGCCTTGGGGTCGAAGTCGGCGCCGGCGTCCTGCATCACCTTGGCCACGGGCACGGTGGCGCCCTTGCTGGCCATCATGGTGGCTGTGCCCACCTCGAACACCTGCAGGATGTGCGGTGCGTTGCCCGAGCGGAAGGCCGCAATGGCGGCGGTCATGCTTTCGTCATAGGCCCCCTTGAAGGTGGGCACCACCTTGTATTCCTTCTGGCTTTCATTGAACTGCCGGGCCAGGTCGGTGACCCACTCGTTGTTCACGGCCGTCATCGAATGCCACCACTGGATTTCGGTCTGTGCTTGGGCAGAAACACACACGGTGGTGGCAAGTGCGGCGGTCAAGGCCAGGTGCTTGAATTGCATGAATACTCCTCCAGGATGACGAAGACATAAAAGGACCATGCTAGGTAGCCCCTGTGTCAGTGGTGTGTCGTTGTCGCACAGGCCATTTACCCCGACAACCGGGGAAACCCGTTGCGTGTTCGTGGTGGTGCCGCCTTGTGACCGTCATGTAACAAATTGCGCGAATTCACCATTGGCATCAAGGCCATTGCGGGCAGGGTGGCGGTTTTTTGTGCGATGCATCATGCTTGGTGCCTTGCCGGATTGCAGCGCCTCGTGCCCATGCAAGCCAGGTCTTTTCTCCATCCTCACTTCGCCATGGCCACCACTTCTCTGGACAAAAGCAAGATCAAATTCCTGTTGCTGGAGGGCATCCATGCGTCTGCAGTGGATGTGATACGGGCGGCGGGTTACAGCCAGATCGAGACGGTGTCTGGGGCGCTTGCCGATGACGACCTGCGCCGCAAGATCGCGGACGCCCATTTCGTGGGTATCCGCTCGCGCACCCAGCTGACGCAGGAGGTGTTTGCCCACGCGCCCAAGCTGGTAGCGGTGGGCTGCTTCTGTATCGGCACCAACCAGGTGGACCTGAACGCCGCGCGCGAGCGGGGTATTGCGGTGTTCAATGCGCCGTACTCCAACACCCGTTCGGTGGCCGAGCTGGTGCTGGCCGAAGCCATCCTGCTGCTGCGCGGCGTGCCCGAGAAGAACGCCGTGGCGCACCGGGGCGGCTGGCTCAAGAGCGCCGACAACGCCTACGAGATCCGCGGCAAGACCCTGGGCATCGTGGGTTATGGCTCCATCGGCACGCAGCTGTCGGTGCTGGCCGAGGCGCTGGGCATGCAGGTGGCGTTTTTTGATGTGGTCAACAAGCTGCCCCTGGGCAATGCGCGCCAGGTGCAGCGCCTGCACGACTTGCTGGGTCAGAGCGACATCGTGAGCCTGCATGTGCCCGAGCTGCCGTCCACCGAAGGGATGATTGGTGCGGCTGAAATTGCGGCCATGAAGCCCGGCGGCATCCTCATCAACGCAGCGCGCGGCACGGTGGTGCAGATCGAACCGCTGGCCGAGGCGCTGAAGGCCAGGAAGCTGCTGGGCGCCGCCATCGACGTGTTCCCGGTCGAGCCGCGCACCAACAAGGACGAATTCGTGTCGCCCCTGCGCGGGTTCGACAACGTCATCCTCACGCCCCACATCGGCGGCTCGACCATGGAAGCGCAGGCCAACATCGGCCTGGAGGTGGCGGAAAAGCTCGTGAAATACAGCGACAACGGCACCAGCATCTCGTCGGTCAACTTCCCCGAGGTGGCGCTGCCCGCGCACCCTGGCAAGCACCGCCTGCTGCACATCCACCGCAACGTGCCGGGCGTGCTGTCCGAGATCAACCGCATCTTCTCGGACAACCAGATCAACGTCTCGGCGCAGTACTTGCAGACCAACGAGCAGATTGGCTATGTGGTGATCGATATCGACGCCGCTTCGTCCGACCTGGCGCTGGACAGGCTGGCCCAGGTGCCCGGAACACTGCGCAGCCGCGTGCTGTTCTGACGCCGCCGAGCGGCATCGCCCGGCCGTTTTGGCGTCGTGTGGCCTCCCCCTGCCCGGCAAGGCGCAGGCCGGTGGCTTAAAATCACGCCCCCACCCCAGGTAGACCCCCATGAATGTACCGATCGCGTTGGCGGCCTTGCAGACGCAGGCCGCCGAGCCTGCCCGACTGCGTGAAATTCCCTATAACTACACCTCGTTCTCCGACCGGGAGATCGTGATCCGCCTGCTGGGGGCGCCCGCCTGGGAGGTGCTCGATCAGCTGCGCAACGAGCGCCGCACGGGCCGCTCGGCCCGCATGCTGTACGAGGTGCTGGGCGATATCTGGGTGGTGCAGCGCAACCCCTACCTGCAGGACGACCTGCTGGACAACCCCGCGCGCCGCAAACTGCTGGTCGATGCACTGAACCACCGCCTGGGCGAGATCGACAAGCGCCGCACGCCCGACGACGACGCCGAGCGCGACCGCCTGGTGGGCGAGCTGGCGCAGGCCGCGCGCCGCGCGGTGGCGCAGTTCGATGCCACGTTCGAACAGGCCGCCACCCTGCGCCGCCAGATCCAGAAGACCCTGGGCCGCCTCACGGCCCGCGACAACATCAAGTTCGATGGCCTCTCGCGCGTCTCGCATGTCACCGATGCCACCGACTGGCGCGTCGAATACCCGTTTGTCGTGCTCACCCCCGACACCGAGGCCGAAATGGCGCACCTGGTCAAGGGCTGCATCGAGCTGGGCCTGACCATCATCCCGCGCGGGGGCGGCACGGGCTACACCGGCGGCGCGATCCCGCTGACGTGGAAGAGCGTGGTCATCAACACCGAAAAGCTCGAAGCCATGACCGAGGTGGAGATGCGCCGCCTGCCGGGCCTGGACCGCGAGGTGGGTACGGTGTGGACCGAAGCCGGTGTGGTCACCCAGCGCGTGGCCGACGCCGCCGAGCGCGCAGGCTTTGTGTTTGCCGTGGACCCAACCAGTGCCGAGGCCTCGTGCATCGGCGGCAACATCGCCATGAACGCGGGCGGCAAGAAAGCCGTGCTGTGGGGCACGGCGCTCGACAACCTGGCCAGCTGGCGCATGGTGACGCCCGAGGCGCAATGGCTCGAAGTCACGCGTCTGGACCACAACATGGGCAAGATCCATGACGTGGAGACCGCCACCTTTGAGTTGCAGTATTTCGAGGCCGACGGCAAGACGCCCGTGCGCACCGAGCGCCTCGCCATCCCGGGCAAGACTTTCCGCAAGGAGGGGCTGGGCAAAGATGTGACGGACAAGTTCCTCTCAGGCCTGCCCGGTATCCAGAAGGAGGGCTGCGACGGCCTCATCACCAGCGCGCGCTGGGTGGTGCACCGCATGCCCGAGCACACGCGCACCGTGTGCCTGGAGTTCTTTGGCAACGCCAAGAATGCCGTACCCAGCATCGTCGAGATCAAGGACTTCATGTTCGCCGAGCAAAAGCGCAGTGGCGTTTTGCTGGCCGGCCTGGAACACCTGGACGACCGCTACCTCAAAGCCGTGGGTTACACCACCAAGAGCAAGAAGCACGGCGGCCTGCCCAAGATGGTGCTGTTCGGCGATATCGCGGGCGACAACGCCGACGACGTGGCGCGCGTGACCAGCGAGGTCGTGCGCATTGCCAATTCGCGCAGCGGTGAAGGCTTCATCGCCATCAGCCCCGAGGCGCGCAAGAAATTCTGGCTCGACCGCAAGCGCACGGCGGCCATCAGCCGCCACACCAACGCCTTCAAGATCAATGAAGACGTGGTGATCCCGCTGCCACGCATGGCCGAGTACACCGACGGCATCGAGCGCATCAACATCGAGCTCTCCCTGCGCAACAAGATCAAGCTGTGCGACGCGCTCACGGACTTCTTCGAGCGCGGCAACCTGCCGCTGGGCAGGCACGACGACGCGAGCGAAATCCCCTCGGCCGAACTGCTGGAAGACCGCGTGGCCCAGGCCCTGGCCCTGGTGGCCGAGGTGCGTGCGCTGTGGTCCGGCTGGCTGCAGAACGTGGAAACCCTGTTTCCGCAGCTGCAGGACCACACCCTGCGCGCGAGCTGGAAAACCCAGCTGCGCGCTCCGCTGCAGGGCATCTTCTCGGGCGCGGCATTCCTGCCCATCCTCGACGAAGCCACCACCATCCACAAGCGTGTGCTCAAGGGCCGCGTGTGGGTGGCCCTGCACATGCACGCGGGCGACGGCAACGTGCATACCAACCTGCCGGTCAACAGCGACGACTACGAAATGCTGCAGACCGCGCACCAGGCGGTCGAACGCATCATGGTGCTGGCGCGCAGCCTCGATGGCGTGATCTCGGGTGAGCACGGCATCGGCATCACCAAGCTGGAGTTTCTGACCGACGACGAACTGCGCCCGTTTGCGCAGTACAAGCAGAAGGTGGACCCGCAAGGGCGTTTCAACAAGGGGAAGCTGCTCCGAAATCAGGAGCTTTCAGCGCTGGATGGGCAGGCGAAAGAGGCCAGTTCGGCCTCCAATCCACTGCTGCATGCCGATCTGACCAACGCCTACACGCCCAGCTTTGGCCTGATGGGCCACGAGTCGCTGATCATGCAGCAGAGCGACATCGGTGCGATTGCCGATTCGGTCAAGGACTGCCTGCGCTGCGGCAAGTGCAAGCCCGTGTGTTCCACGCATGTGCCGCGCGCCAACCTGCTGTACAGCCCGCGCAACAAGATCCTGGCGACCTCGCTGCTGGTCGAGGCGTTTTTGTATGAAGAGCAGACCCGCCGGGGCGTGAGCATCAAGCACTGGCAGGAGTTCGAGGACGTGGCCGACCACTGCACGGTGTGCCACAAGTGCGAGAGCCCCTGCCCGGTGAAGATCGACTTCGGCGACGTCACCATGAACATGCGCAACCTGCTGCGCAAGATGGGCAAGAAGAGCTTCCGGCCCGGCAACGCGCTGGCCATGACCATGCTCAACGCCACCAACCCCGACACCATCAAGCTGCTGCGCACGGCCATGGTGGGTGTGGGCTTCAAGGCCCAGCGCATGGCGGTGGACCTGCTGCGCAAGGTGTCCCGCAAGCAGACGGCCAAGCCGCCTGCCACGGTGGGCACGGCGCCGATCAAGGAGCAGGTGATCCATTTCGTCAACAAGAAGCTGCCGGGTGGTCTGCCCAAGAAAACCGCGCGTGCGCTGCTGGACATCGAGGACAAGGACTACGTTCCCATCATCCGCAACCCGCAGGCCACCACGGCCGAGACCGAGGCGGTGTTCTACTTCCCCGGGTGCGGGTCGGAGCGCTTGTTCTCGCAGGTTGGCTTGGCGACCCAGGCCATGCTGTGGCACGCGGGCGTGCAGACGGTGCTGCCGCCGGGCTACCTGTGCTGCGGCTACCCGCAGCGCGGCAGCGGCCAGTTCGACAAGGCCGAGAAGATGATCACGGACAACCGCGTGCTCTTCCACCGCGTTGCCAACACGCTCAACTACCTGGATATCAAGACCGTGGTGGTGAGCTGCGGCACCTGCTACGACCAGCTGCAGGGCTACGAGTTCGACAAGATCTTCCCGGGCTGCCGCATCATCGACATCCACGAATACCTGCTCGAAAAAGGCATCACGTTGCCCGCGGGCCAGGGCGGCTACCTGTACCACGAGCCCTGTCACAACCCCATGAAGCAGGGCGACTCGATGAAGACCGTGCGCGCCCTGGTGGGCGACAAGGTGCTCAAGAGCGAGCGCTGCTGCGGCGAATCGGGCACGCTGGGCGTGACGCGGCCCGACGTGTCGACCCAGGTGCGCTTCCGCAAGGAAGAGGAAATCCGCAAGGGCGAAGCCCAGCTGCGCGCCAGCGGCGCCGTCGGCGCGCAGGACAACATCAAGATCCTGACCAGCTGCCCGAGCTGCCTGCAGGGCATCACGCGCTACGGCGACGACCTGCAGACCGGCCTGCTTGAAGCCGACTACATCGTCATCGAGATGGCCCGGCAGATCCTGGGCGAGAACTGGCTGCCCGAATACGTGCAGCGTGCCAACCAGGGCGGCATCGAGCGGGTCCTTGTCTGATGGCCTGCCCCTTGTGCGCCGAAGACGGTGGCGCCTTGATCTGGCGCGGCGAGCGCCTGCGTGTCATCCGTGCGCAGGAGCCAGGGTTTCCCGCCTTCTACCGCGTGGTCTGGAACGGGCATGTGGCCGAGTTCTCGGACCTGGCCGCCGCCGACCGCGTGCATTGCATGGAGGCGGTGACCGTGGTGGAGCTGGCGCTGCGCCAGCACCTGTCGCCGACCAAGGTCAACATCGCGGCGCTGGGCAACATGGTGCCGCACCTGCACTGGCATGTGATTGCGCGGTTTGACTGGGACAGCCACTTTCCGGCGCCCGTTTGGGCGGCTGCGCAGCGGCCCAGCCCGGCGGCGCAAGAGGCGGCCGTGCAGGCGCTGCTGCCAGCGCTGGAAGCGCACCTGCAGTCGCAACTGGCGCAGTGGGCCACCCGGTAACCCCGCATGCAGAGTGCGCCCACGCGGGTGGGACAATCGCAGCCGTCGTTTCTGACAACAGTTTTCTCACAGGTGATTCCATGGCAGGTTTGAAAGCGGGCGCCCCCACGCCACAGGCACTCACGGTGCACGAGACATCGCGGGTGCTGGAGGTGGGCTTTTCCGATGGCGCCACGTTCCGCATTCCATTCGAGCTGATGCGCGTGTACTCGCCGTCTGCAGAGGTGCAGGGGCACGGCCCGGGCCAGGAGGTGCTGCAGACGGGCAAGCGTGACGTGGCGCTGGTCAATCTGGAACCCGTGGGCAACTACGCCGTCAAGCCCACGTTCTCCGATGGACACGACAGCGGCATCTTCACCTGGGACTACCTCTACGAGCTGGGCCAGCAGCAGGATGCGCTGTGGGCGCAGTACACCGAACGCCTGGCCGCCGCCGGCGTGGACCGCGATGCGCCCATGGCGCCCAAGGGTGGTGCGGGCGGCCATGCGTGTGGCAGCCACTGAAGGCTGGCGGGCTGCCGTACCAGCGGAGCTTGCCCCTGTGGATCAGTCTGCTATTTAAAATGTAGCTATTGGCGCTTTATAAATGAGCGTTTTCGGCCATTTTTGTTGAAATGGCATTGTCTTAATTGCGACAGATGCCCCAAGTCAGTGCGGGGTTGTCGCTGTACCTCTGGCGTTCACGCGCCTAGCATGATTCTTATGAGCACCACGCATTTCGGTTTCCAGTCGGTGGACGAGCAGGACAAGGCGCGCCGCGTGCGCGGCGTGTTCGACTCCGTGGCCTCCAAGTACGACGTGATGAACGACCTCATGTCGGCGGGCCTGCACCGCGCCTGGAAGGCCTACACCGTGATGGTGGCCAACCTGCGCGAAGGCAGCCAGGTGCTGGACATTGCCGGTGGCACGGGCGATCTGGCGCTGGCGTTCTCCAGGAAGGTGGGCACATCGGGCCGCGTGGTGCACACCGATATCAACGAAGCCATGCTGCGTGTGGGGCGCGACCGCCTCATCGATGCGGGCGTGGTGTTGCCCACGCTGGTGTGCGATGCGGAAAAGCTGCCTTTCCCCGACGCGCATTTTGACGTGGTGAGCGTCGCTTTTGGCCTGCGCAACATGACGCACAAGGACCAGGCGATCGCTGAAATGTGCCGTGTGCTCAAGCCCGGCGGCAAGTTGCTGGTGCTGGAATTTTCCAAGGTGGCCCAGCCACTCACCAAGGTGTACGACTGGTATTCCTTCAAGGTGCTGCCCCGGCTGGGCAAGCTGGTGGCCGGCGACGATGCCAGCTACCGCTACCTGGCGGAGTCCATCCGCATGCATCCGGGGCAGGAAGAGCTCAAAAGCCTCATGCAGAAAAATGGCTTTGGGCATGTGGACTATCACAACATGACGGGGGGCATTGTGGCCTTGCATGTTGGAATCAAGTGCTGAGCAGATTCCGAGCGCTTCGCTCGGAATGAATTAACGGAGACGGAGAAATCATGATGAAACTGTGGTCTGTGGTGTTGGTGGCGATGCTGGCGTTTGCGCATGCCGATGCGGACGCCCGCCGCATGGGTGGTGGCAAATCGGTGGGCAAGCAGTCCAGCAACGTGACCCAGCGCGAGTCGGCCACGCCGCCTGCAACGCCGGGCGCACCGGCGCAGACGGCCACCAACACAACGGCTGCCAAGCCGGCTGCCGCCGCGGCACCGGCCGCAGCCACCAAGAAACCCTGGGGCGCCATGCTGGGCGGCCTGGCTGCCGGCCTGGGGCTTGCCTGGCTCGCCAGCTCCCTGGGTTTGGGTGAAGGCTTCGGCAATATCCTGATGATTGCCTTGTTGGCCATGGCCGCTTTCGCCGTCTTCAAGATGGTGATGCGCGCCCGCAGCGGCGGTGGAGCTGGCGCCGTGGCTGGCGGGGCTCCGTTTGCCTTCCAGGGTGCCGGTGCCGCAACGCCTGCAGCAGCGCAAGTGCCCCCCCAGTACAGCCCCGACAAGGTGGGTAACGATGCCTCGGCCCGGCCTTGGGAGCGCGGCGGCATGGCGTTCGATGCCTCGCGGCAACAGCAGGGCACGGGCACGATGATCGGCTCGGCTCTTTCGGGTTCGCAAAACTGGGGCATTCCAGATGGATTCGACACCGACGGTTTCCTCACGGCGGCCAAGCGCAATTTCGTCACGCTGCAGGCCGCGTGGGACCGCTCCGACATCGCCACGCTGCGCTCGATGATGACTGACGGCATGCTCGATGAAATTCGCACCCAGCTGACCGAGCGCGAATCGCACCGGGGCGACCAGCCCAACCACACCGATGTGGTCATGATCGATGCCCAACTGCTGGGCATCGAGGAACTGGACGACGGCTACATGGCCAGCGTGGAGTTCTCGGGCATGATCCGCGAAGAACCCTCGGCCGGGCCTAGCCCCTTCCGCGAGGTCTGGAACATGACCAAGGCCAAGACGGGCGCCAGCGGCTGGCTGGTGGCGGGCGTGCAAGCACTGCAGTAAAGCGTCAGGGCTTCCCGGTTCAGGGAATAATCGGGGACTATGGCAACACAGTCCCCTTTTTCATTTCTGGATGGTCTCCTTGACCGCGTGGCCGCCGGCCCGCAGCCACCGCAGTGGCTGGTGCACGAGGTGCAGCAGCGCCTGGTCCTGTTTCTCAACCATGTGTTGATGCAGGAAAAGGAGGCCATGGACCGCCTGGTGCGCCAGCGCGGCCGCGTGGCGCGCGTGCAGTGGCGCTCGTATTCGATGGCCTTGCTGGTCACGCCGGCGGGCTTGTTCAATCTGGCACACGAAGGTGCAGCCCCCGATCTGCAGCTGGAAGTGACCGAGCCCTCTCCCCTGGCACTGGCCAGCGTGGCGCTGCGGGGCGACAAGCCGGCCATCCGCATCGAGGGCGATGTGCAGCTGGCGGCCGAGATCAACTGGCTGGTCGATCATGTCCGCTGGGATATCGAAGAAGATGTGGCCCGCCTGATTGGCGATGCGCCCGCGCACACGCTGGGCCAGGTGGTTCGCAAGGCAGCGCTGGCGTTGCGCCAGTTCGTGGGCACGCGCATGGCGCCCATGGCCAGCACCCCGGCACCGGCCGCTGCCACGCCTGCGCCCGCGTCACCGCCGGGCCATGCTGACCGGACCGCTCCATGAGCCGTTTTTTGCGGGGTGCCACCATCGTCTGGGTGGTGTTCCGGTATGGGCTGGATGGCTTGGTGCTGGACAGCTTCCAGAAGCCCTGGCTGCGCTGGCTGTCGCGCCTGCTTTCGGTCGGCCGTAATCTGGATGCGCCGCGCGGCCAGCGCCTGCGCGAAGCGCTGGAGCGGCTGGGGCCCATCTTCGTCAAGTTTGGCCAGGTGCTTTCGACCCGGCGCGACCTGCTGCCCGCCGACATGGCCGACGAGTTGGCGCGCCTGCAAGACCGCGTGCCGCCTTTCGATCCAGCCATCGCCATGGCCACCATCGAGCGCGCGTTCCGCCGGCCGGTGGACGAGGTGTTCGTGGCATTCGATCGCACGCCGGTGGCCAGCGCGTCGATTGCCCAGGTGCATTTCGCCACCCTGCGCGACCGCGCAGGCGTCGAGCGCGAGGTGGCCGTCAAGGTGCTGCGCCCGGGCATGCTGCCGGTGATCGAGAAAGACCTGGGCCTCATGCGCATGATGGCGGGCTGGGTGGAGAGCCTGTCGGCCGACGGCAAGCGCCTCAAGCCCCGCGAGGTGGTGGCCGAGTTCGACAACTACCTGCACGACGAGTTGGACCTGGTGCGCGAGGCGGCCAACGCCGCGCAATTGCGCCGCAACATGGCTGGCCTGGATCTGGTGCTGATCCCGGAAATCTTCTGGGATTTCTGCCACCCCGAGGTCATGGTGATGCAGCGCATGAATGGCGTGCCCATCAGCCAGGTCGAGCGTCTGCGCGATGCGGGGGTCGATATTCCGAAATTGGCCCGCGATGGCGTCACGATCTTTTTCACCCAGGTGTTTCGCGACGGCTTCTTTCATGCCGACATGCACCCGGGCAACATCCAGGTGAGCCTGGAGCCGGCCACATTCGGGCGCTATATCTCGCTCGATTTCGGCATCGTGGGCACCCTGACCGAATCCGACAAGGAATACCTGGCGCAGAACTTCGTGGCCTTCTTCCGCCGCGACTACAAGCGTGTGGCCGAGCTGCACATCGAAAGCGGCTGGGTGCCGCGGGAAACCCGCGTCAACGACCTTGAATCGGCCATCCGCGCCGTGTGCGAGCCGTATTTCGATCGGCCACTCAAGGAAATCTCGCTGGGCATGGTGCTGATGCGCCTGTTCCAGACGTCCCGGCGCTTTCAGGTCGAAATCCAGCCCCAGCTCGTGCTGCTGCAAAAGACCCTGCTCAACATCGAGGGCCTGGGCCGCCAGCTCGATCCGGAACTCGATCTCTGGAGCACCGCCAAACCCTTCCTGGAAAAGTGGATGCTCGAGCAGATGGGCCCGCAGCGCCTGTGGCGCGAACTGCGGGCCGAGGCGCCGCACTATGCCAAGCTGGTTCCAGAGCTGCCGCGCCTGCTGTATGACTATCTGAGCCGGCGGCCGGCAGAGTCGCACGGTGCCTTGCGCGACTTGCTGGAGGCGCAAAAGCGCACCAACCGCCTGTTGCAAAGCATCATCTACGGTGGCCTGGGCTTTGTACTGGGGCTGCTGGTGATGCAGCTGATGGTCAGGATCCGGTTGTTCTGACGCGGACGGGGTCCGTTTCCTTTTTCTTTTTTTCCTACTGTTCGCGACATCGAGGAGCATGCCGTGCTGTTGACCCTGGTTATCGTCTATCTCCTGATCACCATCGCCATTGGCCTGGTGGCTGCCAAGCGGGTCAAGAACGCCGCCGATTTTGCGATTGCCGGGCGCCATCTGCCGCTGTACATGATCGTCACCACCACGTTTGCCACCTGGTTTGGTTCGGAGACGGTGCTGGGGATCCCGGCCAAGTTCATCGAGGGCGGACTGGGCAATGTGGTCGAAGACCCCTTCGGGGCGGGGTTCTGCCTGATTCTGGTGGGGCTGTTCTTTGCGGGCAAGCTCTACCGCATGACGCTGCTGACCATCAGCGACTATTACCGCGAGCGCTATGGCCGCGCGGTGGAGGTCGTGTGCTCGCTGATCATCATGCTGAGCTACCTGGGCTGGGTTTCGGCCCAGGTCACCGCCTTGGGACTGGTGTTCAATCTGCTGTCCGGCGGTGCCATCAGCATCCCCATCGGCATGACGATCGGGGTGGTGTCCATCCTGGCCTACACGCTGTTCGGCGGCATGTGGTCGGTGGCCGTGACGGACTTCATCCAGATGATCATCCTGGTGGTGGGGTTGATGGTGATCGCCGTGTTTGCCGGCAACATGGCCGGCGGGGCCGACAAGGTCATCGAACTGGCCGCGAGCCGCGATTTGTTCCGCTTTCTGCCGGAACCTCAATTCCACGACATCGTGTTCTTCATCGCGGCCGGCATCACGATGATGTTTGGCTCGATCCCCCAGCAGGACGTCTTTCAGCGCGTGATGTCGGCCAACAACATCCGGGCCGCCACGCGCGGCCCCGTGATTGGTGGCATCTGCTACATCCTGTTTGCCTTTGTCCCGATGTTTCTGGTGGCCAGCGCGCTCCTCATCATGCCCGCCGAGACCGCAGCGCTGCTCAAGGACGACCCGCAAAAGGTGCTGCCCACGCTGGTGCTGAACAAGATGCCCTTTGTCATGCAGGTGCTCTTTTTTGGCGCGCTGCTGTCGGCACTCAAGTCCACCGCGTCGGCCACCCTGCTGGCGCCCAGCGTGACGTTTACCGAGAACATCTGGCGCCAGTTCCGTCCGCATGCCTCCGACAGGCAGCATTTGCGCACCATGCGCATCACCACGCTGGTGTTCAGCGGCCTGGTGCTGGCCTATGCCATCCGCATGGAGGGCACTTCCATCTATGAGCTGGTCTCCGGCGCCTACCAGGTGCCGCTGGTCGGCGCCTTTGTGCCGCTGGTGTTTGGCCTGTACTGGAAGCGGGCCACCACCCAGGGGGCGGTTTTTGCCATCGTGCTGGGCCTGCTGACCTGGCTGCTATTTCTGGCAACTCCGGCCGGCCAGGTGTTTCCGGCGCAGCTGGCCGGTTTGCTGGCAGCGCTGGCGGGCATGCTGGCGGGCTCGCTGGGCCCGCAGGCCGTGCGCAACAGCCATGCCGGGCACCATCGCATGGTGGGAGTGGAATGAGCCAGGGGTGTTGAAGAAAGCGCTGCCGCCTATAATTGAAGGTTTTGCACTTTCCCCCAACACTCTCGTCATGCCTATATACGCCTACAAATGCGGCTCCTGCGGCCATGCCAAGGATGTGCTGCAAAAAATCTCGGACCCTCAGCTCACGGTGTGCCCCGCGTGCGGCGCCGAAACCTTCTCCAAGCAGGTGACGGCCGCAGGTTTCCAGCTCAAGGGCTCCGGCTGGTATGTGACGGATTTTCGGGGTGGCAACAGTGGCACCTCTGCCCCCGCCACCGATGCGAAGGGCGATGGCCAGGGTGCCGCTGGTGCTTCGGCTTCCGCGCCCGCCGCAGCCGATACCGGTGCCGCCAGGAAAGAGGCTGCCAGTGCAGCCCCGGCCACCACGGCTGCCAGCGCCACCACTACTGACTGAGTCCTTCAATGTCCGCTTTGCGCAAATGGCTGTTCACCGGCCTGCTGGTGATTGTTCCGGGGGTGATCACCATCGCGGTGCTCAACTGGATCGTGGGCACACTCGACCAGACCCTGCAGATCCTGCCCGGTGCCTGGCAACCCGACAAGCTGCTGGGATTCCATATCCCGGGCTTTGGCGTGCTGCTGACCCTGCTGATCCTGCTGGTGGTGGGGGCGACGGCCAGCAACTTCGCCGGGCGCAAGCTGGTGCAATGGGGCGATGCGCTGGTCAGTCGCATTCCGGTGGTGCGATCCATCTATTCGAGCGTCAAGCAGGTCTCCGACACGCTGTTTTCCGAAAGCGGAAACGCCTTTCGCACCGCCGTGCTGGTGCAATGGCCCCGTGAAGGGGTCTGGACCGTCGCCTTCGTCACGGGCACTCCCAGCGGCGAAGTGGCGGCGTATCTGCGCGATGAGTTCGTCAGCGTGTATGTGCCCACCACCCCCAATCCCACCGGTGGGTATTTCGTGATGGTGCGCAAGAGCGACTGCGTCGAACTCGACATGAGCGTGGATGCAGCGCTCAAATACATTATTTCGATGGGCGTGGTCGCTCCGTCCGACCCCGCCCTTGCCCCTGTCTCCTCCAAGTGAGTCTCTCTTAATGCGCCACAGCGGCGCTGGAAGTTTTGCCATGGCCATGCGTTCCCACTATTGCGGTCTTGTGACCGAAGCCCTCCTGGGCCAAACCGTCACCCTGTCGGGCTGGGTCAACCGCCGCCGCGACCATGGCGGTGTGATCTTCATCGACCTGCGCGACCGCGAAGGCTCGGTGCAGGTGGTCTGCGACCCCGACCGCGCCGAGATGTTCAAGACCGCTGAAGGCGTGCGCAACGAATTCTGCGTGCAGGTCAAGGGCCTCGTGCGTGCGCGCCCCGAGGGCACGACCAATGACAACCTCCAGAGCGGCAAGATCGAGGTGCTGTGCCACGAGCTGAACGTGCTCAACCCTTCGGTCACGCCTCCGTTCCAGATCGACGAGGAAAACCTGTCGGAGACCACGCGCCTCACGCACCGTGTGCTCGATCTGCGCCGCCCCTACATGCAGAACAACCTGATGCTGCGCTACCGCGTGTCCATGGAAGTGCGCAAGTTCCTCGATGCCAACGGCTTCATTGACATCGAAACCCCCATGCTCACCAAGAGCACGCCCGAAGGCGCACGCGACTACCTCGTGCCCAGCCGCGTGCATGACGGGCATTTCTTTGCGCTGCCCCAGTCGCCCCAGCTGTTCAAGCAGCTGCTGATGGTGGCGGGTTTTGACCGCTACTACCAGATCACCAAGTGCTTCCGCGACGAAGACCTGCGCGCTGACCGCCAACCCGAGTTCACGCAGATCGATATCGAGACCTCGTTCATGGACGAGCAGGAAATCCGCGACCTGTTCCAGGGCATGATCAAGACGGTGTTCCAGAACACGCTGGGCGTGGACCTGGGCGAATTCCCCGTCATGACCTACCAGGACGCGGCCCACCGCTTTGGCTCCGACAAGCCCGACCTGCGCGTCAAGCTCGAATTCACCGAGCTGACCGACGTGATGAAGGACGTGGACTTCAAGGTGTTCTCGGGCGCGGCCAACATGAAGAACGGCCGCGTCGTGGCCTTGCGCGTACCCGGCGGCTCCCAAGAGAACGGCGGCATCAGCCGTGGCGAGATCGACGCTTACACCGAATTCGTCAAGATCTACGGTGCCAAGGGCCTGGCCTACATTCGCGTCAACGAGCTGGCCAAGGGTCGCGATGGTCTGCAGTCACCCATCGTGAAGAACATCCACGATGTGGCTCTGGCGGAAGTCCTCAAGCGCACCGGCGCACAAGACGGCGACCTGATCTTCTTCGGTGCCGACAAGGAAAAGATCGTCAACGACGCCATCGGCGCGCTGCGCATCAAGATCGGCCACAGCGAGTCCGGCAAGAAGAACGGCCTGTTCGACGACCGCTGGGCGCCGCTGTGGGTGGTGGACTTCCCCATGTTCGAGCACGACGAGGAAAACGACCGCTGGGTTGCCGTGCACCATCCCTTCACCGCCCCCAAGGACGGCCACGAGGACTACATGGTCACCGCGCCCGAGAAGTGCATCTCCAAGGGCTACGACATGGTGCTCAACGGCTGGGAAATGGGTGGCGGCTCCGTCCGTATCCACCGCGCCGACGTGCAGCAAAAAGTGTTTGATGCCCTCAAGATCACGCCCGAGGAAGCGCAGCAGAAGTTCGGCTTCCTGCTCGACGCCCTGCAGTACGGCGCGCCACCGCACGGTGGCCTGGCCTTTGGCTTGGACCGCATCGTCACGCTGATGACCGGTGCCGAGTCGATCCGCGACGTGATCGCCTTCCCCAAGACCCAGCGCGCCCAGTGCCTGCTGACCCAGGCGCCGTCCATCGTCGATGAAAAGCAGCTGCGCGAACTGCACATCCGCCTGCGCAACCCCGATGCCGTGAAAGCGGACTGAGCTGCCGGACTTTGTGCAAAATTCAGGGGCGCCTTCGGGGCGCCCTTTTTCTTGGGGAGACCAGATGGCCACGCGCCCCAGTCCTTGGATCCACAGTGCAGGCGCTGCGATGCAGGGGCCGAGCTTGCCGGAGCCGACGTTCAAGATCCCCCAGTCGGTGCTGGTGGTGATCCACACGCCGGCGCTCGAAGTGCTGCTGATCCGCCGCGCGGTCGATGCGCCCGATGGCCAGGCATTCTGGCAATCGGTCACCGGCAGCAAGGACAGCCTGCAAGAGAGCTGGCACGAAACCGCTGTGCGCGAGGTGTGGGAAGAAACCGGTATCCGCGCGGATGCCCCCGGGTGTACGCTGCGCGACTGGGGCCTGGAAAATGTGTACGACATCTATCCGCAATGGCTGCACCGCTACGCGCCGGGGGTGGGGCGCAACACCGAGCATCTGTGGGGTCTGCAGGTGCCTGCCGCCCTGCCGGTGGTGCTGAGCCCGCGCGAGCACCAGGACTGGGCCTGGTGGCCCTGGCGCGAGGCAGCCGATCGCTGCTACTCGCCGTCCAATGCCGAGGCCATTCTGTTGCTGCCACAATTTGCCCTGCCATGAACCCATCGCCCCACGTTTCCGACATTTTGCGCGTCGCCACCTACAACATCCACAAGGGTGTGCAGGGCATAGGCCCGGCGCGCCGCCTGGAGATCCACAACCTGGGCCTGGCGGTGGAGCAGCTCGATGCTGACATCGTCTGCCTGCAGGAGGTGCGCAAGCTGCACCGCCGGGAAGCCGCGTATTTCCAGCGCTGGCCCGATGTGCCGCAGGCCGAATACCTGGCGCCCGAGGGCTACGAGGCAATCTACCGCACCAATGCGTTCACGCGCCATGGCGAGCATGGCAACGCGCTGCTGTCGCGCTGGCCGGTGATCGGGCACCAGCATGAAGACATCTCCGACCACCGCTTCGAGCAGCGCGGCCTGCTGCATGTGGAAGTGGACGCGCATGGCCGCCGCGTGCATGTGATCGTGGTGCATCTGGGGCTGATTCCCGGCAGCCGGGTGCGGCAGGTCGAGCGCCTGCAACAGTTCATCGAGCGCGAGGTGCCACCGGGTTCGCCCGTGGTGGTGGCCGGGGACTTCAACGACTGGGGGGCGCAGATCAAGCGCATGCTGGCGGGCTTTGGCCTGTATGAGTTTGATGCGCCGCGCGCCTTTACCTACCCCGCCCGGCTGCCGCTGGTGCAGCTGGACCATGTCTATGTGCGCGGGCTGTCGCCCATCGGGCTGCATGTGCCGCGTGGGCGCATCTGGTGGCGCATGTCCGACCATCTGCCGCTGATTGCCGAGTTCAGGCTTTGAGCGGCCGATGAAGCGGGTGGCCGATTTCGCCAAAGACCACCGGGTGCGCCTGCTGCAGGGAGCGCAGGAACTGTTTCCGGCCCTGATCGAGGCCATGGATGCGGCGTTTTCCGATATCCAGTTCGAGACCTACATCTTTGATTGCACCGGCGCGGGCGCGCAGGTGGCCGAGGCGCTGATCCGCGCCGGGCAGCGCGGCGTGCGCACCCACCTGGTGGTGGATGGCGTGGGCACCGGGCCACTGCCCAAGGCCTGGCAGCAGCGCCTGCGGGCGGCGGGTGTGCAGGTGCGGGTGTATTCGCCGCTGGGGCCGCTGGGGCTGCTGCTGCCCAACCGCTGGCGCCGCCTGCACCGCAAGCTGTGCGTGGTCGATGGCCTGCTGGTGTTTTGCGGCGGCATCAATGTGCTGGACGACCTGTACGACCCCAACCATGGCGAGCTGGATGCGCCGCGGTTTGATTTTGCCGTGCAGGCCACCGGTTCCCTGGCGGGGCAGGCCAGCCAGACCATGGAGCGCCTGTGGTGGCGCCTGCAGGCGGTGCGCGACGTGCGCCTGCACCGTTTGCCGCAGGCCGTGCGCGACCTGCGGGCCGCCAGTGCCACCCGGCACGCCGCGCAGCACGACCCGGACGCACCCGGCATGCGGGCGGCGCTGGTGCTGCGCGACAACGTGCGCAACCGCAGCCGCATCGAGAAGGCCTACCGGCGCGCCATTGGCGCCGCGCGCCACGAGATCATCATCGCCAACGCCTATTTCGTGCCCGGCGGCAAACTGCGCCGCGCCCTGGTCCTGGCGGCCCGCCGGGGTGTGCGCGTGCAGATGCTGCTGCAGGGACGCTACGAATATTTCATGCAGTACCACGCGGCGCGGCCGGTGTATGGCGCGCTGCTGGCGGCCGGGGTGGAGATCCACGAATACGAGCCCAGCTTCCTGCACGCCAAGGTGGCGGTGATCGACGCCCACGGCGACAAACCCTGGGCCACGGTGGGCTCGTCCAACCTCGATCCTTTGAGCCTGCTGCTGGCGCGCGAGGCCAATGTGGTGGTCGAAGATGCCGCCTTTGCCGTTGACCTGCGCCAGCGCCTGGTGCATGCCATGCAGCACGCCGGGCGGCGCATGGACCCGGCCCGCTATGCCGGCCGCCCCCTGCGCCAGCGTGTGCTCGACCGCGTGGCCTTTGGCCTGATGCGCCTGGCCCTGTGGATCACGGGAAACCGGTACTGAGCGCATACGTATTGGTTTGCTATTGAATAAGTAGCTGTTGACGCTTGTTTTATAAGAGCTAGAGGGCTAAAACCCTTGAAGCCGGGAGGCTGACATTCACTGGTAGGATGCAGCCATGTCCAGTCAACCAGTTGCCGATATGACGCCCATTCCGCCGGATGAAGGCACGCCTGTTTCCGTGAAGATCCGCGAGCGCATCGCCGCGGCGCGCAAGCGCTTCAACGCCAACGACAACATTGCCGAATTCATCGAGCCCGGCGAGCTGGAGCGGCTGCTCGACGAGGTCGAGGTGAAGATGCAGGGCGTGCTCGACAGCCTGGTCATCAACACCCAGGACGACCACAACACCAACAACACCGCGCGCCGCGTTGCCAAGATGTACCTCAACGAGGTGTTCAAGGGCCGCTATGTGCAGGCGCCACCCATTACCGAGTTTCCCAACGCCGAGCACCTCAACGAACTCATGATTGTGGGGCCGCTCACGGTGCGCAGTGCCTGCAGCCACCATTTCTGCCCTGTCATGGGCAAGATCTGGATCGGCATCATGCCCAACGAGCACACCAACGTGATCGGTCTGTCCAAATACGCCCGCATCGTCGACTGGGTCATGGGCCGTCCGCAGATCCAGGAAGAGGCCGTGGTGCAGCTGGCCGATCTCATCATGGAAAAAACCCAGCCCGACGGCCTGGCCATCGTGATGGAGGCCAGCCACTTCTGCATGTCCTGGCGCGGTGTGCGCGACATGGACAGCAAGATGATCAACTCCGTGATGCGCGGCGTGTTCCTCAAGGACAGCGCCCTGCGCCGCGAATTCCTCTCGCTCATTCCAGGAAGGAACTGACATGCTCGTACGCCTGCTCTATGCCAGCCGTGCGGTGGACACTTCGCCTGCCGCCATCGAGGCCATCCTCACCCAGTCGCGCCAGCACAACCCGGGCTGCGGCATCACCGGCATCCTGTGCTATGGCGGCGGGGTCTTCCTGCAGGCCATCGAGGGCGGGCGCTCGGCCGTCAACGAACTCTATGGCCACATCCAGCGCGACCCGCGCCACCAGAACGTGGAGCTGCTGCACTACGAAGAGATCGCCGAGCGGCGCTTTGGCGGCTGGACCATGGGGCAGGTGAACCTGTCCAAGATCAACCACTCCATCCTGCTCAAATATTCCGAAAAACCCGAACTCGACCCGTATGCGGTGTCGGGCAAGGTGTCGTTTGCGCTGCTCGAAGAGCTGATGGCGACGGCGAGCATTATCGGCCGCGCCTGAAAAGCGGGCTTGCTTTGCTACTGCGCCAGCCGATTCCGGGCCTGCTGTGCTCGCTGTACGGGAGTACGGCTGCGCGCATCGACCCAGACTAGGCTGGCTCGCTACGCAAATCAACCCCGCTTTTAATGGTTGATGGGGGCCAATCCATTCCTTGGCCGCAGCCGCTAACAGCGTGCTGCGGCCTTTTGCATTCCTGCTTCTGCGATCTGTGACCTGTGCCCATGACGACCGACCTGGCCACCCCCATGCTGCTGGGCTGCGATTTTTCCAGCAGCCCCAGCCGGCGCAAGCCCATCGTGCTGGCGCTGGGCCAGCGCGTGGCAACGCGGGTGCAGCTGCGGGGGCTGGAAACTTTCGACACCCTCGATGGCTTTGCGCGCCGGCTGGCCCAGCCGCGTGCCTGGGTGGGTGGTTTTGATCTACCCTTTGGCCTGCCGCGCGCGCTGGTGCAGGCGCTGGGCTGGCCGCTGCAGTGGCATGCGTGCATGCAGCACTACCGCAGGCTCACGCGGGCGCAGATCCGCGACCAGTTCGCTGCGTTCTGTGACGCGCGCCCCGTGGGCGGCAAGTTTGCCCACCGGGCCACCGACGCTCCCGCGGGCTCCAGCCCCTCCATGAAATGGGTCAACCCGCCCGTGGCCTACATGCTGCACGCCGGCGTGCCGTTGCTGCTGGATGCGGGCGTGCACCTGCCCGGCCTGCACCCCGGCGACCCGCAGCGCGTGGCGCTGGAAGCCTATCCCGGCCTGCTGGCCCGCGAAATCCTGGCGCGCCGCAGCTACAAGAGCGATGACCGCGCCAAACAGACGCCCGACCGGCTGATCGCGCGCAAGGACCTGGTGCATGCACTCGAGATGGGCCAGACCCGCCTGGGCCTGCGGCTCAAGCTCAGCCATGCCCAGCGCGATGCGCTGGTGGATGATGCCAGCGGCGACCGCCTGGACGCCGTGCTGTGCCTCTTGCAGGCGGCCTGGGCGCAGCAGCGCCATGCGGCGGGCGATGCGCTCTATGGCTTGCCCCAGGGGCTGGATGGCCTGGAGGGCTGGATTGTCACGGCCTGACCTGCGCCGCCGCCCTGGTATTGCGGGCGCAGCCCGGTGGACAGCCACCGCATCTGCGCGCAGATCTCGCCCGGCAAGGGCTGGACGCGTGACGCATCGGCCGATGCGGTGGCAGCTTGCGGAGGGTTTGTGCCGCGACGTTGGCACAATGGACAACTCCGCATTTGTAGATTCTCCTGGCCATGCCTGCTTTCGAAACCCTGCTCACTTTCTTTGGCGTGTCGGTGCTGCTGGGCCTGACGCCCGGCCCTGACAATCTGTTTGTGCTGCTGCAATCGGCCCAGCGCGGCTGGCGCGCCGGCATGGCGGTGGTGGTGGGCCTGTGCGCCGGCCTCGTGGTGCACACCGCAGCGGTGGCCCTGGGGCTGGCGGCCGTGTTTGCCGCATCGGCCATGGCGTTCACCGTGCTCAAGTACTGCGGCGCGGCCTATCTGGCCTATCTGGCGTGGCAGGCCCTGCGGGCGCCCGCCGCCACGGCCCAGGAGTCCGCCGTCGCCACGGGCCAGGGCAAGCAGGGTGGCCCCAGCCTGGGGCGCATGGTGGGGCGCGGCATGGTCATGAACCTCACCAACCCCAAGGTGCTGGTGTTCTTCCTGGCCTTTTTGCCGCAGTTCGCCGACCCTGCGCGCGGCAGCGTGGCGCTGCAGCTCATGCTGCTGGGGGTGGTGTTCATGCTGGCCACGCTGCTGGTGTTCGGGGCCATCGCCTGCTTTTCCGGGGGCTTCGGGGCACTGCTGCAACGCTCGGCGCGCGCGCAGACCGTGCTCAACCGCGTGGCTGGCCTGGTGTTTCTGGGCCTGGCGGTGCGGCTGGCCACGGCCGAGCGCTGAAGCCTGCAACGGCCCCGCCGCTAAGCGGCAGATCGCACCATCAGCAGACTATCAAATCAATAGCTGCTGGCGCTTGTTGCATAAGCGCTAAAATCAAAAAATGCTTGAATTGTCATGTGCGGGTTTGATAATGGGCGTATGACCGAACTCCTCCTCATCCGCCATGGTGAAACCGACTGGAACCGCGAGTTGCGCTTCCAGGGCCAGGTGGATGTGCCGCTGAACGCCACCGGGCACGCGCAGGCGCACCGCCTGGCGCAGCGCCTGGTGGCGGAGAACCTGGCGGTCGATCATCTGGTGTGCAGCGACCTCATCCGCACCCGGCAGACGGCACAGCCCGCGCTGGCGGCGTTGCTGCCGCAGCTGTCGCTCGACGCCCTGACCGACCCGCGCCTGCGCGAGCAGCATTTTGGCGTGGTGGATGGCCTGCGCGTGGACGACATCAAGGTGCAGCACGCATCGGCCTGGGCGCAGTGGCTGCGCTTCGATGCCGATGGCAGCATGCCCGGCGGCGAGACCGCGCGGCAGTTCCACGCACGGGTGATGGAGGCGCTGCGCGGCCTGGCCCACCAGCATGCGGGGCAGACCGTCATCGTGGTCACGCACGGTGGCGTGCTCGACATGGTGTGGCGCACCGCGCGCGGCCTGGGACTGGGCGGTCCGCGCCAGAGCGATATTCCCAACGCGGGCCTGAACCACGTGCGCCTGCAGGGCGATGCCATAGAGATCGTGCGTTGGGCTGACACGCAGCACCTGGCCGGCATGCCGGCCCAGCCCGTGTACGACCAGACCCGGCTGCAGCGCGCCGAAGGCGTCAGGGCCGCTTGACGCCCTTGTCGCCCCTTACCAGTGCCAGATAGGCGCTGCGGGTCTGCGCCGACACTGAATTCACCAGCTGCTCATACGGCGTCTTGTGCCGCGCCAGCATGCGCGCCGTGGCGATGGTCTTGGACTTGCAGAACCAGTGGCAGGTGTGCTGCATCAGGAACAGCTCGGCCGACATCGTGAAGGCCTTGTCGCGCGGGGCCAGGTGCGCCGCGTTGCGGACCATGTTCTCGATGCCCCGGGCGTGGATCGCCAGGGCCTGGCGCATGTCGAAGGTGGTGGCGGGAAACAGCTGGCTGGCAAATGGAACCGCCATGGCGAAGCGGCTGACGCGGGCGTCGGCCTCGTTCACCTGGGAGAACTCGGCGGCGAATCGGTTGAACTGCTCGCTCAGCTGCGACTCGGTGCTGCCCAGCAGGCTCCAGATCTGGTCGCGCCGCTCGGGCGTGCTCTCGCCCAGCGCGCGCAGATAGCCCTCGGTCAGGGTCTCCATGAGCTTTTCGATCTGGTAATGGCCCAGGTGGCTGGCCAGCAGGGCAATGCGCTTGCGTTGCTGCTGGTGGTTGAGGATGTAGCTGCCGATGGCGATCAGGAGGGCGAGGGTGAGAATGTCCATGGCCTGTTTATATCCCCGGCGGCTGGGGCCAGGCGCGTTGCGGTGGGCGGATCTGCTCGAACGCGTGGGCCAGTTGCAGCACGCCCAGGTCGTCAAAGCGCCGCCCGGCGATCTGCAGGCCAATGGGCAAGGGATGCAGGCCCGTGGTGTAGCCGCAGTTCACCGACGCAGCGGGCTGCTCCGACATGTTGAAGGGCACGGTGAAGCCGATGTGCTCCAGCGGACGCAGCGGGTCGTCGGTGGGCGAGGGCAGCTCGGCCGCAAATGCCGGCATGGGCGCCACGGGCGATATCACGTAGTCGAAGGCGTTGCAGGCACGCACAGTGGCCAGGCGGGTCAGGTGGAACTGCTGGCTGGCGTGGAACACTGCGGTGCCGCTCAGGCCCGCGGCGCTGTCGGCCCAGGCGCGGATGTAGGGCAGCACCTTGCCCTGCTGCGCGGCGGGCAGGGCCTGCAGGTCGATGTACGAGCGCATGCGCCAGAAATGGTCCATGCCGTCGAGCATGGCCTGGGTCATGAAGGGCTGCATGGGCACGATGTGGGCGCCGGCCTGCTCTAGCCAGCGGGCCGCCTGCTCGATGGCGGCGCGCACCTCGGGCTCGACGGCGAGGCCGCAGCCCGCCTCCAGCAGCAGGCCGATGCGCAGACCACGAAGGTGTTCGACACCCTGGTCGAACCGGCCCCAGGCGATGTCCTGCGCGGGCAGGGCCATGCTGTCGCGCGCGTCGCTCTGGCTCAGCACCTGCATCATCAGTGCGGCGTCCGCCACCGTGCGCGTCATGGGGCCGGCGGCGCGGCCGGTGTAGGGCGGGTCGATGGGAATGCGGCCCAGGCTGGGTTTCAGGCTGAAGATGCCGCACCAGCTGGCCGGCAGGCGCAGCGAGCCGCCGATGTCGGTGCCGATGTGCAGCGGGCCATAGCCGGCGGCAGCGGCAGCGCCCGCCCCGGCGCTGGAGCCACCGGGGCCTTTGGAGAGGTCCCAGGGGTTGCGCGCCAGCGGGTGAAAGCTCGACAGTCCCGAAGACAGCATGCCGTAGTCGGGCATGGTGGTCTTGGCCACGACCACGGCGCCGGCTTCGCGCAGGCGCGCGGCGGGCGGGGCGTCGGCGGCCGCGGGCAGCAGCGCGGTGGCCGCGGTGCCCAGGGGCATGGGGTCGCCGCGCGTAGCGATGTTTTCCTTGATGGTGGCGGGCACGCCATCGAGCGCACCCAGGGGTGCGCCGCGCAGCCAGCGGGCCTCGGATGCCCTGGCCTGCGCCAGGGCGGCGTCGGGGCGCAGCAGGTAGGTGGCCTGGATGTGGGGCTCCCAGCGCCCGATGTGGGCCAGCACATCGGCGACCACATCGACCGGGGACAGGGTGCGCTGGCGATAGGCCGCGAGCAGGGCGTGGGCGGGCAGGTCGTGCAGGGCGCTCATGGTGCGGGTGGCGCCGGTGTCAGGACCAGGAAAGGGCCGAGAGATCGTTCACGAAGATGGGCATGTCTTTCCACAGCCCCCGGAGGTTCTTGTTCGCCACCGTCACCCATTGCGGCTGGTAGAGGAAACCGTGCACGGCCTCTTCGGCCAGCAGGCGCTGCGCGTCGCCCAGCAGGCGGGCACGGTCGGCCGGGCGGGGGGTGTTCTTGATCTTGTCGAACAGCGTGTTGAACTGCGGCGAGTTGTAGCCCCAGTAGTAGTCGGGCTTGGCAAAGTTGCCCAGGTCGAAGGGCTCGACATGCGAGATGAGCGTGAGGTCGTAGTTCTTGTTGCCGTAGGTGCCGCTGAGCCACTGGGCCCATTCCACGTTCTGGAGCTTGCACACGATGCCGATCTTGGCCAGCTGCGCCGCGATCACCTCGCCGCCCTGGCGGGCGTAGGGCGGCGGAGGCAGGGTGAGCGTAAGCTCCAGCGGGGTCTTGACGCCGGCCTCGGCCAGCAGTTTCCTGGCCTTGTCGATGTCAAAGGGGTTGATGCCCGTGGTGTCCACATAGCCAAATGCGCCCGGCACATAGTGGCTGCCAATGGGCACGCCAAAGCCGTCGCCTGCACCTTCGATGACGGCCTTGCGGTCGATGGCGGCGGCGATGGCGCGGCGCACGCGCACGTCGTTCAGGGGCTTTCGGTTGTTGTTGATGGCCAGGATGGTCTTGGCGCGCGAGCCGCTCACCACCACCTGAAAGCGCGGATTGGCCTTGAACTGGGCCACGCTGCGCGGCGTGACGCGGGCGAACAGGTCCACATCGCCCGCCAGCAGCGCCGCCACCTGGGCGGCGGGGTCGGAGATGAAGCGGAATGTGGCCCGGCGCATCCGGATGCTGCCGGGTGCCCGAAAACCTGGCCACGCGTTCAGCGTGATGGACGCACCCCGGTTCCAGGCGCCCAGCACGTAGGGGCCGGTGCCTACGGGCCGGGTGGCGTTGGTGGCGGCGCTTTGGGGCTCGGCGATGATGGCCGTGGCCTGGCCCAGCACGAACAGGAAGTCGGGGTCGATGTCTTTGTTGATGATGACCACGGTGTGGTCGTCCACCACCTGGGTGGTGAGGTTGGCAAAGGTGCGCTTGTCCTTGTTGGTGCTCTTGTCGCTGCCCGCACGGTCGAACGAAAACTTGACCGCGCTGGCAGTGAACGGCACGCCATTGCTGAACTTCACCCCCCGGCGCAGGCGCAGGGTGTAGGTTCGCAGATCGGGCGACACCTCCCAGCTCTCCGCCAGCAGCGGCGACACGCTGCCGTCGGCGTTGATCTTGGTGAGCGTCTCGAAGATGTTGTAGTGCACGATCTCGGCAATGGCCGAGGCGGCGCCGGCCGTGGGGTCCAGCCCTGGTGGCTCCAGCGTCATGGCCAGCACCACGCTGTCCTTGCTGGTTTTGGCCAGGGCGCCCCAGGGCGCAGCCAGGGGGGTGGCAGCGATGGCGCCAGTGGCCAGGACGGAGCGGCGGTTCAGCATGTTCGGGTTCTCCAGGCGAAACAGGTCGATGGGGCCCGCTTGCAGGGGCGCCCTTGGTCAGAAAGGATTCTTTTTACACCATGGGGCGCAGGGCTTCGCCGGCCCTTTGTGCCATTTCTGCCCGGCGTGCCCGGGCGCGCCCCGGCTCGATGCGCGGCACGGCTCTGACCAGGGCACGGGTGTAGGGGTGCTGCGCGTTGTGGAACAGTTCCTGTGGCGTGCCGCGCTCGACGATGCGCCCCTGGTGCAGCACCACCACCTCGTCGCACAGGTGGTTCACCACGGCCAGGTCGTGGCTGATGAGCAGGTAGGTGATGCCGAACTGCTGCTGCAGGTCCAGCATCAGGTTGAGCACCTGCGCCTGCACCGAGACATCGAGCGCGCTCACGGGTTCGTCGGCCACGATGAGGCGGGGGCGGGTGATGAGCGCACGCGCAATCGCGATGCGCTGGCGCTGGCCGCCCGAGAACTCGTGCGGGTATTTGCCCAGGTCGGTGCTGCGCAGGCCCACCTGCGCCAGCACCTGCGCGGCCTGCTCGCGCTGTTCGGCACGGCTGGTGCGGCCCTGGGCCTGCAGCGGCTCGGTGACGATGCGCTCCACCTTCTGGTGCGGGTCCAGCGAGCCGTAGGGGTCCTGGAACACCATCTGGAAGTCGCGCCGCGCATGCCGCAGCTCGGCGGCGGGCAGGCGGTGCAGGTCGCGGCCGAGCATGTGCACCGTGCCGGCGGTGGGGGTGTCGAGCGCCATCACCAGCCGGGCCAGCGTGGACTTGCCCGAGCCCGATTCGCCCACGATGCCCAGGCTGCGGCCCGACTCCACGCGCAAGTCCACGCCCTGCAGGGCCTGCACCTGCTGCGGCGTTTGACACAGGTGCGTGCGCGGCAGCGGGTAGTGGCGCACCAGTTGCGTGACCTGCAGCAGGGGGGGCTGCGAAGTGGCGGGAATTTTTGAGTCAGATGGCTCTGTGGCGTTTATGGAGTGCGCGCCAGAAGCTATCGATTCAGCAGTGTTTGCGGAATTCATGCGCTGGCCTCTTGCGCGGCGGCCACCGCATCCAGCCGGATGCAGCGTGCCAGGTGCCCCGCACCCCCAGCCGCCAACGGCACGGGCGGTGGTGTGGTGCTGTGGCAGGCGGCCACCGTGAAACCGCAGCGTCCGGCAAAGGGGCAGCCGGCGGGCAGGTGGGCCAGCTCGGGCACGGTGCCCGCGATGGTGGACAGGCGGGGGCGTTCGCCGGCGCGGCGCGGCACCAGCTGCGGGCGCGCCGCAAACAGGCCGCGCGTGTAGGGGTGGGCCATGGCCGAAAAAACTGCCTCCGTGGGGCCGCTCTCCACCACGCTGCCGCCATACATCACCAGCATGCGGTCCGCGTTTTGCGCAATCACGCCCAGGTCGTGCGAGATCAGGATCAGCGCCATGCCACGCTCGGCCACCAGGTCGCCGATGAGCTGAAGGATCTGCTGCTGCACGGTCACGTCGAGCGCCGTGGTGGGCTCGTCGGCAATCAGCAGATCGGGCCCGCAGGCCAGCGCCATGGCAATGGTGATGCGCTGGCGCTGCCCGCCTGAGAACTGGTGCGGGTAGTCGTCCAGGCGCCGGGCGGCGTCGGCAATGCCCACGCGCTCCAGCAGGGCCAGGGCCTCGCGGCGTGCGGCTGTGCGGCCTAGGCCGCGGTGCAGCCGCAGCGGCTCGGCCACCTGGTCGCCAATGCGGTGCACGGGGTTCAGCGCCGTCATGGGTTCCTGGAAGACCATGCCGATGCGGTTGCCGCGCAGGCGGCACAGCGCGGCGTCGTCCAGCCCCACCAGTTCCTGCCCATCCAGAAGAATGCTGCCGCTGGCCTGCGCGGCTTCGGGCAGCAGGCCCATGAGCGCCAGGGCGGTGAGCGACTTGCCGCAGCCCGATTCGCCCACCAGGCCCAGGGTTTCGCCGCGGTGGAGCGTGAAATCGATGCCGCGCACTGCATCGGCGGCGCCCCGGTGGGTGTGCAGGCGGATGCGCAGCTGGGTGACCTGCAGCAAGGGCATGGGTGCGGTGGGTGGGCGGTCGGTCGGCATCAGCGTTGGCGGGTCAGGCGGGGGTCGAGCAGATCGCGCAGGCCGTCGCCCAGCAGGTTCAGGCCCAGCACGGCCAGGGCAATGGCCACGCCGGGCCACACGGCCAGCAGCGGCGCCTGGAACATCAGGGTCTGGGCGTCGCTGAGCATGCGGCCCCAGGACGGCTGCGGCGGCTGCGTGCCCAGGCCCAGGTACGACAGCGCCGCCTCGGCCAGGATGGCAATGGCGAACTGCACCGTGGCCTGCACGATCAGCACCGAGGCGATGTTGGGCAGCACATGCTCGAGCGTGATGCGCACACTGCCCTTGCCGCAGGCCCGTGCCGCCAGGATGAAATCGCGCGACCCCACGGCGTTGGCCGAAGCCCGCGTCACCCGCGCAAAGGTGGGAATGTTGAAGATGCCGATGGCGATGATCGAGTTGATGGTGCCCGCGCCAAACACCGCCGTCATCATGATGGCCGACAGGATGGCCGGAAAGGCGAAGGTGAAGTCGGCCAGGCGCATGATGGCTTCTTCCACCCAGCCACGCCGCGCGGCGGCAAGCAGCCCGAGTGCCACGCCCAGGCCCATGCCAATGCCCACCGCGATCACGCCCACCAGGAGCGAGTTGCGCGCGCCCACCAGCAGCAGCGAGACCACGTCGCGGCCAAAGGCATCGGTGCCCAGCCAGTGCTGGCTGCTGGGCGGCTGCAGCTTGGCCGGCAGGTCCATGTCGTAGGGCGACCAGGGCGTCCAGACCAGCGACAGGGCCGCCGCGGCCAGCAGCAGCAACACCAGCACCGCACCGGCAACAAAGCTGCGGTGGCGCAGGGCGCGACGCAGCCAGCCCGCAGTCGGGGCCGGGGCGGGCGGGGTGCTGGTGGCGGCGGACTGGTTCATAGGTCGCTGGCCTTTACCCGGGGGTCAATCACTGCGTACAGCAGGTCCACCACAAAGTTCACCACCACCACCATGGCCGCCAGCAGCATCACGCAGTTGCGCACCACGATCAGGTCGCGGTTGGCGATCGACTGGAAGATCAGCCGGCCCAGGCCTGGCAGATAAAACACGTTCTCCACCACGATGGTGCCGGCCAGCAGGTTGGCGAACTGCAGGCCCATCACGGTGATGACCGGGATCATGGCGTTGCGCAGCACATGGCCCCACAGCGCCGCCCGCCGCGAAAGGCCCTTGGCGCGCGCGGTGCGCACGAAATCCTCGCGCAGCACATCCAGCACGGCCGAGCGCGTGATGCGCGCCAGAATGGCCGCCTGCACCACGGCCATGGCGACGGCCGGCAGCAGCAGCGCCTTCAGGGCTGCCAGCGGGCTGCCACCGCTGTCTTCGGTCCAACCCGGGAACCCGCCGGCGGCAAACCACTGCAGCTTCACCGAGAACAGCAAAATCAGCAGGATGGCGAACCAGAAGTTGGGGATGGCAATGCCCAGCTGGGCCAGGCCCATCGTGCCCACATCGCCCCAGCGGTTGTGGCGCGCGGCTGCGTAAAGGCCGGCCGCGAGCGCCAGCACCGTGCTGAGCACCATGGCCATCAGCGCCAGCGGTACCGTCAGCGCCAGGCGCTCCAGCACCAGTTCCAGCACCGGGCTGCCATAGGTGTAGCTGTCGCCCATCTCGCCCACCAGCAGGCCGCTCATCCATTGCCAGTAGCGCTGCGCAGCGGGCTGGTCCAGCCCCAGCTGGGTGGCAAGGGCTGCCACCGCGTCGGGCGAGGCATCGGGCCCCATGAGCACCTGGGCGGCATTGCCCGGCAGGATGTCCAGCACCAGGAACACGACCACCGATGCACCGAGCAGCGTGGCCAGAAGGGTCAGGAATCGCTTGAAAAGAAAGAAACCCATGGGTTGGTGCGGGTGGTGCTTGTCCGTGTGCTTCAGCCGGTTGGAGAAGGCGGCCTGCGCAGCATACCGGCAAAGCACCCATGATCGCAGTGGTGTGTTGTGCCGCAGGTCCAGGCGGTGCAGGGCAGGGGCGCGGGATAATCCAAGGCATGACCGTCTTCTTGAACTCTCCGTATCCGCATCCGGCCTGCCCGCTTTCCGCAGGGAGGTCCGCATGGCGCTGAGGATCACCGACGAGTGCATCAACTGCGATGTGTGCGAGCCCGAGTGCCCGAATCAGGCCATCTCTGTGGGCGAGGAAATCTACGAGATCGACCCCGACAAGTGCACGGAATGCGTGGGCCACTTCGACGAGCCCCAGTGCGTGCAGCTGTGCCCGGTGGCGTGCATCCCGGTGGACCCCCGGCATGTGGAGAGCCGGGAAACACTGTGGCAGAAGTTCCAGAGGCTGCAGGCGGCCACCAAGGTTTGAGGGTTTAGTGCCTCTGGCACTTGTCCATTCAGTGCCAGGCGCTATAAAAATAGTAGTTCCCGAGGGTGCAGCCGCTGCGGAATGTCACTGGCCTTCGGGGCGCGGCGGCTTGGGACGCGGGGGTTTGGTGGTATGGACCAGCAGCGTGGCTTTTTCCATGTCGCCCGCCAGCATGGCGGCATGGGCCTTGAGCGAATGCTGGATGCTGTCCTCGATCAGGGTGCGCTGGTCGGGCGAGGGTTTTTTCAGCACCCAGTTGGCCACTTCGGCCTTGACGCCCGGATGGCCGATGCCGATGCGCAGGCGCCAGTAATCGGGTGAACCGAGTTGGGCATGGATGTCCCTCAGTCCGTTGTGCCCGGCATGGCTGCCACCGCGCTTGAGCTTCACCTGGCCGGGCGCAATGTCCAGTTCATCGTGCGCCACCAGGATTTCCTCGGGCTGGATCTTGAAGAACCGCGCCAGCGAGGCCACCGATTTCCCTGACAGGTTCATGAAGGTCTGGGGCTGCAGCAGCCAGACACTCTGGCCATGCACGCTGGTGCGGGCCACCAGGCCGTGGTAGCTGCGCTCGGGCACCAGCGTGGCCTTGAGTTCGCGCGCCAGTGCATCTATCCACCAGAACCCCGCGTTGTGGCGGGTGGCCTCGTAGTCGGGCCCCGGGTTGCCCAGGCCCACAAACAGTTTGATCATGTGCGCAATTATCGGTAGCTACCAATGAAAACGGCCCACACAGGTGGGCCGTTGGATGCGGCGCTGCCGAGGCAGGCCGCAGAGACCGGTGCGCCGGTCTTATTTCTTGCCCTTGCCCTTGCCCTTGGCATCGGCGGCAGGTGCTGCGTCGGCAGCAGGTGCAGCCACTTCCACCACGGGGTTGGCCACGGAAACCAGCACGGGGTTGTTGTTCTGGCCGCCACGGATTACGGCGTTCACGCCCTTGGGCAGCTTGATGTCCTTGAGGTGCAGGGAAACACCCTTCTTCAGCGTGCTCAGGTCCACGGCAATGAACTCTGGCAGGTCCGAAGGCATGCAGGTCACGTCGAGTTCGTTCACGATGGGGTTCACCAGGCACTTGTCCACCTTGACTGCGTCGGATTCTTCGGCGCCGCTGTAGTGCAGTGGCACCTTCATGTGCAGCTTGGTCTTTTCGTCCACGCGCTGGAAGTCGATGTGCAGCACCAGTTGCTTGTAGGGGTGGTATTGCACGTCACGCAGCAGCACCTTGGAGATGGTGCCGGCCAGTTCCATGTCCAGCACGCTGGAGTGGAAGGCTTCCTTCTTGAGGGCGTGCCACAGTGCGTTGTGGTCGATCTCGATGAGTTGAGGTTCGGCGGAACCGCCATACACGATGCCAGGCGTCTTGCCCGAATTGCGCAGACGGCGGCTCGCACCCGTACCCTGCTTGGCGCGCTCAAAAGCGACGAAGTTCATAGTTAGCTCCTGAAAAGGGACGACCGCGACCAGTCATTCCCTGTTGAAAAAAGGCTTGTTGCGCCCGGATGGCGGCAAGCCCACAACAATGCCCCCGAACAGGCAAGCCTCCCGAGGGAGGCCTGCAAGCATCTGAACCGGCGACAACCACCATGCCTCGCGAGAGGCGGGGCCGACGCTCAGAAAAGATTCTCTTGGTCCGAGAACAAACTCATCACCGACTCACCCTTGGCAATGCGCTGGATCGTCTCGGCGATCAGCGGAGCCACGGAGAGCTGGCGGATTTTGGTGCATCCCTTGGCGTTATCGTTCAAGGGGATGGTATTGGTCACCACCACTTCGTCGAGGGCAGAGCCCTGGGCGATGCGTTCAATGGCGGGGCCCGAGAAAATGGGATGGGTGCAGTAGGCATACACCTTCTTGGCACCACGCTCCTTGAGTACCTCGGCGGCCTTCACCAAGGTGCCGGCGGTGTCGATCATGTCATCCATGATCACGCAGTTGCGGCCTTCGATCTCGCCGATCACATGCATCACTTCGGACACGTTGGCCTTGGGGCGACGCTTGTCGATGATGGCCAGGTCGCAGCCGAGCTGCTTGGCAAGGGCCCGGGCGCGCACCACTCCGCCCACATCGGGCGAAACGACGATCAGGTCTTCGTAGTTCTTCTGGCGCAGATCGCCCAGCAGAACGGGCGACGCGTAGATGTTGTCGACGGGAATGTCGAAGAAGCCCTGGATCTGGTCGGCATGCAGGTCCATGGTCAGCACACGGGCCACGCCTACGGCCTGCAGCATGTTGGCGACCACCTTGGCAGAGATCGGAACCCGGCTGGAGCGGGGACGGCGATCCTGGCGGGCATAGCCGAAGTAGGGGATCACGGCGCTGATGCGCTCTGCGGAGGCGCGTTTGAGCGCATCCACCATGATCAGCAGCTCCATGAGGTTTTCGTTGGTGGGTGCGCAGGTGGACTGCACCACGAAAACGTCGCGGGCCCGCACGTTCTGTTTGATTTCGACGGTGACTTCGCCGTCGGAGAAGCGACCCACATCCGCAGCACCCAGAGTGGTGCCAAGGTGTTGGGCAATTTCAGCTGCCATGCCAGGATTGGCATTGCCGGTGAAAACCATGAAGTCGGGTTGGTTGGCTTGCATAGCGTCCCAGCAGTCTGAAAAAAGAGCCCGTACGCGAAAAGAAATTTGGCAGGGGAGAAAGGATTCGAACCTTTGCATGCCGGAATCAAAATCCGGTGCCTTAACCAGCTTGGCGACTCCCCTACACAGGTCCACTGCAAAGCAGTCAACCTTCATTCTTGCCTGAAGCCCATCCTGCCAGAGGATGAACCATCAGATTTTCACATGTCCTGACCTGCCAGCCACTGGGGGCGTTTTGCAGATCAACAGCATGCGATATTTGTGCAAACACTGCACTGCCTGAACCGGTCATTCGCCCTTGCAAACCGCGTGATTCGAGCCACTGGAGGGCTTGGGTCACTTCGGGGCACAAGGCCTGGGCAACTGGTTGCAAGTCATTACAACCGAAATTGTAGTGTGCTGCAGCAAAGCCTAAGATTGTAGCACTATCTGAATCACGTTTCAGATCGGGAGCAGAAAAAATTGATTTCGTTTCCAGACCCGCCTCGGGCTTCACTACTGCAAAGCTCGCTTGCGGTAGTTGACTTGCCTTCTCAAGCGGCGTGATTATCTCACCAATTCCCTCTACCCAGGCGTTGCGGCCGCGCAAAAAAAATGGCACGTCGGCGCCCAGTTTCAATCCGATCGCTTCCAGCGCGGTGAGGGGCAGGTTGAGTTTCCAGAGGCGGTTGAGGGCCAGCAGCGTGGAGGCCGCGTCTGACGAGCCGCCGCCCATGCCCGCCTGCGCAGGGACTCTTTTCTGCACACCGATGTGAATACCCAGGGGGCAGGTGGTGGCTGTTTGCAGGGCCTGTGCTGCGCGTACGGTCAGGTCGATGTCGGGAAGCGGAGGGCCAAGGTCCTCGCGGGTGATGCGGCCATCATTGCGCAACTCGAAATGCAGGGTATCGCACCAGTCGATCAACATGAAGACGGACTGCATCAGGTGGTAGCCGTCAGTTCGTCGGCCCGTGATATGCAGGAAGAGGTTGAGCTTGGCCGGAGCCGGCACGTCGTACAGGGCGAGCATGAAGTGGTATCAGCGGGTCAGGATGATTCGCAATGTGGCCTGTGGCGTCGGCGTGTGGCGTTGCGCCACCAACCGCCCGGCGGAGATGGCCGACAGATCGACCTGCCAGCCAACGGCATCCACATGGGTGCCTTCGAGCCAGTTGAACAGTGCCGCGACCGGAATATCCGTGCCCAGCACATCCCGCAGCAGGGCATCCAATGATTCGGACTCCCGGGTGTTTTGGCCCGTGGTGATCTCTGCGTGGCTGGCATTCCACTGGATCCGTGCGAGGGTGTTGCCAAGAGGGTTGAACAAGACGAATTGGCCTTGCTGCGCCGATCCGGAGAGCTCAAAAGATGCAGAAAAAGACTGCGACGCCGTTTCTTCCACTTGCAATGCCAGGCGTCCTGTCCACGGGGCGCGATAGGGGCTTTCTGGTGTGGCCGGCGGATGGGCGCAGCCGGCCAGCAGCAGAACAAAAACCGCGAGCAAGGAAGCAAACCAGTGGGGCAGCCTTTGGGTTGCGCCTTGCGGCTGCAGACCCTGTGGCGTGGCATGCGGCATCAGGGCATGGCTCCCAGTCGTTTCAGGGTGTCTTTGAGTGTTTCGTTGTCTGGGTTCAGGCGCAAGCCTTCGCGCCAGACACTGGAGGCCTGTGCCCGGTTTCCGGTGCTCCAGAGGACTTCACCAAGGTGCGCTGCAATTTCAGCATCGGGCCGGGCCTTGAAGGCGATCGATAACAGGCGCAAGGCCTCGGCGCTGTTGCCGAGGCGAAATTCGACCCAGCCCAGGCTGTCTGTGATGAAGGGATCGCCAGGCGCGTATTCCAGTGCCTTGGAGATCAGGCCTTTGGCTTCTTCCAGGCGCAAGCCCCGTTCTGCGAGGGAGTATCCCAAGGCGTTGTAGGCGTGGTGGTAATCGGGCTTCCGTTCAATCAGCTGTCGCAGCAACTGCTCCATCATGGCCGGATCGCCTGATTTTTCGGCCAGCATGGCCTGGTCGTAAACCAGTTCATTGTCTTCCGGGTCCTGGGCTACCAGTTCCACCTGGACGGCCAAAGCCTCCTTGTACAAGCGCATTTCCTGTAGCAGCTGCACCTCTGCCTGCAGTTTCATGCGGGCATGGCTGGGGGTATTTCCTGGCAGACCGCGCAGCAGGGCGCGTGCCTGAGGAAGTTTGCCCTGTTGTGCAAGCAGGGATGCGCGGCGGCGTTGTGCGCTGAGCATCTCTTCCGAGTTTTCGATGCGCCCGAGCCAGGATTCGGCCGCGGCGTAGTCTTTGTTCTTCTCGGCAATTTGTGCCGAGAGAAGGTAGGCCTGGGTCAGCCCACGCCGCTGCAGATCCGGGTCTGAAGTGGCGGCATTTGTCAGCTCCATGTAGCGTTGCAGTGATTTTTCCGCATTGCGTAGCCGGTTGTCCTGAAATTGCAGCGTGGCAAGGGCAAGCCATGCTTCCCGCAGATCCGGTTTGTCGCGCGTCACTGTCTCCAGTTGTTGGCGTGCGGCTGGGTAGCGTTGCTGGCCCAGCAGGACGCGGGCATATGCCGTGCGCAGGTCCGGGTCGGGGTGTTTGGCAAGGTGGGTGGTGACCAGCAACTCTGCTTCTGTCACTCCCTCTTCCATCAGCTCCAGGACCAGCGGCATGGCAACCGTGTTGGCTCCGTCGAGCGTCAGTGCCTGGCGAGCCGCATCCAGGGCGCTCGCCTTGTTGCCGGCCGCCAGGCGCATGCGGCCCAGTGCGGTCCACGCTGCAGGACCTGTGGCGGGGTGCAGAAGTTCATCGGTGAGCGCCCGCTCCACTACATTTGCCGCCAGTGACTTGTCGCTGGCGCGGCCATACATCTGGGGCAGGGCGGACAGGGCCTCGGCTTTGGAGGCGGCGGGCATTTGCGCCAACTCCTGTCGCAGCAGTTCCGGGGTCTCGCCGATGCGGTTGAGTGCAATGAGAATCTGCAACGTGTAGCGGTTGGCTTCTCGCGATTGGGGCTGCGCCTCTTTCCATGCCCGTGCCGCTGCCAAGGCGTAGTCGCCAGACCGGGCTTGCAGGGCAATATCGGCGGCACGCCGATACAAGGCGCTGTCTCCGCTGCGCCGCGCCGCTTCCAGCATCAGCGAGTAACCCGCTCCGGGATCTCCGGACTGGGTGGTCAGCTCGCCCAGAAAAATTTCATAGAAAAGCTCGGCATCGAGCTGTGCGCTGGGAATGTGCGGGGGGGCAACATCAGCGCTGCTCGGTTGTCCCCCGGACTGCGTCCATCCCGTGGTGGCTGTTGCCAGCAGAGCGGCGGTGAGGAGGGCTGTTCGAAAGCGATGAGAGGGCACCATCGGGTCATAATAATCCATGCTCTTCAACCTGTTTGCAAGGCGGCGGCATGCCTGAGTTACCCGAGGTGGAAGTCACCCGCCGCAGTTTTGCGCAGGCCATTGCCGGGGCTCGGATCGAGTCGGTTCGGGTGGGCAAGCCATTGCGGTGGCCGTTGGGGTGTGCGCCGCAATCGCTGGTGGGGCGCAAGGTGCTTTCGATACGCCGAAGGGGCAAATATTTGCTGGTGGATCTGGATTCCGGCCTGCTGCTGCTGCATCTGGGCATGTCTGGAAGCCTGCGCTTCAGCCCTGATCTGCCCCCGCCGGGCGCGCACGATCATTTCGACGTGATGACCTCCCAGGGGACGCTGCGCTTGCATGATCCCAGGCGTTTTGGTGCCGTGGTGTATGCGGCAGACGAGCAGGCTGCAGTTGCACAGAAATTGTTGGGCGGACTGGGGATGGAGCCGCTGTCTGACGTCTTTACCTACCCCGCCTTCGAGGCAGGGCTCAAGGCGAGTCGTGCGCCCATCAAGCAGGTGTTGCTGGCGGGGCGTCTGGTCGTGGGTGTGGGCAATATCTATGCGTCCGAGGTGTTGTACCTGGCGGGCATTCGTCCCACCGTGGCCGCGCAGCGCATAGGTCCGCAGAGGGCGCGCAGGCTTTTTGACGCCATCCGGACGGTGTTGGCGCGTGCGGTGGAACTTGGCGGCAGTACGCTGAAGGACTTTTCCAGTGCCGACGGGATGGCCGGGCATTTCCAGCACGAAGCGAATGTGTATGGGCGGGATGGCGCTCCCTGCCACCACTGTGGCAGCGCCATCCAGCTGCTTCGCCAGGGACAGCGCAGCAGCTATTTTTGTCCTCGATGCCAACGCGCGTAACGGGGCGGTGCTGACAGTCGGCACATAGAGCGCATCCAAGACACCGTCAATGCTATATTTTGCGAATATCTACGCATAGACCGTGCATTGCACTCCGGGAGCAAAGTGGGACCATCATTCAACGAGCAGTTCGACGAGCACGGCCTCTGGCGGCGTGAGTTTGCGCACCAGATTCGCCGTCTGTCCGAGTGGATGTCTGATCACGAGCTCATGGATGCTGCGGTTCAGGAGCGGCTGAATCGCCTGGAAGCACAGGTGCGCAGCGATAAGGTGACGGTGGCTTTTGTTGCGGAGTTCTCGCGTGGCAAATCAGAGCTGATCAACGCCATCTTCTTTGCCGGCTATGGCCGTCGCATCATGCCTGCCAGCGCCGGCCGCACGACGATGTGCCCCACGGAATTAGGCTATGACGCTTCGGTGGCACCCTGCCTTCGGCTGCTGCCAATCGATACCCGGTTGCAGCTGCAGGGCCTTGCCGAATGGCGGTTGAAACCCGATCGCTGGGTGGAAATTCCGCTGGATGTCAACAATGCCGACCAGATCGCCAAAGCGCTGGAGAAGGTGGCCGAGGTTCGAAAAGTTACGCTGGATAACGCACGGGCGCTTGGGTTCTGGCACGACGAGCTGGCAGATGACAACCCGGTGCCTGATGCGGATGGCTTGGTGGAAGTGCCGATGTGGCGCCATGCCATCATCAATATCCCCCATCCCTTGCTGAAGCAAGGTTTGGTGATTCTGGACACCCCGGGATTGAATGCGGTGGGCGCCGAGCCCGAGTTGACCGTCAATCTCATTCCGCAGGCCCATGCGGTGGTATTCATCTTGAGTGCAGACACGGGAGTTACCCGTTCGGACCTGGCGATCTGGCGAGAGCACCTGGCGACGTCTGCTGAAAGCCTGGAAGCACGGCTGGTGGTTCTCAACAAGATTGACACCTTGTGGGACACCCTCAATTCGCCGCACGAAATCGTTGCGCAGATGAATCGGCAATGCGCGATCTCTGCGGAAATGCTGGGTGTGCCGCTGGCGCAGGTGGTGCCTGTTTCTGCACAAAAGGGACTGCTGGCAAAGATCACCTGTGACGATCTTCTTCTCGAATCCAGCGGCCTGCCTTCATTGGAAGGGGCGCTTGCCAGGGGGATCATGGGCCGTCGCCAAGCCATCCTGCGTGCTGCCGTGGCAACGGGGGTGGCGGGTTTGCGTGCTGAAACTGCGCGTGTCATCAACATTCGTCGCAGGGATTTGGATGATCAGATGGCCGAACTGCGAAGTCTCAGGGGCAAAAATGCCTCGGTGATCGCATCGATGCGCCACCGTGTTGAGCAGGAACAGCGCGAGTTTGATATGAGCGCTGCCAAGATTCAGGCGGTTCGTGTGGTGCATCTCAAGCTGTTGCGGGAGGTTTTTCATCAGTTGGGGGCGAAGTCCCTCAAGCTGGAGTTGACCGAGTTGGCGCAAATGCTCCAGCAAAAAGGGCTGAAGCTCGGTGTGCGCAAGATCTACGTCCAGACCTTTGAAAAACTCAGGGGAACGATGGATAAAGCGCAAGCATCCAGTATTGAAATACAGGCGATGCTAGGGGGCACGTTTCGCCAGTTGAATGCGGAATTCGGGTTTTCTTTGCAGGTGCCCCCCCCTCCGAAACTCGAACACTTTGTCCAGGAACTCTCGCAGATTGAGCAGAGCCATCTGCAATACCTTGGGGTCGGCAATGTCCTGAAGCTGGCGCAGCCTGAATTCGCCGAGCGCCTGGTTCGTGCCTTGGCCATGCGTTTGCGCACGGTGTACGAGTCGGCGGCCAATGATCTGGAGTTGTGGAGCAAGTCTGCTACGGCTCAACTGGACGCCCAGTTGCGTGAGCGCCGTCGGAGTTTTACCAGACGCATAGAGGCGGTTGACCGGATTCAGCATGCAGCCACTGGCCTGGTGGAGCGAATTTCAGAGATCGAGGCGGGTGAAGAGGAACTCATTCAACTGGAACGACGCTTGACCGAACTGACAGCCCAGTTGATAGCGTTGCCCGTCTCGGCGGAGGCCACAGAACGCCCCGGACTGATGCCTGCATGATTCTTTCGGAAACAGATGTTGCCACGCGGGTGGTTCGTTGGCAGGCAATCCACGGACGCAACCACCTGCCTTGGCAGCAGACACGCGATCCTTATCGGGTCTGGCTGTCTGAAATCATGCTGCAGCAAACCCAGGTCAGCACGGTGCTGGGCTATTACGCACGGTTTTTGGAGCGGTTCCCCGATGTGAGCGCATTGGCCAACGCCTCGCTGGATGAGGTCATGGCTCTGTGGAGTGGCCTCGGGTACTACAGCCGGGCACGCAATCTCCACCGCTGTGCGCAGACCGTTGTCAGCGAGCACGGTGGGGTTTTTCCCCGCAGTGCGCAGGTGCTGGCTACGCTGCCCGGAATTGGGCGCTCAACGGCCGGCGCGATTGCGGCTTTCTGTTTTGCGGAGCGCACGCCCATCCTGGACGCCAACGTGCGAAGGGTGCTGACACGCGTGCTGGGTTTTGATGAGGATCTCGCCGTGGCCCGGAATGAGCGGACATTGTGGGCACATGCGCAGGCCTTGTTGCCATCGGCGGACATTGATGCGGCGATGCCGCGCTATACCCAGGGTTTGATGGATTTGGGGGCAAGCTTGTGCATGCCTCGCAATCCCGCTTGTCCGCAATGCCCTTTGCAGACTTTGTGCGTCGCACATCGCGCTGGGGAGCCCGAACGGTATCCCGTGAGAACGCGCAAGCTCAAGCGCCGCTCAGAATCGTGGTGGCTCATGGTCCTGGAGGATCCTGCGGGAAAATTCTGGCTGTCCCGTCGCCCGTCGGCAGGCATATGGGCTGGCCTGTATTGCGTGCCAATCTTTCCCCTTCGGTCGGATGTGTCGGCATTTTGCGATGCAGCAGGGCTTCCCTCTGCGAAAACCATGGAGGAGGTGCCCCCCTTCCTTCATGTGCTGACCCATCGTGATCTGTACTTGCATCCTGTGATCGTGCGGCAATATCGCAAGACAACACCAGACGATGGCGGAGGCTGGTTTACTGCGCAACAGATCGCTGGCATGGGTCTTCCTGCCCCCGTTCGCAAGCTACTGGCCGGGCTGTAATTTCGGCGGGACGTCGCTGTGGCACCCGTTTTCAGCGACCATCCAACTCGCGATGGCGCCGCAGAACGGTCCATCGGTCGCTGAATGCCTGGGCCAATTGCTCCACGAGATAGACGGATCTGTGCTGACCGCCCGTGCATCCGACGGCTACCGTCACATAGCTTCGGTGGTTTCGGTCCAGCATGTCCAGCCAATAGGAGAGAAATTTCTCGATGTGCTGGCCCATCAGCCCCACATCCACCTGCTGGCGTAGAAAGTCCGCGACGGGGGCATCCAGTCCTGTCAGATCGCGCAGCGCGGGCTCGTAATGGGGGTTGGGCAACATCCGGACGTCGAACACATAGTCGGCATCCACGGGAATTCCCCGCTTGAATGCGAACGACTGGAAAACCAGTGTGAGCTGCCCAGGCGCCGATGGCATCAGGTCTTTGACATAGCTCTGGAGCTGGGATGCCCTGATCGTGCTGGTGTCTATGACATGTGCCTGCTCCCGCAGATCGGCCAGCAACTCGCGCTCCAGTTCAATCACTTGCGTGAGTGCTCGACGGCCATCTGGAACATCATCATGCGACAAAGGATGGCGACGCCGTGTTTCAGAAAAACGGCGAACCAGTGTTTCTGTGGTGGCATCCAGGAAGATGGACTGAACAATCACCCCCTGTTTGCGCAGACGGTCCAGTTCCCGGGGTACTTGCGGTAGTGACGTGGCGCTGCGCACATCCATGGCGATTGCCACGCGGTTCCCGTGGTGCTTGTGTTCCAGTGCCACAAAGGCGGGGAGCAATTCAGGGGGCAGGTTGTCAACGCAGTAATAGCCGGAATCCTCCATCGCATGCAATGCCACGGATTTTCCCGAGCCAGACATCCCGGTGATCAGCACAATTTCCAGCGACATGGTCATCACACCTTTGGGGGGGTAGCGGCAAGGCCCAGCATTTCGCTGGCATGCGCCAGGGTGGTTCCAGTGGGGTGTTCACCGCCGAGCATGCGGGCCACTTCTGCAATCCGCTGCTCGCCCGAAAGCGGCGCGACAGTGCTGGTGGTTCCGGCCGCATCGCGACGTTTGGACACCATGAGGTGGTGGTCTGCATAGGCTGCCACCTGCGGCAAGTGGGTGACTGCCAGCACCTGCCGGTCGCGCCCCAGTTGCCGCATCAATCGACCCACCGTTTCTGCCACGGCCCCTCCGACGCCGGAATCCACTTCGTCAAAAACGAGGGTGGGTGCCGTACCCAGTTCGCTGGTGGTCACGGAGATGGCCAGGGAAAGCCGTGACAGCTCTCCGCCAGATGCGACCTTGCCGATGGGGCGCGGCGTCATGCCAGGGTGGCCTGCCACGAGAAAGGCAACGTCGTCCAATCCATGCAGTGCGGGTTCAGAGGCCTTTGTCACCGAAACCTCAAACACGCCTCCCGTCATTCCCAGGCCCTGCATCGCCTGTGTGATGGCTGCGGACAGCTGGGGAGCAGCCTTTGTCCTACCGCGCGAAATGGCGCGTGCGATGGTTTGGTAGGCTTTGGCGGTGCTCGCCTGGGTTGATTCGAGGCTGGCGAGGTCGGCTGCAGCGTCCAGACGCAACAGTTCTGTTTTCCAAGCTTGCAGCAAGGCGGGCAATTCTGAAGGTTGACGCTTGTAGCGCCTCGCCAGAGTCATCCATTGCGACACGCGCAGGTCGAGATCTGCAAGACGTTCCGGGTCCAGGTCGGTACGTCTCAGATAGGCTTGCAGCGAGCGGATGACATCGCTGGTTTGCGCCAGGCTGGACGAGAGGATATTTGCCAGGTCGCCAAATGCCGGTTCAAGCTGTTCGTGGTTTTGCAGTCGTGAGACCGCGCGCGTCAGTCTGGAATGTGCGCCCGACTCCTCCTCGTCAAGGGTTGCCAGTGCATCCTGAGCGGCTTCCAGCAGCGTGTGGGCGTGCGAGAGACGCTGGTGCTGGATTTCCAGGTCCACCCACTCATCGTCTCCGGGGGCCAGTTTGCTGATTTCAGCAATTTGCCATTGCAGCCGCTCGCGCTCTTGCTGAAGAGATGATTGGGCCGCACGTGCTTCCTCCAGGATCTTCTGGGCGACACGCCATTGGGTCCAGCTTGCGGCCAATTCCTGCAGCGAAATACCCGCATAAGCGTCCAGCAAGCCGCGCACGGAATCCGGGCGGGTCAGACTCTGCCATGCGTGCTGGCCATGAATGTCCAATAGTTGATCCCCGAGATAGCGCAGTTGTGTTGCGGTCGCCGGCGTGCCATTGATCCACGCTCGGCTTTTCCCCTGGGTGTCCACGGTTCTGCGCAGTAGCAAGATATCGTTGGCCTCTATCCCCGCTTCTTCGAGCCATGGCTGCAAGTGGTGGGGGGAATCGAATTCCGCGCACACATCGGCATGGCGGGCACCTTCACGCACGTACCCTGCATCCGCGCGAGCGCCCAGTGCCAGTTGCAGCGCATCCACCAGAATCGATTTGCCGGCCCCGGTTTCCCCGGTCAACACGGTGAAGCCTGTCTGTAGATCCAGAGCAAGTTCTCGAACAATCACGAAGTCCCGCAGGGTGATTCGCCTGAGCGCCATGATCAGGAGCCCCCTTCGTTCCAGCGTAACTTCTTGCGCAGTGTCGCGAAATAGTTCCAGCCGAGCGGGTGCAAGAACCGGACGCTGTGCTCGGAGCGCTGAACAAGAATCCGGTCACCGTGCAGCAGTGACGCCAGAGACTGCATGTCGAAATTGGCGCTGACGTCCCTGCCACTCACTATCTCGACGGCCACTTCGGTGGCGTCCGATAGAACGATAGGGCGGTTTGAAAGGGTATGGGGTGCAATCGGAACCAGTACCCACCCTGGGATGGACGGATGGAGCATGGGGCCGCCCGCGGAAAGTGCGTAGGCTGTTGATCCGGTGGGTGAAGCAATGATGAGCCCGTCAGCCCTCTGGTTGGCCACGAATTGCCCGCCCACTTCCACGCGAAGCTCCACCATGCCGGATGTGGCTCCGCGGTTCACCACGACATCGTTCATGGCAAGGGCTTCGAAAACCGTGGCCTGCCCACGAACCACGCGTGCGCGCATCAGGGGGCGCAAATCCTCTTCGTACTCTCCGCAAAGCATGGGAGTGAGCGCCGCCTGAAAGCTGCCGAAGGGGATGTCGGTGATGAAGCCCAGGCGCCCCTGATTGATTCCGATCAGCGGGGTGCCATAGCGTGCGAGCTGTCGACCGATGCCGAGCATGGTGCCATCTCCGCCAACGACGAGCCCCAGTTCGCATTGGGCACCAATGGTGTCCACGTCCATGGCGGGATAGGTGCTCAGTTTGGTGTTGATGGCGGTTTCTTTTTCAAGCACCACCTGACATCCCTGGCGAACCAGAAACTGAGCTATCTCTTCGAGGGCGTGGCGCGAGCTATCGGTCATGGCGCCTGCAGCAGTTGCCTGATACTTGCCGATAAGCGCAACATGGCGGAAATTGGACGTCATCGCGAAATTACATCATTAAAATCATTCCATGCTCGATGACCGTGCCAAGTTGTTGCTGAAAGCGCTGGTCGAGCGCTACATCGCCGATGGGCAGCCCGTGGGTTCTCGCACCCTTTCACGCGCTTCCGGGTTGGAGCTATCCCCGGCAACGATACGCAATGTCATGGCGGATCTGGAGGAACTGGGGTTGATCGCAAGCCCCCATACGTCCGCTGGAAGGATCCCCACGGCGCGTGGCTACCGCCTGTTTGTGGACACCATGCTGACGGTGCAGCGGGACCCCCTGACGCCGCCACAACTGGCGCCAGAGCAGCCGCAAAAAGTGATTGCCAATGCGGCGCACCTTTTGTCGAACCTCTCCCAGTTTGTGGGCGTCGTGATGGCGCCGCGGCGCACCTCCGTGTTCCGCCATATCGAATTTCTTCGACTTTCGGAGCGCCGGTTGCTGGTGATCATTGTTTCACCGGAGGGCGATGTGCAAAACCGTGTCATCTTCACCGAGGTGGACTATTCACAGTCGCAGTTGATCGAGGCCGCCAACTTCCTGAATGCCCACTATGCCGGTTTGGCCATGGAGCAAGTCCGTGAAAAGCTCAAATCGGAGGTGGACATGCTGCGAGGGGAGATCGCTTCATTGATGCAGGCTGCGGTCAACATCAGTTCGGAAGCCCTTTCCGAAGCCCAGGATGAAGTCGTCATTTCTGGCGAAAGAAACCTGCTGGCAGTGAGCGATTTCTCTAGCGACATGGGCAATCTTCGCAGGGCCTTCGATTTGTTCGAGCAGAAAACCCAGATACTTCGCCTTCTGGACATCTCCAGCCAGGCAGAGGGCGTCCGTATCTACATCGGCGGAGAGAGCCAAGTTGTGCCGTTCGAAGAGCTTTCGATTGTTAGCGCACCTTACGAAGTGGATGGCCGGGTGGTGGGTACGCTGGGGGTGATCGGCCCCACCCGCATGCCCTATGACCGAATGATCCAGATCGTGGACATCACTTCCAAGCTGGTGTCCAACGCGCTCAGTTACCGCAAATAAACACCCTACAATACTTGCAGTGTCCCGTCTGCTTCAGCGTTGGCGCGAGGGGCGTTAGCTCAGTTGGTTAGAGCAGAGGACTCATAATACATCGTTCAAGATGTTGAGGTGAGGAAATAAGCTCAATAAAATCAACAGCTTGCACGGGGGCGAAAGCGAAGCCACCGTGTAATAGCCAAGTAACAAAGCCAAAAATTTCGGGACGCTAGCTCATGCTTGGTTAGAGCAGTAGACTCATAATCTATTGGTGCCGTGTTCGACTCACGGGCGTCCTACCAAAACAAAACCCCAGCCCTCACCATCTGGGGTTTTTTCGTTATTGCACCCCGCGAAACCCCCGGCTACAAATTGTGCAGTGGCAACGCAGTTTTGTAGCGTACCTGCTTGAGTGCAAAACTGGAGCGGATTTTCTCTACCTGGGCAATGGGCGAGAGCTGTTCCAGGATGAAGCTCTCCAGCGTCGGCATGTCAGGCACGGCCACACGCAACAGGTAGTCGGCATCCCCCGTCATGAGGTAGCACTCCATTACCTCATCGCGGATGGTGATGCGTTCTTCAAATTCCTGCAGAGCCTGGCGGCTCTGCTGCTTGAGGCTGATGGAGATGAACACGTTCAGATGCAGCCCCAGCTGTTGTGCGTCAAGCAGCGCCACGTATTGCCGGACCAACCCCCGTACTTCCAGCGCCCGCACGCGGGCCAGGCATGGAGAGGGCGACAAGTGAACCCGGCGGGCCAACTCGACATTGGACAGGCTGGCGTCAGCCTGAAGCTCGGAAAGAATCTTCAGATCGGTGGCATCGAGGTAATTTGTGCTTTGATTCATGGTACTGGCAGTGTTTTGTGCCTTTTTTTGATTTTATAGATCGCAGTTCAACATCAACTGCCTGCCATTGATCCCTACAGTCTTGATCTTCTCGGGAGACCCTTGCCATGAACGACATGACCCAGCAGAGCCATTTCACTCAGCTGACTGCGGCGGACACCAATCCAACAGAAACCCAGGAGTGGCGCGATGCCTTGCTGTCGCTGGCCGCCACCGAAGGTTCGGCACGCGTGCGACAGATCCTGGATGAACTGGCCCGCCTGGCACGCACGCAGCGCATAGGCTGGCAGCCCGAGCTGAACACGCCTTACATCAACACCATCGGGGTTGAGCAGCAGCCGGTGTTCCCCGGCGACCTGGCCATCGAGGAGCGCCTGGCCTCGCTGATGCGCTGGAACGCGCTGGCCATGGTGGTGCGCGCCAACCAGGCCTACGGCGAACTCGGCGGCCACATCGCCAGCTACGCCAGCGCGGCCGATCTGTTCGAGACCGGTTTCAACCACTTCTTCCATGCGCGCAACGCCACGCACGGCGGTGACCTCGTGTTCTTCCAGCCGCACAGCGCGCCCGGTGTGTACGCCCGCGCGTACCTCGAAGGCCGTCTGAGCGAGGCCGATCTGATGCACTACCGCCAGGAGATCACCGCGCCTGAGAGCGGCGCGCGCGGCCTCTCCAGCTACCCGCACCCGTGGCTGATGCCCGACTTCTGGCAGTTCCCGACCGGCTCCATGGGCATCGGTCCGATCAGCTCCATCTACCACGCGCGCTTCATGCGCTACCTCACTCACCGCCAGTTGCTCGATTGCGGTGCACGCAAAGTCTGGGGCGTTTTCGGCGACGGCGAGATGGACGAGCCCGAGAGCATGAGCGCGCTCACGCTGGCCGCGCGCGAGAAGCTCGACAACCTGGTCTGGGTGGTCAACTGCAACCTGCAGCGCCTGGACGGTCCGGTGCGGGGCAACGGCCGCATCATCGACGAGCTGGAAAAGCTCTTTGCCGGCGCGGGCTGGAATGTGATCAAGCTGGTCTGGGGCAGCGACTGGGACGGCCTGTTCGCACGCGACACCACCGGAGCCCTGGTGCGCGCCTTTGCCAATACGGTGGACGGACAGATGCAGACCTTTGCCGCCAAGGATGGCCGCTTCAACCGCGACAACTTCTTTGGCCAGAACCCCGAGCTGGCAGCGCTGGCCCAGGGCATGACCGACGAGCAGATCGATCGTCTCAAGCGCGGCGGTCACGACCTGGTGAAGATCCACGCCGCCTATGCGGCTGCTTCGGCCCACACCGGCCAGCCCACCGTCATCCTGGCGCAAACCAAAAAAGGCTACGGCATGGGCAGCGCGGGCCAGGGCAAGATGACCACGCACAGCCAGAAAAAGCTGGACGAGACCGATCTGATCGAATTTCGCAACCGCTTCAATCTGCCACTTACCGACGAGCAGGCCAAGGGGCTGGAATTCTTCAAGCCCGCGGATGACAGCCCCGAAATGCACTACCTGCGCGAGCACCGCGCGGCGCTGGGCGGTGCCCTGCCGCAGCGCGAGACCGCGTGCACCGTGGTGCCGGTACCCGCGATCGACCGCTACGCGCAGTTCGCGCTCAAGGCAGATGGCAAGGAGATGAGCACCACCATGGCCTTCGTGCGCATGCTCGGCACTCTGCTCAAGGAGCAGGAGCTGGGCCCGCGCATCGTGCCCATCGTGGCCGACGAGGCGCGCACCTTCGGCATGGCCAACCTGTTCAAGCAGGTTGGCATCTACAGCAGCGTCGGCCAGCGCTACGCGCCCGAAGATATCGGCTCGGTGCTCTCGTACCGCGAGGCGCTGGAAGGCCAGATCCTGGAAGAAGGCATCAGCGAGGCCGGTGCCATCGCCAGCTGGACGGCTGCAGCCACCAGCTACAGCGTGCACGGCCTGGCCATGCTGCCGTTTTACATCTACTACTCCATGTTCGGCTTCCAGCGCGTGGGCGACGCCATCTGGGCCGCTGCCGACCAGCGCGCACGCGGCTTCCTGCTGGGGGCCACATCGGGCCGCACCACGTTAAGCGGCGAAGGTCTGCAGCACCAGGACGGCAGCAGCCACCTGGTGGCTGCCACCATTCCCAACTGCAAGGCCTACGACCCGGCGTTTGCGGGAGAGCTGGCCGTGATCATCGACGCGGGCATGCGCGAGATGCTGGTCGAGCAGCAGGACGTGTTCTATTACGTCACGCTCATGAACGAGAACTACGCCAACCCCGACCTGCCAGAAGGCGCGGCCGGGGGCGTGCTGCGCGGTGGCTACCACTTCGGCAGCTACGGGCCACAGGGTGGCGAGCGCGTCACCTTGCTGGGCTCGGGTGCCATCGTCACCGAAGTGGTTCAGGCCGCCCAGCAGCTGGCTGACCACAACATTGGCGTGGACGTGTTCAGCATCACCAGCTGGAGCGAGCTGGCGCGCGACGGCATGGCGCAGGAGGCCCACGGAGCTGATGCCTATGTGGCGCAATTGCTGGCCGCCAGCGCAGGCTCCATTGTGGCCGCCACCGACTACGTGCGCGCCGTGCCCGAGAGCGTGCGCGCCTTCATGCCGCAGGGCCGGCGCTACAGCACGCTGGGCACCGACGGCTTTGGCCGTAGCGACACGCGCGCGGCCTTGCGCTCTTTCTTCAAGGTCGATGCGGAAAGCATCGTGGCGCGCGCCCTGGCCGACATGGGAGTGAAAGCATGAGCATCGTAGAAGTGAGGGTCCCGGACATTGGCGACATCGACGAAGTGGCCATCATCGAAGTGCTGGTTCAACCCGGCGACACCATCAAGGCCGGGCAAAGTCTGATCACCGTGGAGTCTGGCAAGGCCTCGACCCAAGCTTTCTTGTATGAGAAAGTTCATGAATCTGGGGGAGGGACCCTTCCGGTTGCATTACAATCGCAGCTGTGATTTGAATGAGCGAACACTGACAGCAGATGATGCTGTGAGTGGTTGTCAAAAATAGTGTGAAGTTCAGATAAATCTGATTTTCATGCTATAATTCAAAGCTTAGCGGCTGTAGCTCAGCTGGATAGAGTACTTGGCTACGAACCAAGGGGTCGTGGGTTCGATTCCTGCCAGCCGCACCAATGTTTAAAGCCTGCAACTGAAAAGTTGCAGGCTTTTTCATTTGCCGATTGCTTTTCTTCTTTCGGGCAAGATGCAGCCATGAGCAAAGCCTTTACCAAGGAAGCGGATGCCGACGACGATGGTGATCTGACTTCACCACCGCTTCCGGTCGGTGGAAAAAACTACATCACCCCGCAAGGTTACGCTCGACTGCGGTCGGAGCTCTTGGCGTTGATCGACACCGAGCGCCCCAAGATCGTGGACATCGTTCACTGGGCTGCCAGCAATGGCGATCGTTCCGAGAACGGGGACTATCTCTATGGCAAGAAGCGGTTGCGCGAAATTGACCGGCGTATCAGGTTTCTGACCAAACGCCTGGAGATCGCTGAGATCGTGGATCCAGCCATCCACCAAGGAGGCGACCAGGTGTTTTTTGGTGCAACCGTTACGTACCTGGAAGATGGCAGTGTGGAGCGTACTGTCACCATCCTGGGGATTGATGAGGCCGATGGCAAACGTGGTCAGGTCAGCTGGATATCCCCGGTAGCGCGTGCGCTCCTGAAGTCCAGGGTGGGTGACGAAATTTCACTGGCCGCACCGAGCGGCTTGCATCGCCTGGAAGTGCTGGACGTTCGGTACCCCGGCAAACCAGTGCAAAAGGGGATCTGACACTGTATTGCCGATGTTCCGTTGTTTCATCAGGCCTGCGGGATGACGCGAGACGCTCGAATCACGGCCTGTGTGCGCCGCAGGCCCCGCAATGCTGTTTCGAGATGGGCTTGATCCCGCACCGCCACCACGAAGCGCAGATCTGTGGTGTCCAGCGCTGCCTCGTCGTCCATGTCCACGTGGGTGATATCGGCTTCCGAATTGGCGAGTTCTGCGGCCACGCGTGCCAGCACACCTTTGCCGTTGCTTACAGTAACCACCACTCCCGTCTCAAACATGCGAGCGGGTTCGTCTGACCAGTCCACGGCGATAAAGCGTTCGCTGTCCTTGTGCTGCAGCCGTTTGGCTACGCTGCAATGCGCATTGTGAACCACCAGACCCTCTCCGCGGCCGAGGTATCCGACAATGCTGTCCCCGGGGACGGGGCGGCAACAGTGTGCGTACTGGACTGAAGCATTTTCGCTGCCATCCAGCGTCACCGCACCCTGAGACAATGTTTCATGGGATGTATAGCGTTCGCGGGTCATGAGCAGCGCATCGGGCCGGTGTCCATGCTCCGACATCAGAACCATGAGGCGCTTGGCCACAATGCTGGCGATGCGCTTGCCGAGGCCCAGGTCTGTCATCAGCTCATTGCGCGTACGGTTTCCGGTGAAGCGCAGCAACTTGTCCCACATGGGCTGGGTTTCGGCATCCATGGGTGGGAGGCTCACCAGGCCTTCGGCACGCAGGGCCTGGGTCAGCAACTTCTCGCCCAGGCTTTCCGATTCTGTCTGCGCCAGGGTCTTGAGATAGTGACGTATCTTGGAGCGTGCACGGCCCGTTCGTACAAATCCGAGCCATGCCGGATTGGGTGTAGAGACGGGGGCCGTGATGATTTCCACCACATCGCCATTTTTCAGCTCGGTGCGCAGCGGCACCAATTCATTGTTGATCTTGCCCGCAGTGGTGCGGTCACCCACGTTGCTATGGATGGCATAAGCGAAATCGACAACGGTCGCGCCCCGTGGCATGGCCATGATCTGGCTTTTGGGCGTGAAGACATACACGGCATCCGGGAACAGGTCGACCTTGACGTGATCCCAGAACTCGGCGGCATCACGGGTTTCATTCTGAATATCCAGCAGCGATTGAAGCCACTTCGTGCCCAGGCGCTCGGCCGCGTTGCCGTCGCTGTCCTGGGCCTTGTAAAGCCAGTGTGCCGCAACGCCTGCCTCCGCAACCACGTGCATTTCGTCCGTGCGCATCTGGAACTCGATGTTCACGCCCGAAGGGCCCACCAGGGTGGTGTGCAGTGACTGGTAGCCATTGAGCTTGGGAATGGCAATGTGGTCTTTGAACTTTCCGGGCACCGGCTTGTACATCTGGTGCAGGATGCCCAGGGCCGTGTAGCAGTCCGTGACGTTGGGGACAATCACCCGAAAGCCATAGATGTCCGTAACCTGTGCAAAGCTCAGATGCTTGAGATCCATCTTCTGGTAGATGGCATACAGCGTTTTCTCGCGCCCTGCCAGGCGAACCGACATGCCAATGCGGGAAAATGCAGCATCCACTTCCGCCTGCACCTTCTGCACCAGATCACGGCGCCGGTTGCGCGACTTGTTGATCGCCTTGGAGAGGGTGTGATAACGCCATGGATGCAAATGCCGGAAGGCCAGGTCCTGCAACTCGCGATACGTCTGGTTCAATCCCAGCCGGTGGGCAATCGGTGCATAGATCTCCAGCGTTTCAGAGGAAATCCGGCTCCATTTGGTGCGCGGCATGTCGGACAGCGTGCGCATGTTGTGCGTGCGATCTGCCAGCTTGATCAAAATCACGCGAACGTCGCGCGCCATGGCCAGCAGCATCTTGCGGAAGGACTCGGCCTGGTTTTCCTCGCGCGTATTGAACTGAAGCTTGTCGAGCTTGGTGAGTCCATCCACGAGTTCGGCCACAGGGGCACCAAAGCGGTCAATCAGATCGGCCTTGGTCACGCCGCAATCTTCCATGGCGTCGTGCAGCAGTGCCGCCATCAATGCCTGGGCGTCCAGCTTCCAGCTGGCGCATAACGCAGCCACGGCGATCGGGTGGGTGATATAGGGTTCGCCGCTGTTGCGCAGTTGGCCCAGGTGTGCTTCGTCGGCAAAGCGGTAGGCCTGTCGCACCAGTTCGATGCTGGCGGGGTCCAGGTAATCAAGGCGGTCTGTGAGCGCGGCAAAACTGGCCGCCGCTGCATTGGCGGCTGCCGCTGACGCACTGACCGTGCCCGAAACGGGGTTGTCGTCGGGCCGAATTTGCGTTGCGGAAAATGAATTGAGCACCGCGTTCATGCCTTAAATGTAGCGCGGCAGTGCGGGAGACGCCCATAGCGCAAAAAAAAGCACCGCTGTGCGGTGCTTTTTGTCCAAGGTGCCGGTTGAACAATCAACCGGGAACCTTCTTCAGCATTTCCAGGCCAACCTTGCCTTCGGCGATTTCGCGCAGGGCCGTCACGGCGGGTTTGTTGCGGCTTTCGATGCGCGGGGCATGGCCCTGGCTCAGCATGCGCGCGCGGTATGTGGCGGCGAGCACGAGCTGGAAGCGATTGGGAATCTTTTCCAGACAGTCTTCTACGGTGATGCGTGCCATCGGTGTTCTCCGGGAATCAGGTGATATTGAGCGACTGGAAGGTGTCAGCACGGGCGCGGCGCTGGGCGGCGTACTTGAGTCGCTGGGCGTGAACTACGGCTTTCAGGTCGAAAAGCGCGCGCTCAAACAACTCGTTGATTATAACGAAGTCGAATTTGCTCACTTGGGCCATCTCTATGGCTGCGTTCTTGAGGCGAACTTCAATGACATCCGCCGAATCTTCACCCCGCCGTTCCAGGCGCGAGCGCAACTCTTCCCAGCTGGGCGGCAGGATGAAGACAAGGATGGCGTTGGCAAAAGCTTTCTTGATCTGCAACGCCCCCTGAAAGTCGATTTCCAGGATCACGTCCGAGCCCTGTGCGATGCGCTCCTCGATGGCCTTCTTGGAGGTGCCATAGCGGTTGCCATGCACCCTGGCCCATTCCACAAAGGCGTTGCCCTGCACCATGGCGTCGAACTCCGGTTCTGACGCAAAAAAGTACTCGCGGCCATGTTTTTCCTGCCCGCGCGGTGCACGGGTGGTGTGCGAAATGGATGGGTGAACGTGGGAGTCGAGTTCGAGAAGTGCCTTGACCAGGCTGGATTTGCCAGCACCGCTGGGAGCAGCCACTACAAAGAGATTTCCAGGGTAATCCATGGTTGATGTTCGCTGGGTGCTATCAAAAAATGAGTATCACTCGATATTCTGCACTTGCTCGCGCATCTGCTCGATCAACACCTTCATGTCGACACTGATGCGGGTGAGGTCCAGGGCTGCCGATTTGGAGCCCAGGGTGTTGGCTTCGCGGTGCAGTTCCTGGATCAGAAAATCCAGGCGTTTGCCGACTTCGCCGCCTTTTTGGAGCAAGCGCTCGATTTCGTCCAGGTGCGAGTTCAGGCGCGTGATTTCTTCTGCGACGTCGATGCGGATGGCAAAGGCCGTGGCCTCGGTGAGCGCGCGGTCGCGTGCCGCTTCTGGCAGGGTGGAGCCGTCGGTCAGGGCCATGGCTTCTTTCCAGCGTTCCATGAAACGCTGGCGTTGCTGCTCGACCAGCAGGGGCACCATGGGGCCCGCCTGTTGCGCCAGGCTGCGCAGCTGGCCGAGCCGGTCGTGCAGCATGGCGGCCAGGCGCTCGCCTTCGCGTGCGCGTGCCGCCAGCAATTGTGCGAGTACCTCTTCCGCCAGAGGGGGCACGGCCTCACTCCAGTCCTCGGGGCCGGCGCCGGCATTGGCGCACAGGCGCAGCGCATCCGCGACAGTCAGGGGCGCGGCCTGGGGCAGCCAGGATTTCACGGCATCCTGCAGCGAGTTGATGCGTTGCAGCAGGCGCGGCGCCGGATCCTGGAGGCTGCTGCCATCGTCGTTTTCCAGCGCGGCACGCACTTCCACCTTGCCCCGCTTGAGCTGCGCGGTCAGCAGACTGCGCAAGACGGGTTCCAGGGCGCGCAGTTCGTCGGGAAGCCGGAATGACAGGTCCAGAAAGCGGCTGTTGACCGATCGGATTTCAAGCCCCAGCCGGCGGCCGTGGGGGGCGCGGGTGTCGGTATCAGCGCCAGTGGCAGAGGCGCCATGCTGAGCGCTGGCGTATCCGGTCATGCTGTAAACTGGCATTGGACTTTTTGATGGTTGCTTGCGATCCGGCGATTATCCGGGTTCCGCTCTACACCCGCGTCATCTTCGCAAAATATGTCAAAAATCAAGCCGGCGCCCTTGCCTCCCGACACCACCATTGGGGGCTACCGTGTGGTCCGCCGGTTGTCCTCCGGCGGTTTTGGCGTGGTTTATCTGGCGCTGGATGCCGAAGGCCAGCAGATCGCCATCAAGGAGTATCTGCCATCCTCCCTGGCCACCCGTGCCCCGGGGGAGTTGCTGCCCAAGGTGCCACCCGAAAAGCTGTCGCTCTACCGCCTGGGTCTCAAGAGTTTCTTTGAAGAAGGCCGCGCGCTGGCTCAGATCTCGCACGCCTCGGTGGTCAGCGTGCTCAACTTCTTCCGTGAAAACGAAACCGTTTACATGGTGATGAACTACCTGGAAGGGGCCACCCTGCAGGATTTCATCATCACCGCGCGCGACCTCAAGACGCAGAAGGTGTTTCGCGAGTCCACCATCCGCTCGCTGTTTGACGAGGTGCTGCGCGGCCTGCGCATCGTGCACCAGCACAAGATGCTGCACCTGGATATCAAGCCCGCCAACATCTTCATCACCGACGACAACAAGGCCGTGATGATCGACTTCGGCGCCGCGCGCGAGGTGCTGTCCAAAGAGGGCAACTTCATCCGCCCCATGTACACCCCCGGCTTTGCCGCGCCCGAGATGTATAGGCGCGATTCGTCCATGGGCCCCTGGACCGATATTTATGCGATTGGCGCCTGCATCTACGCCTGCATGCAGGGCTTTCCGCCCAACGAGGCGCCCCAGCGCATCGAGAAAGACCGCCTGTCGCTGGCGCTGACCAAGCTGCGTGGCGTGTATTCGGACAACCTCATCGAGGTGGTGGAATGGTGCATGGCGCTCGATCCGCTGTCGCGCCCGCAGTCGGTGTTTGCGCTGCAAAAAGAGCTCAGCCGTGAAGGTGAACGTCGCTATACCAAGCTTTCTGTGACCGAGAAAATGCGTCTGCAGCTCGACACCCTGGTGTCCGACACCAAGAAAAATGTGCAAAAAGTGGGTGAAGCCACGGGAATCGGGGCCAAACCCAAATGAAATTCTCTGTATTCCAGATCAGCCGCCGCGGGGGACGCGAGAAGAACGAAGACCGCATGGGTTACTGCTACACGCGCGAAGCGGGCCTGTTCGTGCTGGCCGACGGCATGGGCGGGCACCCCGAGGGCGAGGTGGCTGCGCAGATAGCGCTGCAAACCATTTCGTCCTTGTTCCAGCGCCAAGCCAAGCCGCAGCTCGACAATGTGCAGGAGTTCCTGTCGTCCGCCCTGCTGGCGGCCCACCACCAGATCCTGCGCTATGCCTCCGACAAAGGCATGCTCGACACGCCGCGCACCACGCTGGTGGCTGCCGTGGTGCAGGCCGGCGCCACCTCGTGGATCCATTGCGGCGACTCGCGCCTGTACATGGTGCGCGGTGGAGAGTTGCTGAGCCGCACGCGCGACCACTCCTACCTCGAATTGCGCAATGCCCCGCCGCCGGGGCTGGACCGCATCAATCGCAACGTGCTGTTCACCTGCCTGGGCTCGCCCACCAAGCCCATTTACGACGTCACCGGCCCCGTTTACCTGGAGCAGGGTGATCGCATCTTGCTGTGCTCGGACGGCCTGTGGGGTTCGCTCAGCGATGAGGACATTGCCACCCAGCTCAGCCAGCAGACGGTGTCGCATGCGGTGCCCGATCTGGTCGAGAACGCTTTGCGCAAGGCAGGCGAGGGCAGTGACAACGTCACCGTGGTCGCGTTCGAGTGGGAAACCCCTGACACCTTCGAGTCCACGCAAGGTGTGTCGACCGACAGCATCAGCGACGATGTTTTTGCCTCGACCATCCAGGCCGGCCCGCTCGATGGGCTGGTGGATGATCTCGACGATGATGCCATTGAGCGATCCATTGCCGAGATCAACGAAGCCATCCGCCAGTCCGCTGCACGCAAAGCATGACAACTCCCTGAGTCGCTGCGCACCTTCCCCCTTCTCCCGATTTGCGGGGCCGTTCGGGATAGGGGGCACCGCCAGCGCGGCGGTTGCAGGCCTGGGCCGCGTGCATTGCAGGGGCCTGGTCTGACGGACGGGCTCGTTGACATGGGCCTTGGGGGCCATGCAGGAGTTCTGCCCATTTTTGACACCGGAAACCACATGACCACTTTCAACCGCACCGACGGCCGCGCCGCCAACCAGCTGCGCCCCGTGCGCATCACGCGCCACTACACCATGCATGCCGAGGGCTCGGTGCTGATCGAGTTTGGCAATACCAAGGTGCTGTGCACGGCCTCGGTGGAAGACAAAGTGCCGCCGCACCAGCGCGGCACGGGCGAGGGCTGGGTGACCGCCGAATACGGCATGTTGCCCCGCGCCACGCACCGGCGCAGCGACCGCGAGGCGGCCAAGGGCAAGCAGAGCGGTCGTACACAGGAGATACAGCGCCTGATTGGCCGCTCGCTGCGGGCGGTATTTGATCTGAGGCTGCTGGGCGAGCGCACCATTCAGCTCGACTGCGATGTGATCCAGGCCGACGGGGGCACGCGCACCGCCGCCATCACCGGCGCCTGGGTGGCGGCGCAGGACGCCGTGAGCCAGCTGCTGGCCAGCGGCAAGATCGCGGCGAGCCCCATCCTGGGGCCGGTGGCCGCCATCTCGGTGGGCATCGTGCAGGGCACGCCGCTGCTGGATCTGGAATATGTGGAGGATGTGGGCTGCGACACCGACATGAACGTGGTCATGACGGGGGCGGGCCACTTCGTGGAAGTGCAGGGAACGGCAGAGGGTGTGGCCTTTACCCGGGCCGAGATGGACCAGCTGCTGGCACTGGCCGACAAGGGTGTTGCCGAACTGGTGAGTCTGCAACAACAATCGCTATTAAAATAATAGCTAATTGCGATTCATGCACAAGCGCTACAGACCATTTTTACTATGAAACTCGTTCTTGCCTCCAACAACCGCGGCAAACTGGTCGAACTGCAGGCCATGCTGGCGCCGCTGGGCATTGAGCTGGTGCGCCAGGCCGACCTGGGCGTGGGTGAGGCCGAAGAGCCGCACCGCACCTTCGTCGAGAACGCGTTGGCCAAGGCGCGGTTTGCCAGCGCGCACACCGGCCTGCCCGCGCTGGCCGACGACGCCGGCCTGTGCGTGGACGCCTTTGGCGGCCTGCCCGGTGTGGACACGGCTTATTACGCCACCCAGTTCGGCTACGAGAAGGGCGACGACACCAACGTGCGCGCCCTGCTGGAGCAGATGCAGGGCCAGGACAACCGCCGCGCAGCCATGGTCAGCACCCTGGTGGCCGTGCGCAGCCCGCAAGACCCCGAGCCCCTGATTGCCGTGGGCCGCGTGGTGGGCGAGATCACGCGCGCGCCGCGCGGCAGCAATGGCTTCGGCTTCGACCCCGTGATGTTCATCCCTGAGTTTGGCCAGACCTTTGCCGAGCTGCCCACCGAAGTCAAGAACGCCCACAGCCACCGCGGCCGTGCGGCACAGCAGATGCTGGCGTTGATGCGCGAGCGCTGGTGTGTATGAAGTACCCCTCTGAGTCGCTTCGCGCCTTCCCCCCAGGGGGACACCGCCAGCGCATGTACGCCGATGCATTGGCGGCCCTTGTGCGGCGGTCGCGCGTAGGGCCGCTCGCGCTACAAGCGGCGGCTGCGGCGTGAGTGCTCTGAACTTTTGATGCTTTCAATGGCTATTCCCATCCTTCCTGCAACGGATGCCGCCCCCGCCGTGGTGCGCGACATCCAGCACTACATGCGACCGGGGCTGCTGCAGCTCACCAGCCTGCCGCCGCTGGCCCTGTATGTGCACCTGCCCTGGTGTCTGAAGAAATGCCCCTACTGCGACTTCAACTCGCACGAGTGGCGCGAGACGGGCACTGCGGGCGCGTTGCCCGAGGCCCGCTACCTGGATGCCCTGGTGGCCGACCTGGAGGCGGCGCTGCCCCTGGTGTGGGGGCGCAGCGTGCACAGCATCTTCATCGGCGGTGGCACGCCCAGCCTGTTTTCACCCCGGTCCATCGACCGGCTGATCGGTGACATCCGCGCGCGCCTGCCGCTGGCCGCCGATTGCGAGATCACCCTGGAGGCCAACCCCGGTACCTTCGAAAAAGACCGGTTCCGCGCCTTTCGCGCGGCGGGTGTCACGCGCCTGTCGGTGGGCGTGCAAAGCTTCAACGATAGGCACCTGCAGGCCCTGGGCCGGGTGCACGACCGCGCCCAGGCCCTGGCCGCCGTGCAGGAGGCGGCCAGCGCTTTCGACACCTTCAACCTCGACATCATGTACGCGCTGCCGGGCCAGACGCTGCCCGAACTGGAGCAGGACATGGCCACGGCGCTGGCGCTGGCGCCGCAGCACATCTCCATCTACCACCTGACCATCGAGCCCAACACCTACTTCGCCAAGTTTCCGCCCGCCATTCCTGCGGACGATGACGCCTACGCCATGCTGGACCGCATCACCGAGATGACGGCGCAAGCCGGGCTGGCACGCTACGAGATTTCGGCCTACGCCCGGCCGGGCCATGCGTGTTTTCACAACACCAACTACTGGCAGTTTGGCGACTACTTGGGGCTGGGCGCGGGCGCACACAGCAAGCTCAGCTTTGCCCACCGCGTGGTGCGCCAGACGCGCTTTCGCGACCCGCGCCTGTACATGGACAACGCACTGGCGGGCCACGCCCTGGCGCAGGACGAGGAGGTGCGCCGCGCCGATCTGCCGTTCGAGTTCATGCTCAATGCACTGCGGCTGCGCGAGGGCTTTGCGCTGCAGGATTTTGTGGAACGCACGGGCCTGCCCCTGACCGCCATTGCCAAGGCGCTGGAGGAAGCCGAGCGCAAGGGCCTGATCACCCGCGACATGGCCCATGTGCGCCCCACCGAGCGTGGGTTTGATTTTCTGAACGATCTGCAGGCGCTGTTTCTGGCCGACTGACCGCCTGGTACACCGTCCCATTCTGTGAGAGGTGTTGGCATGAAATGGCCTAAAGCGCTTTAGGCCATTTCAACGGGAGCAAAAGGGCGATGGCCCCCGTGGTACCTCTGGAGGCAGAGCGTTGTTCAGCCGCAGCGCACCGCCGTGATGCGCCCATTGCTGTCCACCACCAGGTTCAGGCGTTCGGCGTTGAACTCCTGCGTCACCGGCTGGCGTGGGTGCAGCAGGCGTGCCATGGCGGCGCCCGAAGCCACCCGGGCCTGTTCGATCACCGAGGGCGTGCCCTGCTTGCCGATCACCCCCTGGGCGGGCGCCGCATTGCACACGCCACCCCGTGGCCCAGGGCCCACCGAGGCCGGAGGCGTCGCCCCGCCTGGCAAGCCCGAGCAGCCCGCCAGCAAGGCGGCGCACAGGCAGGTGGTCAGGGTGAAGGTTCGGCGCATTGGCATGGTTTTCTCCGGTGGGAATCTGGGGCGTGGCACGCCGGGTGAGGGGACACCTTATCTTGCGCCAGAGCCTGTGGCTGTCACCATGGGTAACCGGTGCGGTCTGGATTTTCGCCTCCCTTGCTCCGACGGTGCGCAGTTCTGGCCAAGACGTTGTGGTTCCGGGGCCGTGGTCGCGCGCACTGGGATGCGGGGCCGGCCGAGACGCGAGGTGTGCAGGGGGGGAATACCCATAATTGTTCAATAATTCGATAATTGTTGTATATTTGTCGAATGAACGAAATCGATGCTGTCCGTTCCCTCGCAGCCCTGGCCCAGGAAGTGCGCCTGCGGGTGTTTCGTGCGCTGGTCGTTGCCGGCAATGAGGGGCTGACACCCGGTGCGTTGGCGGAGTTGCTGGAGGTGGCACCCAATACCTTGTCGTTCCATCTCAAGGAGCTCACCCATGCGGGCCTGGTCAGCCAGGAGCGCCAGGGCCGCAACCTGATTTACCGCGCCTCGATCACCACCATGAACGAGTTGCTGGGATTTCTCACCGAAAACTGCTGCCAGGGCGCGGACTGCCTGGCGCCCCAGGCAAGGTCCTGCGCTTGCTGAAAATCAAGGAAACCCCATGAAAAGATTCCACGTCCACATCCATGTCGATGACCTCGCCAAGAGCATTGCGTTCTATTCCAGGCTCTTTGCGGCCGAGCCCGCACGCGTTGAAGCCGATTACGCCAAGTGGATGCTGGACGACCCGCGCGTGAACTTTGCCATCTCCACCCGGGGCAACCAGCCCGGGCTGGATCACCTGGGTTTCCAGGTGGACGACACCGCCGAGCTGGCGCAACTGAAGGCCCAGGCGGAATCGGCCGACATGGCGCTGCTGGACGAGGGTGCCACCAGCTGCTGCTATGCCCGCAGCGAGAAGCACTGGATCACCGACCCGCAGGGCATTGCATGGGAGCATTTCCACACGCTGGGCAATATCCCGGTGTTCAACGAGGCCGGCACTGCTGTGGCCACGGGTGCCTGTTGCACCTCGGCGTCGGGCCTCGAGACGGTGGCATCCGCGTGCTGCTCTCCTGAGGCCGGCGATGCCGGTTCTGCCTGCTGCACGCCTGCCGTCAAGGCAGAAAAGCCTGCTTGCTGTGCCCCGACCCCCTCCACGGAGCCCACCCGCAAACCCCTGAATGTGCTGTTTCTATGCACGCACAATTCGGCGCGAAGCATCCTGGCCGAGGCATTGCTCAATTCGATGGCGCAGGGCCGTTTCAAGGCCTATTCGGCAGGCAGCAGCCCCCGTCAGAACCAGCAGCCCCATCCCCTGGGCCTGCAGTTGTTGCAGAAAGCGGGCATCTCCATTGAAGGGTTGCGCAGCAAAAGCTGGGACGAGTTCACCCGGCCCGATGCGCCGCACATGGACCTGATCATCACCGTCTGCGACAACGCAGCCGGCGAGGTGTGCCCCGTTTGGCCGGGGCATCCCGCCTCTGCCCACTGGGGCTACCCCGACCCGTCCGAGGGTGATGCGCCTGAAGCCCAAAAAATGGAAGCTTTCCGCAAGACGATGCACATGCTCCATCAGCGTCTGGAGCTGTTGATCCACCTGCCCGGTGACAAGCTGGAGAAAGCCGCTCTGCAAGGCGCCGCGCGTGCGCTCGCCGTGCACTGACCCCGTGCGGCACCGTGATCGCGTGGGCTGGCTTGGTTTTCTGCGCACAGGCTGTGTGGAGCTGCGCAATGCCGGCGTGCGCTGGGGACGTTGAGCTCCCGTTGCGGAGTAATCGGATGGGGCGGCAGTGAACCAGGTGTTCAACGCCGTGCAGGGTTCAGTTTTTTGGATTGAATGAGGAAGAGGGTCACCATGGGGCTGTTTGAGCGGTATTTGACGATCTGGGTCGCGCTGGGCATTGCCGCCGGCGTGGCGCTGGGACTGGTTCTTCCAGATTTTTTTCAGGCCGTCGCGGGTCTGGAGCTGGCGCAGGTCAATCTTGTGGTGGCGGTGTTCATCTGGGTGATGATTTATCCGATGATGATCCAGATTGACTGGGCCGCCATCAAGGATGTGGGCAAGAAACCGCAAGGCCTGCTGCTGACACTGGTGGTCAATTGGCTCATCAAGCCGTTCACCATGGCTGCACTGGGCGTGCTTTTCTTTCAGCACCTTTTCGCCCCCTGGGTGGACCCCCAATCGGCCAGCGAATACATCGCCGGCATGATCTTGCTGGGCGTTGCGCCTTGCACCGCCATGGTGTTCGTGTGGAGCCAGCTCGTCAAAGGCGACGCGAACTACACGCTGGTCCAGGTGTCGGTGAACGATCTGGTGATGGTGGTGGCGTTTGCGCCCATTGCCGCGTTCTTGCTGGGTGTGACCAACGTCACCGTGCCTTGGGAAACCCTGGTTCTGTCCACCGTGCTGTATGTGGTGCTGCCCTTGGCCGCCGGCATGGCGACCCGCCACCTGCTGGCCAGGAGATCTCCCCTGGCGGTAGGCGCCTTGGTGGCGAAGCTCAAGCCCTGGTCCATCGTGGGTCTCATTGCCACCGTAGTGCTGCTGTTCGGCTTCCAGGCGGGAACCATCATTGAAAAACCAGCGGTCATCGGCTTGATCGCCATTCCCCTGGTGCTGCAGACCTACGGCATCTTCTTCATCAGCTGGTGGGGCGCCAAGCTGCTCAAGCTGCCCCACGATGTCGCCGGCCCTGCCTGCCTGATTGGTACCTCCAACTTCTTTGAGCTGGCAGTGGCAGTGGCGATTTCGCTTTTCGGCCTCAACTCGGGCGCTGCCCTTGCCACGGTGGTCGGGGTATTGGTCGAGGTGCCTGTGATGCTCTCGCTGGTGGCGATCGTCAATGCCTGGCGGCCCCGTGTTCACACGCCTCGCGCATGAGTTGGCGAGTGCTTGGGCTGACGCGTTTCATCGCTTCGAAAACCGAGTGCGATCCAGCGCCTGGATCTGGCTCTGCTCATCCACGCACAACACCATCGCCTTGACCGGCGGATCGGCGCTCTGTGTTGCGCTCTACCAAGTGGTGCGAACTCTCCGCAGATATAAAACCGGGTGCGGTGTGTCCTCGTCGACTTGACTGGTGATCGACGCTCAGCCTTGGTGGGATTCTTTGTTTGCTGTCTGGCGGAGACTGTGAGATTCGAACTCACGGACGGTTGCCCGTCGGCAGTTTTCAAGACTGCTGGTTTAAACCACTCACCCAAGTCTCCAGTTGGAAGCCGCGTATTCTAGCCCGCCCGCCGCAGTCCATTGGCGTGGCATGCCCAGTGACCCGAGCAGTGCGTTGGTGTCGCTGGCGGGCACCGGGGGCAGGGGCATTTCGGCGCCTGCGTTTGCGCAGGTCACAGCCCTGTCAAACAGTGTCCAGACACTCAGGCCCTTCTTCAACCCATGGGCCTTTTCATGCTGGAACCCTCTTTCCGCGACCCGTTCCGTATTTCGCGCCGTGTGGCCACCCTCGGCGTGGTCGCCGCGGCGGCCTTCCTGACCGCCTGCGGCGGTGACGGTTCCTCCAATGCTGGTGCCACCGCCACGCTGGCCGTGCTGGAGACGACCGACCTGCACTTCAATGTGCGCAGCTACGACTATTTCAAGCTGGCCGAAGACAAGACCTACGGTTTTGAGCGCACCGCCACGCTGGTGCGCGCCGCCCGCAAGGAATTTGCCAACACCTTGCTGGTGGACAACGGCGACACCATCCAGGGCACGGCGCTGGCCGATTACGAGGCCACGATCAGCCCCATCCCCTGCACGCAGCAGCTGTCGATGTACAAGGCCATGGGCGCGCTGGGCTTTGATGCGGGCACGCTGGGCAACCACGAGTTCAACTACGGCCTGCCTTTCCTGAACCAGGTGCTGGGCGGTGGGCTGGACGTGGAGGGCGTGGACGCCAGCAAGAAATGCGCGGGCGCCGGCTATCCCATGGCGCTGGCCAATGTGTACAGCAGCAAGACCCAAAAGCCGCTGGTGCAGCCCTACATGCTGCTGGAGCGCTCCCTCATTGCCAAGGGCACCGATGGCAAGGAAGTGAAGCTGCCCATCAAGGTGGGTGTGATCGGCTTCACCACCCCCGGCATCATGAACTGGGACAAGCGCTACCTCGAAGGCAAGGTCTATACCGAAGGCGCTGTGGAGGCCGCCAGCAAGTATGTGCCCGAGTTGCGCGCCAAGGGCGCCGACATCGTGGTGGCTCTGCTGCACGGCGGGCTGGACAGCTCGGCCTACTCGCCCACCATGGAGAACCCCGGCCTGTACCTGTCGAAGGTGGCGGGCATCGATGCCATGGTGATGGGCCACCAGCACAGCGTGTTCCCCGACACGGCGGCCAAGCCCGCCTATAGCCAGGCTGGGGTGGACAACAACGCCGGCACCATCAATGGCGTGCCCGCCGTCATGGCCAGTTCCTGGGGCAAGGCGCTGGGCGTGATCCAGCTGTCGCTGCAGTGGGACGGCACCAAGTGGGCCGTCAACAAGGCGGCCAGCAAGAGCGAGCTGCGCAACATCCAGAGCAAGAACGCTGCCGGCACCACGGTTTATGTCGACCCCGATGCCACCGTGGCGCCGCTGATCGAGACGCAGCACCAGGCCGCCATCCAGTATGTGAAGACGCCCATCGGGCAGACCGACTTTCGCATGAGCACGCTGTTTGCCGACGTGGGCGACCCCGGTGCCATCCAGATCGTGAACCAGGCCCAGCAGACCTACGTGGCGGCCTACATCCAGGCCAGCCTGCCGCAGTACGCGCAGCTTCCCGTGCTGTCGGTGAGCGCGCCGTTCAAGTCGGGCTTCCAGGGCGGGTCGGATTACACCGATGTGGCCGTGGGTCCCCTGGCCATCAACAACGCGGCCGACCTGTACCTGTACCCCAACACCGTGTATGCGGTGAAGGTGAACGGCGCCGACATCAAGAACTGGCTGGAGGCCGCAGCCCAGCGCTTCAACCAGATCGACCCGGCCAAGACCACCGAGCAGGCGCTCATCAGCACCTTCCCGGGCTACAACTTCGACATGTTCACCACGGCCGACGTGCAGTATGAGATTGATGTGACGCAGGCCAGGGGCAGCCGCATCAAGAACCTCATGTACCTGGGCAAGGCCATCGATCCCGCGCAGGAGTTCGTGATCGCCACCAACAACTACCGCGCCACCAGCGGCAGGAGTTTCAGCGACAAGCTCGACGGCTCGGGCACCATCTGGGCCTCGCCCGATGCCAACCGCGACGTGGTGATCGACTACATCCGCAAGAACCCCGCCGTGACCCGCGCCGCCAACGGCGCAGCCAAGAGCTGGCGCTTTGCCTCGGTGAGCGTGGCCGGGCCGGTGGTGTTCAGCTCGGGCGCCAACGCGCTGGCCGTGGCACAGGCCGCAGGTCTGAACAATGTGAGCCTGGTGGCCGCCGACGACGGCAGCGGCAAGGGAACGTCCAAGTACGCGGTGGACTTGTCCAAGTAAGCAGACGGGCCTGCTTACCCCATGGGTCGGGCAGGCCGCGTCATTCAAGCCACCCCGTGGGCATCTGCGGGGTGTTTTTTGTCATCTAAATAATAGCTTTTTGCGCTTGTTGGCCGGGCAGTAGAGCCGCTTTTGGCCTGAATGCCTGCGTCCTTCAGGCGTTGCGCCCAGCCGCAGGCTGCAGCAGCACCAGCAGCGCCCCTGCGCCGCCGTCGAGGGGGCGGGCCTGCACAAAGGCCAGCACCTCTTTCTTTTGCACCAGCCAGCTTTGCACGCGGCCCTTGAGCACCGGGTTTTTGCCGGGCGAGCCCAGGCCCTTGCCATGCACCACGCGCACGCAGCGCAGGCCTGTCTTGTGGGCGAGGCGGATGAAATCGCCCAGGGCCTGTCGGGCTTCGTCCACGCGCAGGCCGTGCAGGTCCAGCTGGCGCTGGATGCTCCAGTGGCCCGAGCGCAGGCGGCGGGTGATCTCCAACCCGATGCCCGGGCGGCGAAAGCTCAGCTGATCATCGGTGTCGAGCAAGGTGCTCACATCAAAGTCATCGCTGATGGATTCGAGCAGCACCCGCTCTTCGTCCAGCCAGTGCTGCACTGGCAGGGGCGGGGGCTGCAGCGGCTGCAGCTGCGCCAGATTGGGCTGGCGCAGGGGCGTGATGCGGCCGACGCTGCGGCTGAACAGGGTGCGCTCGGCCTCTTGACGGGCGGCGGCTTCGCGGCGGGCCTGGGCCTCGGCTGCGGCGCGCTGCTGCTCCTCGCGCAGGCGGCGGCCCACAGCCGCCAGGTCGCTCAGGTCATGCAGGCGCAGGCTGGGGCGGCGCGGGCGGGTCGGGGTGTGCTGGGCCTTGGCTGGTGGCGTCACACCAGCCCTTTCTCGGCCATCGACAAGGCCTGGCCCGGCGCCACGATGACATGGTCGAGCACGCGCACGTCCACCAGCGCCAGCGTGGTCTTGAGGGTCTGGGTCAGCGCCTCGTCGGCGCGGCTGGGCTGCACGCTGCCGCTGGGGTGGTTGTGCGCCAGCACCACGGCGGCGGCCTGGTGGTGCAGGGCGCGCAGCACCACCTCGCGCGGGTACACGCTGGTCTGCGTGAGCGTGCCCCTGAAGAGTTCTTCCATGGCCAGCAGGCGGTTCTGGCTGTCGAGGAACAGCACGCCAAACACCTCATGGCCCTTGGCGCCCAGGTGCAGCTGCAGGTAGTGCTTGACGGCGTCGGGCGAGTCGAACACCTCGCGCTCGCGCAGCTGCTGTGCCAGGGCGCGGCGCGCCAGTTCGAGCACAGCCACCAGCTCGGCGCGCTTGGCGGGGCCCAGGCCCTTGATGCGCTCCAGGTCGGCCGCGCTGGTGTGCAGCAACCCGGCTATGCCGCCGAAGCCGCCGGTGATGCCGCCCGTGGCCGGGTCCATGCCGGGTGGATCTAGCAGCTCCTGCGCCATCTGCAGCACGCCCTTGCCCACGATGCCGGTGCGCAGCAAGATGGCCAGCAGCTCGGCATCGGCCAGTGCGGCGGGGCCGCGCGCCAGCAGTTTTTCGCGGGGCTGGGCGTCGGCGGGCAGGTCTTTGAGGGGCATGGCGCGAGGAAAGTGCGTACGGGGCTGTGCACCGGTGGGTGCTGCCGGTAGGGGTTTGCCCGGTTTTCTACAATCGGGGCAGTTTATCGGGACTTTCATGACCACTACTGCCGCCTCCCTTCCCGCCGTCCAGCCGGGCTCTTTCCTTACGCTGCACTACCGCCTGGCCGGTCCGGCCGGGGATGTGATCAATACTTTCGAGGACAAGCCCGCCACCTTGTCGCTGGGCACGGGTGAGCTGTCGCCTGCCATGGAGCAGCGCCTGCTGGGCCTGCCCGAAGGCACGCACGCCACGTTCGAGCTGGCCGCCGGCGAGGCCTTTGGCGAGCGCAATGCCGACATGCAGCAATGGGTGGCGCGCAAGCTTTTGACCGAGCTGGGCGATCCGGACGAGAAATATAACGTGGGCGACGTGGTGCAGTTTCCCACCCCCGACGGGCAGGGCAGCTACGCCGGCGCGGTGATGCAGGTGCGCGATGACGGCGCCGTGCTGTTTGACTTCAACCACCCGCTGGCGGGCCAGCCGGTGACGTTTGAAGTGCAGATCATCGGCGTGCTCTGAACCATGAACAAACCCCAGGAAATCCTGCTGGCCGAGCCGCGCGGCTTTTGCGCCGGCGTGGACCGCGCCATCGAGATCGTCGAGCGCGCGCTGCAGAAGTTTGGTCGCCCCATCTACGTGCGCCACGAAATCGTGCACAACACCTATGTGGTCAACGACCTCAAGGCCAAGGGCGCGATCTTCATCGAAGAGCTGTCCGACGTGCCGCCCGGTGCCACGCTGGTGTTCAGCGCCCACGGCGTGAGCCGTGCGGTGCAGCAGGAGGCCCAGGCGCGCGGCTTCAGCATTTTTGACGCCACCTGCCCGCTGGTGACCAAGGTGCATGTCGAGGTGGCCAAGCTCGCGAAAGAGGGCTACGAGTTCATCATGATCGGCCACAAGGGCCACCCCGAGGTGGAAGGCACCATGGGCCAGCTCGACCATGGCATCCACCTGGTGGAAGAAGTGGCCGATGTGGCCCTGGTACAGCCCGCGCAGACCGACAAGCTGGCCGTGGTCACGCAGACCACGCTCTCGGTGGACGACGCCGCCGAGATCACCGCCGCCGTGCGTGCGCGCTTTCCCAAGGTGCGCGAGCCCAAGCAGCAGGACATCTGCTATGCCACGCAGAACCGGCAGGACGCCGTCAAGCTGCTGAGCCCGCAGGTGGACCTGGTGATCGTGGTGGGCAGTCCCACCAGCTCCAACAGCAACCGCCTGCGCGAGCTGGCGGCCCGCCTGGGCACCACGGCCTACATGGTGGACAGCGTGGACGAGCTGCGCCACGAATGGTTCGACGGCATTGCGCGCGTGGGCCTCACGGCCGGTGCCTCGGCCCCCGAAATCCTGGTGCAACAGGTGATCGAGCGCATCAAGGCGCTGGGCGCGGTGTCGGTGCGCAAGATGCAGGGCATCGAGGAAACCATCAAGTTCCCGCTGCCCAAGGGCCTCAAGATCGATGCAGCCACCGGCCTGGAAATTTCCGAGCGCCTGCCCGAGACGGGGCCGGCGGGGCATTGAGTGATTGCTTGGCGATTGCTTCTTGATTGAAAGCTCTTGCGTTTGATGGACATGCGCTGGCGGTCTTGTTGATTCAAATGCGGCACCCCGCTTGCTACAGCGGCACTGCCGGCCCGCGCCACAGATCCAGCGGCGGCATGCCGCTCACTTCCGCGCTGCGCGTGCGCAGAGCTTGGGGGCGCCGGTTTGTGGGTCTGCTCTGCCCGGCTTCGCGCTGCCCCACCCTCTAAACTGCCTGTCTTTGCCCGTCCGGAGCTCCTGCATGATCGACCGCAACGCCATTGCCGCTGCCCGCCGCCAACTGGCCGCCCAGCCTGATTTTCTGCGCACCACGCCGCTGATGCGCGTGCCGGGTCGATCCCTGGGGGTGGGCTGCGGCGAGGTCTGGCTGAAACTGGAACACCTGCAGGTGGGCGGCAGCTTCAAGGCGCGCGGCATGCTCTACCGCCTGCTGGCCAACCCCCTGCCCGAGAGCGGCGTGATCATCGCATCCGGCGGCAACGCCGGCATTGCCGTGGCCGCTGCCGCCAGGGCCCTGGGCGTGCGCTGCGAGGTCTTCGTCCCCGAGACCTCGCCCGAGGCCAAGCGTGCACGCCTGCGCGACCTGGGAGCGGAGGTGGTCGTCACGGGTGCGGCCTATGCCGAGGCGTTTGCAGCCTGCGTGGTCCGCCAGCAGGTCACCGGCGCCCTGCAGGCCCACGCCTACGACCAGCCCGAGGTGGTGGCGGGTGCTGGCACGCTGGCGCTGGAGATGGAGGAACAGGCCGGACGTCTGCCCGACAGCGTGCTGGTCAGCGTGGGCGGCGGCGGCCTGATCGGCGGTGTGGCTGCGTGGGTGGAGAGCCGCGCCGATGTAGTGGCGCTGGAACCCCAACGCGCGCCCACACTGCACTCCGCGCGTGCCGCGGGCCAGCCGGTGGACGTAGAGGTGGGTGGCGTGGCCGCCGACTCGCTGGGTGCCCGCCGCATCGGCGCCATCGGCTGGGAAGTGAGCCAGCGGCATGTGCACGATGCGCTGCTGCTGCCCGACGACGCGATTCGCGCTGCCCAGCGCTGGCTGTGGCAGGAGCTGAAGCTGGCCGTGGAGCCCGCTGCCGCGCTGGGCCTGGCGGCGCTGCAGACCGGCGCCTACCGGCCCCAGCCGCAGGAAACGGTGGCCCTCATCCTGTGCGGCGCCAACTTCGACCCTGGAACGCTTGCCTGAGCCGGCACCGACCGCCCCTTTAAAATCCAGCCCATGCTTGACATCCTTCTCCTCCGCAAAGACCTCGACACCGCCATCGCGCGCCTGGAAACCCGCAAAAAGCCCCAGGCCTTCCTGGACGTTTCCGCTTTCCAGGCCCTGGAAGCCGAGCGCAAGACGCTGCAGACCCGCACCGAAGAGCTGCAGGCCCAGCGCAACCAGCTGTCCAAGCAGGTCGGCATGCTGATGAGCCGGGGTGACAAGGACGGCGCCGAAGCCGTCAAGGCCCAGGTGGCTGCGGGCAAGGCAGAACTGGAACAATCCGCCGCCCGCCTGGACCAGATCCAGGCCGAGCTGCAGGCCATGCTGGCGGCCGTACCCAACCTGCCGCACGCATCGGTTCCCGTGGGCAGCGATGAGGCCGGCAATGTGGAAGTGCGCCGCTGGGGCACTCCCGCCACTTTCGCCTTCGACGTGAAGGACCATGTGGACGTGGGCACTCCGCTGGGCCTGGACTTCGACATGGGCGTCAAGCTCTCGGGCTCGCGCTTCACCGTGATGAAGGGCCCCATTGCCCGCCTGCACCGCGCACTCAGCCAGTTCATGCTGGACGTGCAGACGCAGGAGCACGGCTACACCGAGTGCTATGTGCCCTACGCCGTGAATGCCGATTCGCTCAAGGGCACCGGCCAGTTGCCCAAGTTCGAGGGCGACCTGTTCGCCGCCAAGAAGGGCGGCCAGGACGGCGAGCCCGTGCCCGACAACGCGGCCCTGTACCTCATCCCCACCAGCGAAGTGCCGCTGACCAACTTTGTGCGCGATGTGGTGGTGGCCGAAACCGAGCTGCCCATCAAGCTCACCGCCCACACGCCGTGCTTTCGCTCCGAAGCCGGCAGCTACGGCCGCGACACGCGCGGCATGATCCGCCAGCACCAGTTCGACAAGGTCGAGATGGTGCAGATCGTGCACCCCGACAAGAGCTACGAAGCGCTGGAAGAAATGACCCGCCACGCAGAAGCCGTGCTGCAGAAGCTGGGCCTGCCCTACCGCGTGATGAGCCTGTGCACCGGCGACATGGGCTTTGGCGCCGCCAAGACCTACGACCTGGAAGTGTGGCTGCCCGCGCAGAACACCTACCGCGAGATCAGCTCGGTGAGCAACTGCGAAGCCTTCCAGGCCCGCCGCCTGCAGGCCCGCTTCAAGAACGCACAAGGCAAGAACGAGCTGCTGCACACCCTCAACGGCTCGGGCCTGGCCGTGGGCCGCACCCTGGTGGCCGTGCTGGAGAACTACCAGCAGGCCGATGGCAGCGTGGTGGTGCCCGAGGTGCTGCGCCCCTATCTGGGCGGCATGGCCGTGCTCACTCCCTGAAAACCTTGCTATACTCGCAGGCTTCGACACACAGGAGAGGTGGCAGAGTGGTCGAATGTACCTGACTCGAAATCAGGCGTAGTGGCAACACTACCGTGGGTTCGAATCCCACCCTCTCCGCCAGTATGCACAAGGGTTTGTTGCTATGAAAATAGCAGCAAACCTTTTTTGCTTTCTGGTGTCCTGGCATGTAGCGGGCAGGTCTGGCCGCTGATTCTGTCCATGGGGACGCCACCGGAATTCGCGGAGGATGCGCCCTACAACGCCACGAAGGTGGGGGGCAGCAGGGCCGCCATTGCGGCAGCGCCGGGAGCGCCGCCACCGGTCACTTATCGGACCGGCCTGGTCAGGGGGCTCTCCGTACCGCTGTTTTATTTGCCGCCCAGCAGCGAGGAGATAAGGGCCATGCCAATGGGAGCGCCCGACTTGTCCTTGACGGACGTAATGGCCTTGAAGGCCGCCGCCTGCACGCGGTCTGGCAGGCGGACGAAATTGTTTTCCTGCACCAGCGTATCGCCATTGAGGAATGCCCAGGCAAAGAACTTGAGCGCTGCCAATGTTTGCCCGGGGTTGCTCGCTACCTTGGGGACGACAACGAAAGTACCCATGGTGATGGGCCAGGAGCCTTTTCCGGGCTTTTGGGTCAGCGTTTCCGAGAAGGAGCCGGAGGTGGCCCATTCACTGTTGGCCAGTGCGGCCTTGAATGAGCTGACCGAGGGGTGGACAAATTCGCCTTGTGCATTTCTCATCTGGGCAGCGGCCAGTCCATATTCCTTCACATAACCGTGGTCGATATAGGCAATGGAGCCCGGATTTTCCTGGAGTGCCTTGGCAACGCCATCGCTGCCCTTGGCCCCGATAAAGCCTTCGGGCCATTGGATGCTTGTTTTGGCGCCGTAGGCACTCTTCCATTTGGCAGACACCTTGCCGAGATAATCCGTAAAGTTGTAGGTGGTGCCGGAGCCGTCCGAGCGCACGATGACCTTGATGGCCTCATTGGGCAGGGCCAGGCCGGGATTGAGGGCGGTGATTTCTGGTGCATTCCATCGGCTGATTTCGCCCATGAAAATGCGGCTCAATACCTCGCCAGACAGGCGCAATTGGCCGTCGGCTATTTTGGCCAGGTGGAATACGGGCGATATTCCGGTGATGGCCACCGGGAAGGTGACCAGACCACCCTCGGTGAGTTCCTTGGTGGAAGGCGCCACATCCGATGCTCCGAATCCCACCTCGTTCTGGCGAATCTTCTTGATGCCGCCCGAGGAGCCCACGGGATCGTATTCAACGATGGCCCCCGTCGAACGGTTGTATGCCTTGGCCCAGCTGCGGTAAATGGGTGCGGCGGCCGAAGAGCCGGCACCGGTAATGCTTTGGGCCATGGCACCCATGGAACCCAGGGTGGAAAAAATACAAACCAATGCGAAAAAAATGCGAGTCATGACGTTGGGTTTTCTCTGCGATTGAAGTGGAATCAACCCAGAGAGTTTTTTGCGGAAGCCGAAGGGGGCAGTTTTCAATGCGAGGCCAGCTGCATCTTGTGCAGTGGAATGCCATGCGGGCATGGAGGGGCATTGAAATTCCTGATCATGAGAATGACCAGCAAACGAATCGTAGCAGACGCCCTGTTTCCCCCGGTGAGACCGGGAAACAAGGGGGCTGCAGATGGTTTCCAGCGCCCATCGCGGCGCAGTGCAGCGAGGGGTGCGCCTGCGGTCGTCAGCCTGCCGCCATCAGTGCTGCGGGCGGCGTGCTTTCTTGCCCGCGTGCTGGCTGCGCAGTTCTGACAGCCGCGCGCGCAGCGCGGTGTCGGGCACGAGGGCGCTGGTCGCCTGGCCTGCATAGATGGCACCGTCGTTGCCGTCCAGCGTGATCATGTCGTTCTCGTTCAGAGTCTGGGTGCCCAGGTGCAGGGTGCGCTCTGCTTCGTTGATGTGCAGCGCCGTGCAGCCGACCAGGCAGGTTTTTCCCATCTGCCGGGCCACCACGGCGGCGTGCGATGTGCGGGCGCCGCGCTGGGTCAGCAGGCCCTGCGCGCCCTGCATGGCGGTAATGTCGCTGGTTTCGGCGTCCTGGCGGACCAGGATGGCCGGCACGCCGCGCTGCACCAGGCGTTCGACCGCCTGCGCATCCAGCGCAACGGCACCCGACGCCACGCCAGAACAGGCCGGGTTGGCCAGGGCCAGGGGCGTTGGCGTGCTGTCGGTGTCGTCGCTGGCAACCATGCGCACGGTGCCCAGCGCGTCTTCGTGAATGGATTCGGTGCGGCGCAAGGCCTCGGTGCTGTCGATCAGGCCTTCGTCCAGCAGGTCCAGGGCAATGCGCACGGTGGCCAGCGGCGTGCGCTTGCCCGCGCGCGTTTGCAGCAGGTGCAGCACGCCGTCCTGCACGGTGAACTCGAAATCCTGCATGTCCTTGAAATGCTGCTCCAGTGCCTGTGCCGAGGCCTGCAACTGCTGCCAGGCATCGGGCGCCACGGCAGCCAGGGTGGCGTGGCCGTGTGCGTTGCGCCGGCCCGAGACCACGTCTTCGCCTTGCGCATTGGCCAGAAAGTCCACCCACAGGCGGTTTTCTCCGGTGCTGGGGTCGCGCGTGAAGCCCACGCCGGCGCCAGAATGCCCGCCGGTGTTGCCGAATACCATGCGCTGCAGGATCACGGCGGTGCCCATGTCGTTGTCGATCTGGTGGATGCGCCGGTAGGCCACTGCCTTGTCGGCGTTCCACGAGGCAAACACCGCCCCGATGGCGCCGGAGAGCTGTTCCCGCGCGTCCTGCGGAAAGGCCCGGCCGGCATGGGTTTCATAAAGGGCGAGAAAGCTGCGTGTGAGCTGGCGCAGCTGGCTGAAGTCGAGCAGCCGCTCGTCCTGGCCCTGGGTGACGCGTTTGATCTCGGTTTCAAAAAGCGCGGCCGGCAGTCCCTGCACCACCTCGCCGTAGCTGGCCACCAGGCGCCGGTAGGCATCCCAGACCATGCGGGGGTTGCCGGTCTGGCGCACCAGGCCGGGCAGGGTGTGGTCGTTCAGGCCGATGTTGAGCAGGGTTTCGAGCATGCCCGGCATCGATACCGGTGCGCCCGAGCGCACCGACAGGATCAGCGGGTTGCGCTCGTCGCCAAACAGCAGGCCGGTGCTCTCTTCGAGCGCGTGCAGGCCCACGGAGAACACCGGCAGAAAGCAGTCCTGCGGGGCGTGGGTGTAGTGCGTGCCAATCACCAGCGCCACGGGCACGTTCAGCCCGGCCTGGGTCATGCGGTGCAGATTGAAACCCTTGGAGCCCATGGTTTCCGGCGAGGGCTTGTGCAGGTTCGGGCTGGCCGGCTGTGCGATGAGGTACAGATGCTTTGGCAGACTGGAGCTGGATTTCATGCCGACATTCCGGTTTTGTTGAACACCATCTGGCGCAGTGCGTAGCCCACCCGCAGCAGCTTGTCGGTGGCTTTTTCGAGCGTGGCGGCCAGGTCGTTGGCCAGCATCAGGTCCACCGGGGCACTGCGCAGGCTCTTGACCATGGTGGTGCGGGCCTGGCGAAACAGGTCGTCGCACTGGCGTTCGGCGCGCAGCATGCGCCACAGCGTCTGCAGGAACAGTTCGCTGTCGGGTCCGTCGGCCCGCTGGCTGACCTGGCGGGCGATTTCGATGGCCTTGACCAGATCCTGGATGGCCGACAGCGTGGTGGCCGCCAGCTGGCACAGTGCGGCGCGCACTTCGGCGGGCAGGCCTGGCGCCGGATGGATGAGGGTGAGCGAGTGCATGAAGGTGGCTTCTTCCAGCGCATCGGCCACATCATCGGCCTGGGCCAGGCAGTCCACCACCGGCAGCCAGCGGGGCCGGCGCTCGGCCCGCTGGCGGGCGTCCATGAGCAGGTGGTCGGCCTGGCGTTCCCAGTTTTTTGCGCGCAGCACCTGGGCCTGGGTCTGGGTGGCATCGCCGGGGTTTTCCAGGGCATCGCACAGGCCCTCGGCCAGCGCGTGCGTGAAGGCGGCGTGCTCGGCCAGCAGGTCGAATTCGAAGGTGCGCTGGCGCAGCACGCGGGCCAGCAGCAGACGGGCTTCATCGGCCACCAGCGACACGGGCTGCTGCTGGCGCAGCAGCATGCTGGAAATGCGCAGCAGCTCCAGCAGGTAGGCGCTGGCGGCGGCTTCACCCAGCACGTCATCGAGCCGGTCGCCGACGTGGAAGGCTTCGCTGTCCACGGCCTGCATGGCGTTATAGACCAGGCGCTCGGCCCCGGCCTGCAGCCAGGCCATGTGGCCCCAGTCGCTGCGCGCTGCCTGCGCGAGCAGCTGCTGCGCCCGGGGCTTGTTCACGAAATGCTGCAGGCGCTTGCGCGCCCGGTTCCAGTCGATCACGAAGACGATGCGCGAAGCCACGTTGTCCAGCCCGGTTTGCAGCTGGGCGCTGTCCTGCGCCTCCAGGCGGGCCTGGCCCACCAGGTAGGGCTTGCCGGCGTTGAGCCCTTCGGAGACCCGGGGGTCGAACACCTGCCACCCAAACCCCATGTCTTCGAGCATCTGCCGGAAAAAGCCGAAGCGGCCTGGGTGCAGGTCGGAATAGGTGAGCGAGATGGTGCTGTCCTGCACCTCGATCACCAGCACATGCACGTCGTTGGTGCCGATATCGTTCTGGATCAGCAGCCGCTTGCCGTCGCGCGTCACGGCGGTGTCCAGCCCGGGGTGCGAGAACTTCAGGGCGGCCGTACGGTGCAGTCCGCGCATGAAGGCGCGGATCAGCGGCCGGTCGTCGTCCTGCACCTGCCAGGCGTGGGCGCCATCGATGTCTTCGGTGGCGAGTTCGTTCGACAGCGCATTGATCTGCCTGTGCAGGTCCATCACCAGCAGGTGCAGGCTGTCGCCCCGTTGGCGATCTCCGTGGGTGAGTTCGGTCAGGGCGGCATGGCGCAAGCCCTCATCGTCGGCCAGGGCGCGCAGTTGCTGCAGCCAGTGGTCGCGCCGCACGGTCAGCGCCGCGGCGCTGGGCTGCCCGGTGTCGCACAGGGGGCGGGCCATGGTGGTCAGGTCGTTCGACAGCGCTTCCAGCAGGTTCTCCAGGTGCGGCAGGATCAGCAGATCGTCGTCGCAATAGGCGCCGCCCACCAGCTCCAGGGCCCAGGGCGCGTCCTGCAGTTCTGTGCGTGCAAGGCCTTTTTCCCATTGCCCCGCCGGCGCATCGGGCGTGGATGCGTGCTGCGCTGCCGATTGCAGCAGCGTCAGGTACAGCTTGAGCCGGTCATTGGCCGCCAGGGCGGATTGGATCCACGCGGGCATCAGCAGCGAGGGCTGCCCCAGGGATGCCACCGCTTTTTCCTTGAGCATCGGTAGAGTCTCCGCAAGTTCAAGGGGATTAGCGCCCGTGCGGATGGCACGGTGATGACACCGCCGGCAGTGGCGGGGCCCCTGCGCTGCTCAGCGGGCGGCTGGTGCGGCCAGGGCGGGCAGGTAGATGCGGCAAAACTCCTCGGGCATGCGCCGCGGTTTGCCGCCGCCCAGCTCGATGCACACCAGCTCCCAGTGGCCCCGCAAGATGGTGGCCTGGTCGCGGTTGCGGATGAGCTGGAAGCGCCGCTCCATGGTCAGCTTGCCGTCGCTGGCCGTCAGCCAGGTGCCCAGGGTGAGCGCGTCGCCCAGCACCGAGGGCAGCTGGTAGTCGTAGGTGCTGCGGCGGATGGCCATGGCGCGGTCCAGGCGGTGGTAGTCGGCAAGGTCCAGCCCCAGGGCCTGCGAGTGCGCCCAGGCGGTTTTTTCGCACCACTGCACATAGACGGCATTGTTGGTGTGGTTCAGGCCGTCAATGTCGTGCGCCTGCGGCGCAGCGGCCTGCGTGAACGGTTGTGGATAGTCCCATGGCATGCGGGCCATTGTCGCCTGCGTCGGCGGCGGGCAGAACAGCGCAGACATCCATTCGCATCAATGCGCTCGGGGCCGCCCGATTTCGCGCACCAGGCGCATGCCCACCAGCGTGTAGCGCGTGTCGGGGCTGTTCCAGTTGCGGTAGCCGCAGCGGGCATAGAACGCCCAGGTGTGCCATGAGCCGCCCCGGCGTACCCGTACGCTGCCATCGGCGGGGCCTTGCGGGTCGGTGCGGGGGGACTGGGCGTAGTAGTGGTCGCCATGCCAGTCCGCCACCCACTCCCAGGCATTGCCCAGCATGTCGTGCAGCCCGAACGCGTTGGGGGCCAGGCGGCCTGCGGGTGCCGTGAAGGCGTAGCCGTCGCTGCCGGCCAGTGCGTGCTGCTGCCAGCGCGGCCAATAGGGTGCGGCGGCCTGGTCGAAGACATTGGCCGCGCGCTCCAGCCCCTTGGGTGCATCGCCGTGCGGGTAGCGGGTGCGGGTGCCGGCGCGGCAGGCGTATTCCCATTCGGCTTCGGTGGGCAGGCGGTAGTGCTGGCCTTCGGTGCGGCTGAGCCAGGCGGCCAGCGCCTGGGCGTCGTTCCAGGTCACGTTGACGACGGGGTGGTCGTCATCCTGAGGAAAACCGGGGTTGCGCCAGGAGTAGCGCGTATCGCGCCCTTCGAAGGCATCGCCGCGGGTGGTGGTGGCGGGGTCGTAATCGGGGTTGTAGCCATAGCCACCCGTGCCATCGGCCTCTGATTCCGGGCGGTAGCCCGAGGCCTCGATGAAACGCCGAAACTGCCCCACGGTGACTTCATGCTGCCCCATATAAAAAGCGCGGCCGATGCGCACGCGGTGCGCCGGGCCTTCGTCGGTGATCTCGGTGAACCGCTTGCGCTCCAGTTGGGGGAAGGCCTCGGCCACCGTTTCGGGGGCTTCATCGCTGCCCATCCAGAAGGTGCCGGCCGGCACCTTCACGAAGGCCATGCCGAGCGTGTTGGTCCAGACCTGGGGGCCAGGCGCCTTGGGGGGCGCCGCCAGCGCGCCAGCCACGGGCGCCAGCGCACAAAGCAGCAGGAGGGCAAGCTTGTCATTCATTCTGGCCTCCAGTGCTTATTTATCAAGCGCTAATTGCTATATAAACAATAGCATTCGGTGCTGCCCATCAGCTGTTGGCGGCCTCGGCCAGTTGCTGCAGGGCCGCGGCCACGTCCTGTGGCAGCACGCCTTCCACGGGGGCCAGCTGGCCGGACAGGGCGCCTTCACCCTGCTGCTGCAGCCGGGCGATGGCCTGGCCTGCGTCCTTGGGTGCTGCAAAGCCCGTGCTTTGCAGCAGCAGGCGGCCGTCGGCAGCCACGAACTTGAAGTAGAACTGGCCGTCGGCTTCGCGGTATTGCTTGAAGCTCGGCAGGGCGGCCTTGCTGGCCTTGCTGGCCTTGGGGGCCGTGGCACCCTGGGCCAGGCTGCGCAGGCCCACGGCAGCGCGCAGCGTGCGCACAAAGGGCGTGGCGATCTGGCGCGCGCGCTCGGCACCCGCCAGCAGGGTCTGCTCGATCTTCTCGGGGTGGGCGATCAGGTCCTCGTAGCGCGCGCGCAGGGGGGCCACGTCGCGGTCGATGCGCTCGAACAGCATCTGCTTGGCATCGCCCCAGGCAATGCCCTCGGCATAGTGCTTGCGCAGCGCCTCGGTTTCGGCGGGCGTGGCAAAGGCCTGGTAGATCTGGAACAGGGCCGAGCCCTCGACCTCCTTGGGCTCGCCGGGCGCGCGCGAGTCGGTCAGGATGCTGCCAATCAGCTTGCGCAGTTGCTCGCGCGAGGAGAACAGCGGGATCGTGTTGTCGTAGCTCTTGCTCATCTTGCGGCCATCGAGCCCCGGCAGCGTGGCCACATGCTCGTCGATCGCCGCTTCGGGCAGCGTGAAATGCTCGCCATACAGGTGGTTGAAGCTGGCCGCCATGTCACGCGCCATCTCGATGTGCTGGATCTGGTCGCGGCCCACGGGTACCTTGTGGGCGTTGAAGATCAGGATGTCGGCTCCCATCAGCACCGGGTACATGAACAGGCCCGCGGTCACGCCATCGTCGGGCTCGCGGCCGGCGGCGGCGTTCTTGTCCTGCGCCGCTTTATAGGCGTGGGCGCGGTTGAGCAGGCCCTTGCCGGTGACGCAGGTGAGCAGCCAGGTCAGCTCGGTGGTCTCGGGAATGTCGGACTGGCGGTAGAACGTGACCCGCTCGGGGTCCAGCCCCGCGGCCAGCCAGCTGGCGGCGATTTCCAGCGTGGAGCGCTGGATGCGGGCCGGGTCCTCGCACTTGATGAGCGCGTGGTAGTCGGCCAGGAAGTAGAAACTTTGCACGCCGGGCGTGCGGCTGGCCGCCACCGAGGGGCGGATGGAGCCCACGTAGTTGCCCAGGTGGGGCGTGCCCGTGGTGGTGATGCCGGTGAGAAAGCGGGTGGTGCTCATGAAACGAAGCCGCAGAAAGAGTGAGAGGGGGTCAGCGCAGGAGCGCCGTGAGGGGGGTGAGCAGCAGGTTGATGGCGCTGTAGCCCAGCGACATCAGCGGGCGCAGCCACAGCGCGCCCACCACGCCGGCGATCACCAGGCCCATCACGATGAAGAAGCCCCAGGGCTCGATGCGCGACACCATGTGCGCCTGCTTCCAGGGCAGCAGGCCTACCAGAATGCGCCCGCCATCGAGCGGAGGCAGCGGAAACAGGTTGAACGCCCACATCACCAGGTTGACCAGCACGCCGGCGCGCGCCATCTCGACGAAGAAGCGCTCGTCCACGCCCGTGCCCACCAGGGCCACCAGCAAAATGGCCCACAGCACGGCCTGGATGAAGTTGGAGGCCGGCCCCGCCAGGGCCACCCACACCATGTGGCGCTTGGGGTTGCGCAGGTTGCCGAAATTCACCGGCACCGGTTTGGCATAGCCGAACAGGAAGGCGCCCGAGGTGGCGAAGTACAGCAGCAGCGGCATCAGGATGGTGCCGACCGGGTCGATGTGCTTGAGCGGGTTGAGGGTGATGCGCCCCATCATGTACGCGGTGTTGTCGCCAAAGTGGCGCGCGGCGTAGCCATGGGCCGCCTCGTGCACGGTGATGGCAAACAGCACCGGCAGGGCGTAGATCAGAACGGTTTGGATGAGATTGGAGATGTCCACCAGCCAGATTGTCTCAGAGCCCCAGGGCCTGCACGCTGCCGCGGCCTTCGCGCAGCACTTCGGGGTCGCCGCCGTTGCCCATGGGCGTGAGGTCGATCACGGTGGTGGGCTCCAGGGGGCAGGCGCCCGCGTCCACGATGGCGTCCACCAGTTTTTCATAGCGGTCGCGGATGTCCTGCGGGTCGTTGAGGGGTTCGATCTCGCCGGCCGGAATCAGGGTGGTGGCCAGCAGCGGGGCGCCGTGCAGCTCCAGCAGCAGCTGCAGGCCCTTGCGGTCGGGCACGCGCAGGCCGATGGTCTTGCGCGAAGGGTGGCTCACGCGGCGCGGCACCTCTTTGGTGGCTTCCAGGATGAAGGTGTAGGGCCCCGGCGTACCCAGCTTGAGCAGCCGGTATTGGCGGTTGTCGACGCGGGCGTAGTTGGCCAGCTCCGACAGGTCGCGGCACAGCAGGGTCAGGTGGTGCTTGTCGTCCACCTGGCGGATGCGGCGCAGGCGATCGACGGCGTCCTTGTCGTCGAGATGGCACACCAGCGCGTAGCTCGAATCGGTGGGCACGGCCACGATGCCGCCTTTTTGCAGCAGGGCCGCCGCCTGTTTGAGCAGGCGGGGTTGCGGGTTTTCGGGGTGGACTTCGAAATACTGGGCCATGGCAGTCAATGCCTCCAGGTCAATGTCAGGCGGCGGGTCGCACCCGCTCGGCCAGCAGTTCCCACACGGGGGTGAGGGTGCCGGGCAGCAGGGGCAGGGCGCCCAGGTCGGTGTGGGATTCTTCGGGGCTGTGAAAGTCGCTGCCGCGCGAGGCGGCCAGGCCAAACTCGTGGGCCATGGCCCCGTAGGTGACGTATTCGGCTGCGCTGTGGCTGCCGGTGACCACTTCCACGCCCTGGCCGCCATGGGCCTTGAATTCGGAGAACAGCGCGTATTCCTCGTTGGCGGTGAGCTTGTAGCGCGCGGGGTGGGCGATGACCGCCACGCCCCCTGCCTCGGTGATCCATCGCACCGCATCGGAGAGCGCCGCCCAGCGGTGTGGCACATAGCCGGGCTTGCCTTCGATCAGGTATTTGCGAAACACCTCGGCGGTGTCCCGGCAGACCTTGGTGTCCACCAGAAAACGGGCAAAGTGGGTGCGCGAAACCAACTCGGGGTTGCCCACGAACTGCAGGGCACCTTCATAGGCGCCGGAAATGCCTGCCTGCGCCAGCTGAGTGGCCATTTCGCGTGCGCGCCCGCCGCGGCCGCCGCGGGTGGCAGCCAGGCCTTGCGCGAGTTGCGGGTTGTCGGGGTCGAACCCCAGGCCCACGATGTGCACCGTGGTGCCGGCAAAGCTGACCGAGATTTCGGTGCCGGTGAGATAGGCCATGCCCAGGCTGCGGGCGGCGGCAGCGGCGCGCTGCTGGCCGCCGATTTCGTCATGGTCGGTCAGTGCCCACAGCTCGACCCCGTTGGCCTTGGCCCGCGCCGCCAGGTCCTCGGGCGCCATGGTTCCGTCCGATACCACGGAGTGGCAGTGCAGGTCGGCGTTGAGGTAGGTGGTCACCAACCGATTCTATGGGTTTGCCGCGCCGAACGCTGGCGTTGGCGAACCGCGCAGCCGCCTTGGGGGCGACGCACACCGGGCCTGCGCCGGACGCCAGAATGTTTCTGGATGCATGGCGCTGGGTGCTTTATCCATCGGATCTGCCGGCTGTTGTTCTTGAAACCAGCCAGATCATGTCTGGGCGCCTTCCACCAGAAACTGCACCTTGCGCTCGCCCTTCCACTCGTTCACGTCGAGCCGGAACGCCAGCAGCACCCGCGCAGGCAGCTGCTCGGTGTGGCCGAACCAGATGGCGTCGACGGGGTTGCCCTGGTGCATGAGCTTGATCGACAAGTGGTTCTTGGCCTCGCCCACCAGGCGCTGGCTCAGCACCTGCACTTCTTCGCTGAAGGTGGGCGGCGCAAAGCCCTGGCCCCACACCTCGTGGTGCAGGGTATCCACGATGTCGGCGCGGCAGTATTCGGGCGCGAGCGGGCCGTCGGTCTCGATGCGGCGGGTGAGGGTGGCGGCGTCCAGCCATTCCTGCGCCACCTGGGCCAGGGCGCGCTCAAACACCTCAAACGTTTCTTCGGCCACGGTGCAGCCCGCCGCCATGGCATGGCCGCCAAATTTCAGCAGCACGCCCGGGTGGCGCTTGGCCACCAGGTCGAGCGCATCGCGCAGGTGAAAGCCGGGGATGGAGCGGCCCGAGCCCTTGAGCTCATGCGCCTTGCCCGGCGCGCTGCTGGCGGCAAACACGAAGGTCGGGCGGTGCAGCTTGTCCTTGATGCGGCTGGCCACGATGCCGACCACGCCTTCGTGGAAGTCGGGGTCGAACACGCTGATGGCGGGCGGCGGCTCTTCGTCCTCCTGGAACAGGCTCTCGGCCATCAGCAGGGCCTGGTCGCGCATGCCGCCCTCGATCTCGCGGCGCTCGCGGTTGATGGCGTCCAGCGTGGCGGCCAGCTCGGCGGCGCGGCCCGCGTCGTCGGTCAGCAGGCATTCGATGCCCAGCGTCATGTCGGCCAGGCGGCCTGCGGCGTTGATGCGCGGGCCCAGGGCAAAGCCAAAGTCGAAGGTGGTGGCCACGGGTGCCTTGCGGCCGGCGGCATGGAACAGGGCGGCGATGCCCGCGGGCATCTGGCCCGCGCGGATGCGCTTGAGGCCCTGGGCGACCAGGCGGCGGTTGTTGGCGTCGAGCTTGACCACGTCGGCCACGGTGCCCAGCGCCACCAGGGTGAGCAGCGGGTCGAGCTTGGGCTGGGGTCTGGGTGCCCCCACGCTCCCCGCTGCGCGTGGTTCGCTGCCCCCCAAGGGGGCGCTCGCGCCTTGGGGCGGCCCGGCGGCGCTCGATGCATCAAACACGCCGCGCGCACGCAGCTCGGCGCGCAGGGCCAGCAGCACGTAGAACATCACGCCCACCCCGGCCATGGACTTGCTCTCGAACGGGCAGCCGGGCTGGTTGGGGTTGACGATGGCATCGGCCGCCGGCAGTTCGGGGCCGGGCAGGTGGTGGTCGGTCACCAGCACCTGCAGGCCCAGTGCCTTGGCCTCGGCCACGCCGTCCACGCTGGCGATGCCGTTGTCCACGGTGATGAGCACGTCGGCGCCGCGCTCGGCCACGCGGCGGGCGATGGGGGGCGTGAGGCCGTAGCCGTCGGTCACGCGGTCGGGCACCAGGTAGTCCACGTTTTTTGCGCCCAGCAGGCGCAGGCCGCGCACGCCCACGGCGCAGGCGGTGGCGCCGTCGCAGTCGTAGTCGGCCACGATGACCAGGCGCTGGTTCTGCGCCATGGCATCGGCCAGCAGCCGCGCTGCTTCCCCAATGCCTTTCAGGCCGCTGGGTGGCAGCAGGCGCGCCAGGCCATCGTCGAGCTCGTCCTTGGTGCGCACGCCGCGTGCGGCGTACAGGCGCGCCAGCAGCGGGTGCACACCGGCCTGTTCCAGCGCCCAGGCGGCGCGGGGGGGAATGTCTCTAGCTATTATTTTCATAGCTCTTCGCGTACGTCAACAAATCTCTGGGGCCGTAAAAAACTGGAAAACTTGTGCCGCAGACTGCGTTGGCTGGTGTGCCAGGTAAGGGCGCTGTGCAGGCCGCACAGCGTGAGCTGTGCGCTGGCGCCGCGCGCCACCTGGGCGTGCAACTGGGCCAGGGGGCCAGCGTCCAGTGCGGCCCAGGCGCTGGCCCAGGCAGCCCAGTCTTGGCGCAGGGCGCTGGCGCGCAGGTTGTCTTGCACCTGCACTGCGCGGGGCTGCGGGGCGGTATCGAGGCGGCCTGCGCCATGCACCCAGAAGGCGTTGACCGGCAGCAGCCCCTGGGCGCTGCGGGTGTCGTTGAAGGGATGGGTGTAGAGCAGCATTTGCAACTCGCTGTGCAGGCGCTGCCAGGTTTGCGCAGCCTGCGCCTGTGCGTTGTGCCGGCCGTTGGCTTGTGCCTGGTGCTGCAGCCAGCCGCGCACGTCGCTGCCTTGTGCGCGCTCCAGCGACGGCGTGGCCAGGTGGGCCAGCAGCGCGCCGCTGGCCAGCCAGCGCGTGGGCTGGTCGTAGGTCAGGGCGATGCCATCGCTTTGCAGCCAGGGCGCCACAACGTCCAGCAGGGCACGCGAGGCCGCCTCGTCCAGAGCCAGCGCTTGCGGGTCGAGCAGCGCGATGTGGTCGGTGCCCACCTGCCAGTGGCAGGGCGTGACGAAGGCCCAGGCCTGCGCATCCGCCGCCTGTGTTTGCCGCTGCACCTGCCAGGCCGCCCAGGGGGCGTGTGCGCCGTCGCCCGGCAGGCCCAGGGCGCGTGCCAGCGCCCGCTCGTGGGGCATGGCGGGGTGGTCTTCGTCGAAGGTGTCGCTGCCGGTGCGCTGCAGGTGGCGCAGCAGCCAGTCGAGGTGGGGCAGGGAAAGCGTTTGCAGCGCGTGCTGGCAGCCGGGGTGTTGGCTGGCAGCGTAGGGAACAAGCACATGGATCGGGTCGGACATGGGGCGCTATTGTCCCGGATGGGCTCAGGGCGGCTGAAAACCTCTCCTGACGCCGTTGCCGCGTCTTGCCATCTCCTTGTACTGTCTCGGCGCCAGAATCGCATGGCCGAGTTGTGCATGCCGTTTTAAACCGCAAGCTCGTCTGGCCCCCCATCCAGCCGGGCCAGCGCGGCCAGCAGCTCGGCATCGGTGCGGTACAGGCGCAGCCAGTGGTCCGAGGGCAGGGCACCCGCCCGGCGCAGGGGCGTTTCCACGGGCAGCTTCAGGCCGCTGAGGTGCAGCGTGATGCCTTGCCGGTGCAACTGGGCACAGAGCTGGGCCATGGCCTCGATGCCGGTGGCATCGATGCGGTTGATGGGCTGGGCAAACAGGCACACATGCTGCGTGCCCGGGTGCTGCGCCAGGTGTTCGACGATGGTGCGCTCAAAACTGCTGGCGGCGGCAAAGTCCAGTGCGGCATCCATGCGCAGCGCATACAGGTGCGGGGCCAGCGGCGGCAGGTGCCACAGGTGGCGGTCGCGCAGGCTGCCGTCGGGGTGCTGGCCCACTTCAATGATGCGCGGGTGCAGGCGTTGGTACAAAAAATGGCTCAGCGCCATCAATATTCCGGTCAGCACGCCCCAGTACAAGCGCGGCGCTGCCAGCAGGGTGACGGCAAAGGTGGTGCCGGCAATGGCCGCTTCCACGCGCGAGATGCGCCACAGCCGCACAAACTCGTGCGGCTTGAGCAGTCCGATCACCGCCACCACCACAATCGCCGCCAGCACAGCGCTGGGCACCTGCTGCAGCACCGGCATGAACACCAGCAGCGCCAGCACCACCACCAGCACCGAGGCCACCGTAGCCCAGCCGGTGCGTGCTCCGGCGTACACATTGAGTGCCGAGCGCGAAAACGATGAGCTGGTCGGAAACGCCCCGCTGAGGCCCGCCGCGAGCTTGCCCAGCCCCTGGCCGATCAGGTCCTGGTTCTGGTCCCAGGGCTTGCCCGCGCGCGCGCTGTCCACCCGTGCGCTGGAGGCTGTCTCCAGAAAGCTCACCAGCGTGATCACCAGCGTGGGCAATGCCAGTTGGCCCAGCGTCTCCCAGCCCGGCCAGCGGGGCAGGTACAGCGAGGGCAGTCCGTGCGGCAGCATCCCCACCACGGAGCCACCCAGTGCCTCGAAGCCAAGGGCCACCGAGGCGCCGGCGCTCAGCACCACGATCAGCAGCACCGAAGGAAACGCAGGCCGCCAGCGGCGCACCAGCACCAGCAGGGCCAGGCTGACCAGACCAAAGCCCATGGCATGCAGGTCGGGCCAGCCGCCTTCCCACACGCGCAGCCCCGTGCTGCCCAGACCCAGCAGCGCGGGCAATTGCGAGGCCACGATGAGCACCGCCGCCGCCTGGGTAAACGCCATCAGCACAGGGGCGCTGACAAGGTTCAGCAGCCAGCCAAAGCGCAGCAGCCCCAGCGCCGTTTGCAGCAGGCCGCTGAGCAGCGCCAGCCACACCGCCAGGTTGACCCATTGCGCACTGCCCGGCGTGGCCAGGCCGTTGAGGGAGGCGCTGATCAGCAGGCAGCTGAGCGCCGTCGGCCCCACCGACAGCCGCGTGGAAGTGCTGAACAGTACGGCAATCAGCGCGGGCAGGACCGAGGCGTAAATGCCACCCCTTTCAAGGTGTAGTCGTCCCCTTGAGCACCCGGTCAGTGGAGACATGAGATCGAGCGGTCTTGCCGTCCACATAGCCTTTGCCGTTCTCGATCTTCGGCCCGCGCTTGCTCGTGGCAACC